>WNGN01000242.1_pt1 | contig 32150 bp, 36 predicted proteins | sample 5400561 | NCBI WGS metagenome assembly WNGN01 (sample SAMN13153379, study PRJNA577476) | soil metagenome | isolation source: 115 cm soil or saprolite under Garry oak tree replicate 2 | place: USA:California | collected 2016-06-15 | reverse complement strand
GTGGTCGCGACCCGCAACGCGAGCCGCCCGTCCAGGCGCGTGGTGTCCAGCCGCACGCGGCTGAAGACGTACAGGCTCCGGAGCGCTCGCTCGCTTTCCGCCACCCGGGCGGAGTCGTAGCGATCCCCCGGGTTGACGAGCAGCGCGCGCCGGATCACGCCCGCGCGTGTCGTCACGTGCAGCGCGTTGGCCGCGTGCGCGAGGAAGCCCGGCGCATCGTCCGCAAGGTTGAACACGTTGCGGTTCACCACGATGATCGTGTCGATGGTCTGGGCGGATAGCCGGATAGACGGATAGACGGATAGAAACGCCACCGCCACGGCGACTGCCGGTCCGCCTATCCGCCTATCCGGCTTACTTGACCAGATCAATGCGCTGGTGGAGCGAGTAGGTCACGTGACGAGCGGGATCGTTCCACTCCGTAAAATACAGCGTCGCGTCGACCCGGCCCGTGATCTGGCGGAGCCCCCGGGTCGCCACTCGAAACGTGCCCCGCACCGAATCCGGCCGGAGCGGGCGGCAGAAGCACGTCACGGTCGCGTACGCCGGGATGCGGGCGGCGGGGGGGGGGCCGAGGGTGTACGGCACGTCCTGACGCAAATCCCGCACCCGGCCGAAGTCGAGCCCGAGCGTGAGCTCGTACTCATCTCCCTCGGCTGCGGAGGGATTGAAGTCGTAGCTCGCGAGCCCCACGTCCCCGCCTCCCTGCGTCGTGTCGATGCGCAGGCGCACGAGCGTGAGCGTGGGGTCGCGCTCCACGACCAGGCGCGCGTGCCACTCCCAGCGGGCGGAGGTCTGCAGGCCGAGCGTGTCGCCGGGGCGGGAGGTGGCGTCGCAGGCACCCAAGAAAAACGTCGAGAGCAAGAGCGTCGAGGAAAAACGTCCAGGAGACGCGTAGAAAAGATGCCGGCTCGGCCGGCGGGTGTCCGTATGATGCGTCATGACCCTACAGGCGAACGCCGGTCAACTGCTGGTTCACAGAGTGGCTTCCGAGGTTGCCAAAGATTGCTTCGCTCTCGCGACGACGTTCAGGGGGCCGGGGTCATACGCCCGCGGAGACCAACTGGTTAGAGCCGCGCTCTCGATCTGCTCGAATATCGCCGAGGCGTGCGGTCGGGGCACGATCCCGGAATTCCGCCAGTTCCTGCGCTACGCCCGAGGCTCGGCGCACGAACTCCGCGCGCAAGTCCGGATTGCTCGGGAGTACGATCCAGCCCGGGCGATACACTGCAGAACGCTCGAGAGTCGGACGACCCTCGTGATCAAGCTGCTGACGCGCCTCCACGACAGGCCGCCGCCAGACCGCTGAAGCACCAACGTTTGTCCTCGACGACGCTCCTCGACGAGGTGCCTCTCGACGCAGTCTAGTACTGTCCCAAGTAGCGGTTCAACTCCCATTCGCTCACCTGCCCGATGTACTCTTGCCATTCCTCGCGCTTGGCGTCGAGGTAGCGCTCGTAGATGTGGTCGCCCAGCGCCTCGCGGATCACCGCGTCCTTCTCCAGATAGTCGAGCGCTTCGTGCAGGTCGCGCGGCAGGTCGTCGATGCGAAACCGGCGGCGCTCGCGGTACGACATGCGGGCGATGTTCTTGTTCACGGGCTCACCGGGATCGGTCCGCTCCTGGACGCCGTCCAGGCCGGCCGCGAGCTGCACGCCGAGCGCGAGGTAGGGATTGGCCGAGGGGTCGGGCATGCGGTTTTCGCAGCGCGTCGCCTCCCCGCGTTGCGCCGGCACTCGGATGAGGGGAGACACGTTCTGGGTGGACCACGAGACGTTCACGGGAGCCTCGTAGCCGGGGACGAGCCGCTTGTAGGAGTTCACCAGCGGATTCGTCACGGCGCAGTAGCCGCGCGCGTGCCGCAGCAGGCCTCCGATGTACCAGCGGCCGACCTCGGAGAGCTGAATCGGCCCCTGGGAGTCGAAGAAGGCGTTCTTCCCTTTGGCGAACAGGGACTGATGCGTGTGCATCCCCGACCCATTGCGGCCGTACAGCGGCTTGGGCATGAAGGTCGCCACGAGGCCGTGCCGCACCGCGATGGTCCGCACCACGAAGCGCAGGCTCGCCAGATGGTCGGCCATCGTGAGCGGGTCCGCGTAACCCAGGTCGATCTCGTGCTGGCCGCGGGCCACCTCGTGATGGGACGCCTCCGAACTCAGCTTCATCTCCTCCAGCGCCGCCACGATGACGCGCCGCGCCTGCTCTCCGCGGTCCACCGGGACGAGATCGAAGTAGCTGCCGGCATCGAGCGTCCGAGTCGTCGGCTCGCCACGCTCGCTCTGCTCGAAGATGAAGAACTCCACCTCGCACCCGACGCGCATCGTGAAGCCCAGCTTGGCGGCCCGCTCGATCTGTCGCTTCAAGGTCGTGCGGGGACACCCTTCGAACGTCCGCCCGTCGGGATAGCGGATATCGCAGATGAGCCGCGCCACGACGCCCCCCCCAGCCCCGTCGGCTTCATCCGAGCCCGCGCCCTCCCAGGGGAACACGCGGAAGCTCGCGAGATCCGGCACCAGCAGGGCGTCGGCCTCCTCCACGCGCGCGAACCCCTCGAGCGCCGAGCCGTCGAACGTCACCTCGCCGGCCAACGCTTTCTCGAACTGGGAGGCGGGCACCTCCACGGCCTTGTTGACGCCCAACAGGTCGGTGAACTGGAGCAGCAGGAACCGGACGCGGCGCTTCTTCAGCTCGTCGAGGATGTCGCGCGTGTCGGCGGCGGTGGCGGTCATGGGCACTAAGATAGAGGGCGGCAGAAGGCGGCAGAAGGCGGCAAAAAGGCGGCAGGGTTCCGTCCCCCCTGCCGCCCGTTGCCGCCCGTTCCCGCCCTCGACCTACACGTCGTAGTACAGGAAGAACTCGTACGGGTGCGGCCGCAGGGCCACCGGGTCCACTTCTCTGGCGCGCTTGTAGGCGAGCCACGTGTCGATCAGATCCGGCGTGAACACCCCGCCCTCGAGCAGGAAGGCGCGGTCCGCCTCGAGCGCCGCCAGCGACTCCTGCAGGCTCCCGGGCGTGTTCTTGACGTGCTTCCGCTCCTCGGGCTCGAGCTCGTACAGGTCTACGTCCATCGGCTTGGGCGGCTCGATCTTGTTCTTGATGCCGTCCAAGCCCGCCATCAGCAGCGCGGCGAACGTCAAGTAGGGGTTGCTCGAGGGATCGGGCGCCCGGAACTCGATGCGCTTCGCCTTCGGCGACTTCGAGTACACCGGGATCCGGCAGATCGCCGAGCGGTTACGCTGCGAGTAGATCAGGTTGATCGGCGCCTCATAGCCCGGCACCAGCCGGCGGTAGCTGTTCGTCGTCGGCGCGGCGAACGCGAGCAGCGCGGCCGCGTGCTTGATCAGCCCGCCGATGTACCAGCGAGCGGCATCCGAGATGAGCGCGTAGCCGTTCGCGTCGAAGAACAGGTTCTTCGCATCCTTCCACAGGCTCATGTGCACGTGCATGCCCGAGCCGTTGTCGCCGAACATCGGCTTCGGCATGAAGGTCGCCGTGTAGCCGTGCTGGGCGCACACGTTCTTGACGATGTACTTGTACATCATCAGCTGGTCGGCCATGCGTGTGAGCGTGGTGAACCGCATGTCGATCTCCGTCTGCCCCGCGGTCCCCACCTCGTGATGATGCACCTCGACGTCGATCCCCGCGGCGATCATCGCCAGCATGATCTTGGAGCGCAGGTCCTGCAGCTTGTCCACCGGCGGCACCGGGAAGTAGCCCTCCTTGTGCCGCGGCCGGTGGCCCAGGTTCGGACCCCCGCCGTTCGCGCCCGAATTCCAGATGCCCTCTTCCGAATCGATGTGGTAGTAACCCTCGTGCGCGTTCTGGTCGAACCGTACCGAGTTGAAGATGTAGAACTCGGCCTCGGGCCCGTAGTACGCGGTCGTCGCGATGCCCGTCTTTACGAGATGCTGTTCGGCCTTCTGCGCCACGTAGCGTGGGTCGCGCGAGTAGCGCGCCCCCGTCACCGGGTCCACCACGTCGCACGTGAGCGACAGCGTCGGCACCTCGAGACACGGATCCACGAACGCCGACGCGGGGTCCGCCACCAGCAGCATGTCGCTCTCGTTGATCGCCTGGAACCCGCGGATCGAGGAGCCGTCGAACCCGATCCCCTCCGTGAACAGCTCTTCGGTCAGCTCCTTCAAGGGAATCGAGAAGTGCTGCCACGTCCCCGGCAGATCCGTGAACCGCACGTCCACCACCTGCACCCCGGCGTCCCGCGCCTTGCGGATGACGTCGGCGGGGGCGGTGCCGGTCGTGGGCTTCGTCGCCTGGGGCGTGGTCGTCGGCTCCAGCGTCGCGGTCATAAGGTCTCTCTCCTCGGCAGGCTCTGGTGAGTCGGCGTGCAGGGTTGATGCCATGAAACGACGAGAGCCCGGCACCGGGCTCGAGGCACCAGGCTCTCGACGATCTCGTATGGCTGGGCTACCGCAGGCATACGGGAAGGTACAGGGGCCGGTGCGCGGCGTCAACCATTCTGTGTCGGCTCTGCAACAACCGCCGCCGCAGTCCCGGCCCTGGCGCGCCTAGAATGCGGGCTGTCACCGAAATCATGCACGCCGTGCATGGTTTTCAACACACGACGTCAGCCCTCGAGCGCCGCCACGAAGTGCCACAGCTCGATGGCCGAAAATTCCCCGAAGCGCTCTTGGATCTCCCGCTCCGACAGCTCGAGGAAAATCCACCCGGTCGTGCGCCGGCGCTCCCCGCTCACGAAGTGCAGCCGCCCGCGCACCGCGCCGGCGGCGACCTCGGCGTCCGGCTGCATCTCGATGAACACGTCCCAGCGCTCGTCGCCGCGCTTCAGTTCACCCATGTGCTTGGCGCGATCCTGGCCGGGGAAGGCGGCGCTCATGGCTACACTATGCGCTGCCCCGCCCGATCGTGCCAGTTAGATTCCCGCTGCCATGAACTGTCACGCGTGCGGCGCCCAGCTGGCCGGGACGGCCAGGTTTTGTCACAAGTGCGGCGCCCAGGTCGGCGGGGCCCCCCCCCAAGCCGCCGGGTGGCGCAGCGGCCTGCCGTGGGGAGTCGCAGGGATCGCGGTGGGAGCGCTGTTGACCGTGCTGGCACTGCGGCTGGGAGCAGGGAGCAGGGAGCAGGGAGCGGGTGGGCAGGCGGACGCTCCTGCTCCCAGCTCCCAGCTCCCTGCTCCCGATATTTCGCAGATGTCCCCCGAGGAACGGGCGACCCGACTCTACAACCGCGTCATGTCTCTGCACTCCGAGGGCAAGCCCGACAGCGCCGAGTTCTTCCTCCCGATGGCGTTGCAGGCGTATGCCATGCTGCCGGCCCTCGATGTAGACGCCCGCTATCACATTGGCGTGCTCGACCTGACCGGCGGGCACGCGGCCGCGGCGCTGGCGCAGGCGGATACGATCCGCCGCGCGGTCCCGACTCACCTGTTCGCCTTCATGCTCAGGGCTCGCGCCCTGGAGCTCGAGCGCGACCCCGCCGGCGCGCTCCGCGCCTATCGCGACTTCTTGCGCAACGAGAAGGGCGAACGCGCCAAGCAGCGCCCCGAGTACGCCGAGCACGGCCAGAACCTCGACGCGTTTCACGAGCAGGCGACCGAAGTTACCAGCGGGAAGACGAGTGGCGCCCCCCGGCAGGGCCGCTAGCTCGATCCGCACGATCCGGCTGGCGCACAGCCCGGACGCGGACGACGCCTTCATGTTCTGGGCGCTCGCGACCGGGAAGATCGACACGGGCGACCGGCGCTACCTCCACGAGCTCTCGGACATCGAGTCGCTGAACCGCCGCGCGTTGCAGGGCGAGCTCGAGGTGACGGCGGTGTCGTTCCACGCCTACGCCTACCTCGCCGACCGCTACGCCTTGCTGGCGCACGGCGCGAGCTTTGGCGACGGTTACGGGCCCCGCATCGTCGCGCGCGGACCCCGCCCCACCGACCCGCGGGTCGCGCTCGGTGCCAGCGGCACGCTCATCGCGGTCCCGGGTGAGCTCACCACGGCGTTTCTCGCCCTCAAGCTGTACCAGCCCGCGGTCCGCCACGTCGTCGTGCCGTTCGATCGGATCGAGGACTACGTGGCGGACGGGCGGGCCGCCGCCGGCTTGCTCATCCATGAAGGCCAGCTCACGTACGCCGACCGGGGCCTCCACCTGTGGGCGGATCTGGGGGAGTGGTGGCGTGCGGAGACCGGGCTCCCCCTCCCGCTCGGCGGCAACGTGGTGCGCCGGGACATCGGGCCTGAGCTCATGCGCGACATTGCGCGCGATCTGAAAGCCAGCATCGAGTACGGCCTCGCACACCGGCGCGAAGCGCTGGCGCACGCGCGAGGCTACAGCCGCGGCCTCGACGACTCGCGCACGGACCGCTTCGTGGGGATGTACGTGAACGCCTACACGGTGGACTGCGGCCCCACCGGCCGCCGGGCGGTGAACGAGTTGTTGACGCGGGCGCACCAGGCGGGTCTGCTCCCGGGAGCGGTCGATGTAGCCTTCGTGGCGGCGGAGTCTTGAAGCCCGCCGCTCCGTCCCGTCGGGCCTATCCAGGCCGACCCGGCGGCGTCATCTTCTGAGAGCATCAACCAAGGAGTCCTGAGTGGCCGACACGACGGGCCCCGTCCAGATCCTGGTCGTGGACGACGAGGAACCGATTCGGAACGCCCTCAAGAAGTTCCTGGCGCAGCAGCAGTTCGAGGTGTACGCAGCCGGATCGGGCGAGGAGGCGCTGCAGCAGCTGCGCCGCCACCGCATCGCGCTGATGTTGTGCGACATCCGCATGCCGGGCACGAGCGGGGTGGACCTGGTGCCGCAGGCGATCGAGATCGAGCCGGAGCTCGCGATCCTCATGCTCACCGCCGTCAACGACGCCACCAGCGCCGCGCTGTGCATGCAGCGCGGGGCCATGGACTACCTGACCAAGCCGATCGAGCTCGCCGACCTCGGCCGCGCGGTGCAGCGCGCGCTGAAGCGCCGCGAGATGCTGCTCGAGACCCGGCACCTGAGCCAGTGGCTCAAGGAGGAGGTCACAACCCGCACCGCCGAGCTGCACCGGGAGCGCCTGAAGCTCGAGCGCATCTCGGTCGCGACGCTCGAAGCCCTGGTGAACGCGCTGGAGGCGAAGGATCCGTACATGCGGGGGCACTCGGCCCGCGTCGCCGACCTCTCGGCCACGATCGCGCACCAGTTGGGACTGTCGGATGAGGCCGTGGAGACGGTCCGCGTCGCGGGGCGGCTGCACGACATCGGGAAGATCGGCACCCGCGAGGCGGTGCTCAACAAACAGGGTCCGCTCACTCCCGAGGAGTTCGAGCACGTGAAGCAGCACGTCCTCATCGGCTCCCAGATCCTGGCGCCGCTCGCGCACCTTGGCGACATCATTCCGGCAGTGCGGGGACACCACGAGCGCTGGGACGGCACCGGCTACCCGGACGGCCTGCGCGGCGAGGACATTCCGCTGGCGGCCCGCATCATCGGCGTCGCCGAGGTGTTCGACGCCCTCAACACGTCGCGGTCCTACCAGGAGAAGATGAATGCCGAGCAGGCGGTCGAGCGCATGACCGACCTCGCCGGCACGGTGCTCGATCCCAAGGTGTTCGAGGCGCTGACCACGGTCGTGGCTCGCCGCCGCACGCTCGTCTTCCTCGACGAGGGCGGCGTCGGCACCGACTGAGCTCGCGCACTCGTGCAGATCGCGGTCACCGGAGCGACAGGATTCGTAGGTCGGCACGTGGCCGCCACGCTCACCGGCCGGGGACACCGCGTCCGGGCGCTGGTGCGTCGTCCCGAGCCGGCGCGCCTGCTGCTCGGGGCGGCCCCGGAACTGGTGCCGGGCGACCTGGCGGATGCCACGACGCTCGCCGCGCTCGTCCGCGGCAGCGACGCCGTGATTCACCTCGTCGGGATCATCGTGGAAGCGGGGCCCGCGACCTTCGACGCCGTACACGTGGAAGGAACCCGCCGCGTGCTCGCCGCCGCGCGCGCGGCCGGCGTGCGCCGCTTCGTGCACATGAGCGCAGTGGGCGCGCGCGACGAGCCCGGCGCCACCCGCTACCACCGCACCAAACGGCGGGCCGAAGACCTGGTGCGCGATTCGGGACTATCCCACGCGATCTTTCGCCCTTCGCTCATCAGCGGGCCGGAGAATGTGCCGATCCGCGTCATCGCCCGGCTGCACCGCTGGTCTCCCGTGGTCCCGGTGTTCGGGGACGGCCGCTACGCGATGCAGCCCGTTTGGATCGAGGACGTCGCGCTCGCGTTTGCCCGGGCCGCCGAGGATCCGGGGTTGGTCGGCGCTTACGAGCTGGGCGGCCCCGCCGTCCTCACGTACGAAGATTTCGTGCTGGCGATCGGCAGGGCGGCGGGCGCCCCGCGCCCGTTGGTCCACCTGCCGCTCGCCACGGCGCGGGCGGCCGCGCGAGTGTTCGACCTGCTCGGCCGGGCGGCGCCGCTCACGAGCGACCAGCTCCAGATGCTGGTGGAAGGTAGTGCCACCCCCGCCAACGCGATCGAGTCCGTGTTCGGGATCCGGCCGCTGCCCTTCGAGGCGGGACTAAAGAGCTACTTGAGCCCGGGTCGGGTGTAACGGTGTCCCGAATGCTTTGGCTCGGGCTCGTGCTGCCCCCGGCGCTCGGATCGGCCCAGAGCGGTACGCCGGACTCCGTCATCTACGTGCTCTCGGCGGCGAGCCGGTTCGAGGTGAAGACCGGCAAGGCCGGCTTGCTCGGTTTCGCCGGCCACGCCCACGTGATTCGCGCGCGCGCCGTTTCCGGACGCATCGTCTACCATCCGGCGGTTCCCTCGAGCTCCCGCGTCACGATCATCGTGCCCGCCGACAGCCTCGAGGTGCTCACGCCCCCCGACACGGCCGAGATCCGCAAGGTGACCGAGGCGATGCGCACCGAGGTCCTCCACGTGGACCAGTACCGCGAGATCAGCTTCGTGTCGGACAGCGTGACGCCCATGGAGGAAGGGGGGGGGGTTCGGGTGCACGGGAAGCTCACACTCGCCGCCCAGACCCGGGATGTGGCCGTGGACGTCAGGGTTGAGGTCGGGGGGGACACGCTGCGGGCCGCGGGCGGCTTTTCCGTAAAGCAGACCGACTTCGGGATCAAGCCATACCGAGGCGGGCCGGCTGGAACGGTGCGCGTCGCGGATCGCGTGACGTTCGACTTCGAGGCGGTCGGCGTGGCGCAGACCGCGCCCTAGAAAACCAAACCCGGGGCTTACTCCTCCCCGGGTTGGCGGTCGGGCGAAGTGGCCGTCACACTTCGGCCGCGACCAGTGTCTCCCTTTGTACGGGACGGGGCCCAGAAGGTTTCACCCTAACCGCGTCCTCCGTGCCCCTCCCGGTTTATTAGACGCACACCCCACCGGTTTGGTTGCAGCGCCGGCTACCAGCGTTTCACCCTGCCCACTCGCGACACCGTCAGCGTTTCGATCCGCGACCCGCGCCGCATCACGACGCTGGTGTTCGAGACGCCCCACCCCAGCCCGATCGGGTCGAACACCACCTCGGGGTTCGACACCTCCAGGGTCACGCCGTGGGCCAGCGGCCCCGGCCACCGCAGCACCGCGTCCCACGAGTCGCCGCGCCAGCGGTCGATGCGGAGCGTGTCGGGGGCGATCGTGAGCCGGGTGCGCGACCCTTGCATCACCGCGGCGTTCCGCGCGGCCGCCAGGGCCGTGGCGACATCCTGCGCGGCCGTGTTGACCGCGATCCAGTCGAGCAGGCCGCCGACGCTGGGGAGGGTGACGGCCGTCACGACGGCGACGATGGCCAGCGCGACCACCAGCTCAGCGAGGGACAGGCCCCGGCGCATGGCGCCAATTAGGGCAGCAGCGCCCCCGGCTCCGGCACCGAAACCATGCGGCGAAAAGCCTGAAAATGCGGAAACTGCGACCTAACGCGCCGGTCCGGAAAGCGCTATGTTGTGACCCTACCATGCCTTGCAGCGAGGCACAGAGGCTGCCAGCGGGGGGCGGCTGTGCCACGGCTTAGGGGAGAGCACCGAATGCCGGTTTCGCAGACACGGGTCGAATCGCTGCCCCACGCGATCTTCCTACAGAGAGTATCGGGCAACGCGTCGCCGACGTCCCTCGAAGCGCGGTTGGGCCAGGGGGCGTTCCTGGCGTTGCGCCTCGTGGACCTGCTGGCGCCGGGCCGCGAGCCGGTTTCGCCGGACGCGTTCCACTACCAGTGCGTCGCGACCGACCGGTTCTGCCGCGAGTTGCGCGGGACGTCGCCCGAGGGCGCTCATGTGCACGGCACGACGGCAAGTGCGGCGGACGCCTATCGGCTGGGCGACGTACGCCAGGTCGTCCCCGCGCTCCTCGCCTACGCGCACTTCCTCGAGGACGAGCTGCGCCTGGAGGAGGCGCTCGATGTGCTCGCCACGCTGCTGGAGGTGGGCGGCGACCGCCTCGCGGCGAGCGACGCGGTGGCGGCGCGGCTGCGCATCGCGCGCGTGAGCCGCAAGTTGAACCGGTTCGATGAAGCGGAGGCGGCGTACGCGGAGGCCGGCGAACTGGCGGCGGCGCGCGGCGACCGCTACTCGGAGCTGTTGAGCCGGATCGGGCGCGCGAACACGGTGCTGGGGCGGGGCAACCTGGCCGAGGCGGAGCGCAGTCTGCGGGCGATCCTCGCGGAAGCCCGTGCCGCGGACCTCCACGACGCGGAGGCACGCGCCGAGCACGGTATCGGGGCGACGTTGTTCTACCGGGGCCAGCCAGACCAAGCGGTACCCCATTGCTGGCATGCGTTCGAGCTCTACGACGAAGAGGATGCGCGGCTGCGTGCGCTCACCGACGTTGGCGTCATGCTCCTCACTCTTGGCGATGCTGCCGGAGCGGAGCGCGCCCTGATGGAGGTCGTTCGGCGAGGCGTCACACAAGACGGCGTCAGCAATGCGATGATCGAGCTGATGCACTGCGCGTCCTACCGCGGGGACCGGGTCGGGTTCGCTCGCTGGCGCGAACGCTGCGAAGCACGGCTCGCGGACATGCCCCCGAACATCCTGGCGGATTTCTACGTCAAGCAAGGGATCGGACAGGCACGGTTCCGGCAATACCGGCGGGCCGAGGCTCTGATGGACGAAGCGCTGCGGGTGGCGAGCGCCGCCGGCCTGCACGAATTCGAGTTCCGGATCGAGCGCATAAAGAACGGACTCCACGACTGCGAAAAGGCGCTCCGAGTAGAGCCTTCCACACCCGCGGAGCCCGTGTTCGATACTGCAGAGCTACGCGAGGTGTCGGCCTCGCTAGCCCAGCTCGCCGGCTGAATGCCGTTAGTGGCAGGTATTGCTGTTCGTGATATCGCACGACGCCGTGGGCCGCGGAGCGGTGGCATCGGCACACGCGGCAGCGGCGAGGGCGAACGAGACGAGAACAAGGGCGAGTAGCGCGCGAATCGGACGGGACATGGAGACCTCCGCAGACTGGGGTTGGATGAGGACCGCACGAACGGGGTCCAACTTGGCTGCGGCGGGCGACGATTTTTAGGGCGTTTTTGCGGCATCGTAGGGCGATTTTGCGACATTATGCTCGTTCTAGCCGCCGTTCCCGATCTGGAGTACCACAAGGTGCGCCGCGCCGCAGGGGCGCGGTTCACGGTCGCCCGCGCTCCCAACTGGGACGAGGTGCTCGCCGCCATCCGCAGTCGTCCGGTGGAGCTGGCCGTGGTCGATCCGCTGCTGTCGGGCGAAGCGCGGTCCCAGGAGATCGAGCGGCTGCGCGTGCTGTTCCCCTCCCTCCCGTTGATCCTGTACACGACGCTCACCCCCCGCTCCGCCGGCGTGCTGCTCGCGTTGGGCCAGCGCGGCATCCAGCACGTGGTGTTCGCGCACTACGATGATCACCCGATGCGGCTGCGCGAGGTGCTGGCGCAAGAGGAAGCGCGGTCGTCGTCGCGGCAGCTGCTCGACCAGCTGGCGGGTGCGCTCGCTCCGCTCCCCAGCCAGCTGCGCTGGGTGCTGGAGGAGGCGCTGCGCTCGCCGGGCGACGTGCAGACGGTCACCCAGGTCGCCGCGCGCGCGCGCGTTGACCGGCGCACCTGCGAGCGCTGGTTCATGCGCGTCGGCCTCCCGTCGCCGCGGCACTTCCTCGCCGCGGCCCGCGTGCTGTACGCCCACCGGCTGCTGCAGGACCCGGGGTTCACGATCGAGGACGTGGCGAAGCGTCTCGGCTACGCGCAGGCCAAGACGCTGCAGCTGCACGCCCGGGCCTACCTGGGACTCACCGCGGGCGAGATGCGGCTGTCGCTCAGTCCCGAAGAGGCGCTGGAGCGCGTCGTGCAGCGCTTCCTCACGCCGCCGCGCGTGGAAGCCTTGAGCTCATGACCGAACCGGGCCCGCTTCCCCTCCCCCGCCCCCCCCTTCCGACGCTCCTCGTCGTGGACGACGAGCCGTCGCTGCGTCGGGTGCTGGAGCGCTCGCTCGTCCAGTTCGGCTTCCGCGTGATCGGCGCCGCCAGCGCGGAGACGGCGTACGACCTGCTCGCCTCGGAGCCCGCCGACGCGGTGCTGCTCGACATCCAGCTCCCCACCATGTCGGGGCTGGCGCTGTACCTGGCCATCGTCCATCGCTGGCCCTCGCTCGAGGGGCGGATCGCGATCATGACCGGAGACGCCGAGGCCGACGACGTGCGCACCTGGCTCGAGCGCCACCCCTGCACGCTGATCCGCAAGCCCTTCACCCTGCGCGAGGTGGCCGACTGGCTGGGCGACGTGCTGCGGCGCCGGCCGGAACGCGAGCGCGGAAAGGCCGGGGCGTGACGGGCGCCGCCCAGCCGGAACCGCTCCACGTCCTGCGGGAGTACCGCAACCTGGCGCCGTGGAACCTCCGGGACCTGGCGGCGCTGGTGGGGGCGGTGCTGGATGCCTCCGCGGTCACGCCGATCAACGCGGCCGCGCGGGCCCAACCGAGCGAGCGGACCATCCGGTTCTACGTGACCAAGGGGCTCGTGAGCCCGCCCGAAGGACGCGGCACGGCGGCGACGTACTCCTATCGGCACTTTCTGCAGCTGCTGTGGATCAAGCTGCGGCAGATGGAGGGCGGCACGCTCGCGGCGATCACCAAGGAAATGCAGGATCAGACGGGCGACGTGCTCGAGCGACGCGCGGCGCAGGTGCTCGGGGTCTCGCTGCCCCTGCCCGACCGACTCCCCCTCCGCAGCAAGGGCGCGCCGCCGCGCGGCAAGTCCGGCCGCGCCCTCACCGCCTGGATCGCGCGCGACGCCGGGCGCGACCCCGAGAGTCCCAGCTCCTGGCGGCGCATCCCGGTCGGGCGCGGCGTCGAGCTGCACGTCGAGACGGCCCACCCGCTCGCCCGTCTCGGACCCGACGAGACGGCCGTCGCGGAGGCGGTGCGCCAGGCGATCGCGAAACTCCTGCCGCACGCGGGCGCGTAGAGGCTCGGGCAGAGACCCCTTCAACCGGGAGCCCCCATGGGTGGTTCGCTGATTCTCCTCGTGCTCGTCGTCGTGGTCGCGCTGTGGATGGTGGGGGCCTACAACGGGCTCGTCTCCCTCAAGAACCAGACGCTCAACGCCTTCAAGCAGATCGACGTCCAGCTGAAGCGGCGTCACGACCTGATCCCCAATCTCGTGAACGCGGTGCGGGGGGCGATGGACTTCGAGAAGTCGACGCTCGAGGCGGTGATTCAGGCGCGCAACCAGGCGGTGAAGGTGAACGCGGCCGGCCCCGAGGGGATCAAGCAGATCAGCCAGGCGGAGAACGCCCTGTCGTCGGCGCTGCAGCGCCTGATGGTGGTGGTGGAGCAGTATCCGCAGCTCAAGGCGACGGGGAACATCGGCCAACTGCAGGAGGAGCTCACCTCCACGGAGAACAAGGTGGCCTTCGCGCGCCAGCTCTACAATGATACGGCCACGCAGTACAACACCAAGCAGCAGCAGTTCCCCACCAACTTCGTCGCCGGGCTCGCCCGGGCGCAGCCCGCCGACCTGTGGGAGATCGAGGATCAGGCGGAACGGGCCGTGCCGCAGGTCGACCTGTCGATGAAGCCGAAGCCGTGAGTGACGAGACCTCGCTAAACCTGTTTCAACAACAAGAAGCCAATCGCCGGCGCACCGCGCTGCTGGTGATTGGCTTCGTGGTCTTCTTCGCCTGGCTCGGGTTCGGTGGCGACTACATCTACCACCTCTATACCCTCGCCGAGCCGCCCACGGCATACCACCACACCTTCCCGTGGTTCGGGATCGCGCTGTCCCTGGTCGCGGCCCTGATGGCCTGGTACGCCTACGCGACGGGACCCGAGAAGGTGCTGTGGTCGACCGGCGCCCGCGAGGTCGTCGACGCCACCGACCCGAAGGAGCGGCAGCTCGTCAACGTCGTGGAAGAGATGGCGATCGCCGCCGGCGTGCCGCGACCCCGCATCTGGATCGTCGACGACCCCGATCCCAACGCCTTCGCCACCGGCACCGAGCCGCTGCACGCGCACATCGCGGTCACACAGGGCCTGCTCGACCTGTGCACGCGCGACGAGCTGCAGGCGGTGATCGGGCACGAGCTCGGTCACGTGAAGAACCTCGACGTGCGGCTCATGACCACCCTCGCGGCCCTCGTCGGTGCCGTGGCGCTGATGCACGACGGCGCCAGTCGCGTGCTGCGGGGCGGGTCGGGTGGCGGCGGGGGCGGGGGGAGGCAAGAAAGGCGGCGCCGGCCCGCTGCTCCTCATCCTCCTGGTGGTGTGGATCATCTCCTGGATCCTCGCCCCGCTCATCGCGCAGCTGCTCGCCCTCGGCGTCAGCCGCAAGCGCGAGTATCTCGCTGACGCGATGAGCGCGCAGTTCACCCGCAACCCGCTCGCGCTCGCGAGCGCGCTGCAGAAGATCGAGAGCGCGGACGCGCCCACCACGCACATCAAGCGCGGGGCGGCGCATCTCTGCATCGCCGACCCGCTCGGCCGGCGGCTCACGGCGCACGAGGGCCTGTTCGCCGACGCCCTCGCGACGCATCCGCCCATGGCCAAGCGCATCACGATCCTTCGCGGTATGGGATACGCCCAGCTCAAAAAGGAGGGAGGCACCGTCGCGTGACCGGCTGGCTCGGCCGCCGGGCGCTCCGCACGATCCACGAGTTCCGCGCCCGCCTCGCGCGCTACCACCTCCAGCACCCCCGAGTCGCCAAGATCGCCCTCGCCGCCGATCCCGTGGTCCAGGCCGCCGTGCGGCGTCACGCCCAGGAGCACGGCCTCGGGGAAGCGGAGGTGCACCGCCGCGTGGGCCAGTACATCGACGAGATCGTCCCGCAGCTCAACGTGCTGTCGTACTACCGCATCGGCTACAACCTCGCCAAGATCGTCCTGAATCTGCTGTACCGGGTGACCGTCGACTACCAGGACGAAGCGGCGCTCGAGCGGATCCCCAAGAAGGACGTCGTCGTCTACATGATGAACCACCGCTCCAACGCCGATTACCTCGTGGTGGCCTACGTGCTCGCCTACGGCGCGCACGTGAGTTACGCCGTGGGCGAGTGGGCCCGCGTCTGGCCGCTCGAATACGTATTCAAGTCGTTCGGGTCGTACTTCATCCGGCGCGGCTTCCGGGAGCCGCTGTACCACGCGGTCCTCGAGCGCTACGTCCACCTCATCACGAAGAACGGCGTGACGCAGGGCTTCTTCCCCGAGGGCCGCCTGTCCCGCGACGGGCGGCTCGGACCCCCCAAGCTCGGCCTGCTCGATTACATCTGCCGCACGCTCCTCGATCCCGACTTCGACCGCGACGTCTGGTTCGTGCCCGTCGCGATCAACTTCGACCGGGTGCTCGAGGACCGGGCGCTGATCCGCGAATTGGTAGACGAGCGCGACCGGCCGGGGCGGCTGTCCCAGCTCTGGACCGTCACGACGTACGTGGCGAGCAATGTGCTGCGCCTCGCCGCCGGCAGGCTCAAGCGCTACGGGCGGGCGGCGGTCAACTTCGGCACGCCGCTCTCGCTCCGGCAGTGGGTCGCGACCGCGCCGGGAGTCCTCGAGCTGCCCAAGGAGCAGCGCCTGGGAAAACTCCAGGGCCTGGCCGCGCTCGTGATGGAGCGGATCGGCGCGATCATCCCCGTGACGCCCGTGCCGCTCGCCGCCGCGGCGTTGTTGTCGTTCGAGCAGACCGTGGTCCCCAAGGGGGCGGTGCTCGAGCGCATGGACCAGCTGCGCGACCGCCTGCGGGACGTGAACGCCAAAGTGGTGCGCGGCGGCTCCCGCATCGGAGAGGTGTGGGACCGCGCCTGGCGCATGCTGCGGATGCGGCGGTTGGTCGTGGAGGATGGCGGGAGCATGATCGTGCTCCCCGGCGGGCGGCCGCTGCTCGAGTTCTACGCCAACTCGATCGCCCATCTGCTCCCGATTCGTGGACCCCGCGTCCCGTTCCACAAGGCGCACGACGTGGACACCGAGCTGCCGCGGCTGCGGCGGCAGACCTAGTGGAGCTGCCGCACGGCCGTCGCGGCGCGGTCGATCTGTTCCATGACCGTGAGCAAGAGCTCCCGGACCACGAATTCGCGCGTCTCGAGGCCCGCCAGCTGGGCCGAGCAGCGCGCCGCGCAGAGCGCGTTGTTGGCTTCGGCCACGATCGCCGCGCGGCGCAGGGCCGTGACGTCGGGCATCTTGTAGGTCGGGCTCACCGGCCGTAAGCTAGAGAGGGCCTGCGCTCGCAAGGGATCGTTTTTCGCTGACTCGGTACGTCTTTCCTCGACGCCTTTCCTAGACGCCTTCCCTTGACGCCTTATCGGTTCGTGCCGCACACCGCCGACGTGGCTGTCGAGCTCCGGGCGCGGAGCGAGCTCGGTCTCTACCAGGCCGGGCTGGACGCGCTGCGCGAGCTGCTCGTGGGCACGAGCCCGGTGACGCCCGCCGTGGAGCGCTCGATCGAGCCGCGCGGCGCCGATCCCACCGAGCGGCTGATCCATTTCCTCACGGACGCCCTCTACCTGTGGGACACCGAACGGTTCCTCCCCGCCAAGGTGACCGCCAGCGGCATCGCCGGCGAGACCTACGACCCAGCGAAGCACCAGGCGCAGCGCGAGGTGAAGGCGGTGACGCGACACGGCGCTGAGGTGCGGGTGGCGGAGGGGGAGGGGGAGGGCGCGTACCGCACGACCATCGTCTTCGACGTGTGACCGATGCGCGTTGAGCGAATCGACGAGTACCGCTGGCGCGTCCCGCGTGAGGGCGGCATGCGGACCGAGGGGTTGATCTTCGCGGACGCCGAGCTGATGCGCGACCTCGAGGGTGACCAGAGCGTCCAGCAAGTCGCGAACGTCGCCCACCTTCCCGGGATCGTGGGACCCGCGATCGCCATGCCGGACATCCACTGGGGATACGGGTTCCCGATCGGAGGCGTGGCCGCCTTCGACGAGGAGGAGGGCGTCGTTTCACCCGGCGGTGTGGGCTACGACATCAACTGCGGCGTGCGGCTGCTGGTCGCCCCGCTCGGGATCGCCGATGTGCGCCCGCGCCTCGCGCAGCTCGTGGACGCGCTGTTCGCCACCATCCCCTCCGGCGTGGGCGCCTCGCGTTCCGACGTGAAGCTCGGACGCCGTGACTTGGAGCGGGTGCTCAGCCAAGGCGCCCGCTGGGCGGTGGAGCAGGGGTACGGCTTCCCGGGCGATCTCGAGGCGATCGAGGCGAACGGCGAGCTGCCGGCCGCGGACCCGGACGCGGTGTCGGAGCGCGCCAAGGAGCGCGGCAAGAGCCAGCTCGGCACCGTGGGCAGCGGCAATCACTTCGTGGAAGTCGGTTACGTGGCGGAGACGTTCGACGCCGCCGTGGCCCAGCGGCTCGGACTCGAGCCCGGCCGGCTCACCGTCTTCATCCACTCGGGCTCGCGCGGCCTGGGTTACCAGGTGTGCGATGACTCCCTCGACGGCATGATCAGGGCCGCGGCGAAGTACGCCATTCCACTGCCGGACCGCCAGCTCTGCTGCGCGCCGCTCTCCTCGCCCGAGGCGCGTGCCTATTGGGGCGCGATGAACGCAGCGGCCAACTACGCGTTCGCCAACCGCCAGCTGATGGCGCACTACGCGCGCCTCGCGCTGGGCAAGGTATTCGGCCCCGACGCCGCCGAGCGCACGCGCCTGGTATACGACGTGTGCCACAACATCGCGAAGCACGAGACCCACGAGGTGGACGGCCGGTCGCGGCGGCTGTGCGTCCACCGCAAGGGCGCGACCCGCGCCTTCCCCCCGGGGCACGCCGAGCTCGCGCCGCAGTTCCGGGACATCGGCCAGCCGGTGCTGATTCCGGGCGACATGGGGCGGTACTCCTACGTGCTCGTCGGGACGGCCGGAGCGTTCCGGGAGACCTTTGGATCCAGCTGTCACGGCGCGGGACGGCGCCTCTCCCGACACAAGGCCAAACAGCTCGCCCGGCCCCGCAATATTCCGAAGGAGCTCGAGGCACGGGGCATCGTGGTCCGTGCGGCGACCCGAGCGACGGTGGACGAGGAGATGCCGGAAGCCTACAAAGATGTGGCCCGGGTCGTGGACGTCGTGCACGCCGCGGGGATCGGCCGGAAAGTGGCGCAGCTCCGGCCGGTGGGGGTGGTCAAGGGCTAGGCCGCCCCGGCCGCCCCGGCGAGCTCCGTCTCGAGCTTGAGCAGCCGCCAGCCCGTCACCATGGCGCCCAGCAGCAGCACCGGCAGGACCTGCAGCCCCTGGAGCGCGAGCCCGGCTGCGACGGCCTGCTCGGGCGCCACCCCGAACGGCAGCAACCCCACGACGAGCGCCGCCTGGGTCACGCCGACGTTCGCCGGCGTGGGCCGCAGCAGGCCGCTCAGATTCGCGGCGATGAGCGCCGTGAACGAGGCGGCGAGCGATACCGGAACGTGCGTGGCGCGGAGCACCAGATGATAGGTCGCCCACTGAGCGGCCCAGTTGTAGAGGGCGAGCGCGGTGGGCCACAGCAGCCGTCCGCCCCGTCCCATGGTGCGGAGCACCGCGAGCCGGGACTGCAACGAGTCGGGCAGCTGGTCGGCGAGCCACGCCCAGCCGCGCGCCCACGCCAACAGCAGCACGATCCCGAGCGTGAGCCCCACACCGACCTGCAGCGCGCGCAGCCACGACTCCAGCGCGAGCACGCTCGGCGCCATCACGAGAAACAGCGCCAGGGCGAGCGCCTCCGCTACGCGCGTCCACACCACTGATGAGAGCGCGGCGGCGACCGGCACGCCGCCCCGCTGTGCGATCACGTGCACCCGCGCCGCCTCGCCCGCGACGGCCACAGACAGGTCGTTGACGGCCGCACCCACCAGGTTCGCCTCCTGGGCCACCCGCCAGCGGTGCGGCGCCACGGGCTTGAGGATGAGATGCCACCCCCACCCCTTGGCGACGAGCGACGAGAGATTCACGACGAACGCGACCGCGAGGAGCGGCGGACTCGCGCCGAGCAGCGCGGCGACCGTCACGCGCCACGGGAAGCCCGTGAGAAACTTGAGCGCCAGCGCGACCCCGACAAGCCCGGCGAGCCATAGCACCCAACGCCAGCGGCGCGTCCTCACGGAATGAGCTCCGCCGGCGGCCGGAACACGTAGCCTGCCGTCCGCGCGTCGGCGATGATCCCGGGCAGCGCCTCCGCCGTGCGGCGGCGGTCGCCCGCGGGATCGTAGCCGTCGCCGTCGTGAAGGAGGATGATGGCCCCGGGCCGGAGCTTCCGCGCCACCCGCCGCCGGATCTCCGCAGCGGAGACGCGCGGGTCCGAGTCCCACACCCCAAACGTCCAGCCGAACACCGCGTAGCCGAGCCGCCGCGCCGAGCGCGTCACGAACGGATTGCGGTAGCCGTGCGGCGCGCGGAAGCTGCGGGGCGCGCGACCGGTGGCGTTTGCGATGACGGCGTGCGCTCCCGTGAGCTCGGCGTCGATCCGTCGGGGTCCGCGGAAGTGCAGCTTGGGGTGGCGCAGCGTGTGGTTTCCTACCTCGTGTCCCGCCGCGACCACGCGGCGCGCGATCCCGGGGAAGCGGCGCACGTGCTCGCCCACCATGAAGAAGCTGGCGGGCACGCCCAGGCCGGCCAACGTGTCGAGGATCGGCTCCGTGGCACCCGGGTTCGGTCCGTCGTCGAAGGTGAGATAGGCCACCCGTCCCGCACCGGGGCCGCGACCGATCACGCGCCCGAAGAGCGGGCTATTGGGCTCGTAGGTGCCGTAGGCCCAGACGCCGAGGGAGGCGCCAAGGGCGGCGAGGGGCAGGGCCGCCATCATGGGGGGTGAAAATAAACACGAAGCCCCCGGGACGGCACGCTAGGCCGCCCGGGGGCTCCAGCACATCGGCTACCCGGAGCCGGGGGATTGCTCCCTCCGTTCTTCATCCTGCCGCCACCGGTTGACTGATGCGTCGCTCGGTAGGGCGAACAGGAGCTCCGGCTTCCATCCCCAAGCAGCCTGGCCGGGCCGCAAGGTTCGCCGATGTGGGTGCTGCGGCTCAGATCGGATCGCGGACCGACCTTCCGCACTGCACGTCGAGGCACCACGTCGACGTGGATGAGGCACGCGACAGGCCCCACCTATCCGAGCCGGAGAGCGTGCTCCCGGATCGCCAGCCGCCTGAGCCCTTGTTTGCGTCGGCGGCCTCCCCGGAATTTCCGCTCGGACCCGTCTTGAAGGCGTGGCTGAGACACCAGGTCCCGACCCTTCCCTCCAAGCCGCGTGGCAACAATATAGAGGCCTCGAAAAAGCGCGCAAGTGCCGATGTTTCTTCGGGTTAGCCCATCTGCATGTGCACGCCTTGTGGACGCTAACCCTCGGCGCGGTCGGTTTTTGCCGCGCACGTCCACACGATGTGGAGTTGTGAATCCACATCGTCCACGTCCCCACATCACCGCGTTCCGGGCGCCCCCGGAAGGCGCTGAACGCCCGGGGCGTACCGGCGCAGCTCCAGCTCGAGCTGGTTGAGGCGAAACGGCCCCCAGGCCTTGAGCGTGTCGGCGTTCACCCCCGGCGCTCCCGGATCGTAATCGCGCTCGCACTTCTGCAGGACGCGCTCGAGCTCGGCCAGATCGCGCCGCGCGCGCCGCTCACCGGCGGGGAGAGGGGCATCGGCGAGCAGCAGAGCGAGCGACCGGGCCGCACGACGCGCGGCGGCGCAGCGCTCCCGCAGGCGTCGCGCGCGCGCCAGCACGAGATCGCTGGAGGCCGTGCCGAGGTCGACCCGAAAGGCCACCGCGGCCGCCTGCACCGCCGCGATCGAGTCGTTCAAGGCCTGCCGTGCGGCGCCGTGGCGGACCCGGGCCGTGGTATCCGGCATCTGGGCGGTCGAGACCGCCCAGAGCGCGAGCAACGGGGTAAGCATGCTCAGGTGTCGAGCCCGACTTCGTAGTAGCTGTAGGGCTCGTTTGGATGTGGCGGGATGAACAGCACCCCGGCGCCGGCGGTGGCAAACCAGCCGGCGAGCAGCTGTGTGGAGCTCTCGGCGGCGAAGGGCTCGCTGAACAGCACCTGGAGCCAGCGCCGGATGTGGCGCAGCTCGGGGGCGCGGCGGCCGAGCAACGAGATGACGGCACCGCTTCCCTGCGTCGCGCGCAGGAAGTGCGCGATGGCGTGAACCCGCTGAGCGAAGATGTAGGCCCGTACCCCAGGCTCGTCGTACAGCAGGGAGCCCTCGTATGGGTCGGCGGGAGGAGCGTCCATGCGCGGGCCGAAATAGATGAACACGCGCTGCTCGCCGTCCTTGCGCTCGACCACCGCCGCCGCCGCATCGGGCCCGAGGCGGGCGGCGTGGATCAGGTCGTCCTGCGCCAGAATCCCGACCCCGGCGGTCCACTCGATCGCCGCCAGCGCTTGGTCGAGCGGGCAGCCGACGGCGTCGTCGTATGCGAGCAGCCGCGGCGCCTCGCCTGCCCGCAGGAAAAAGTGGGCGAGCGCATCGGCACGGTCTTCGAACATCCGGCTCTGACGCGAGGTTGCGGGAACGGTCATTTGTGACATTATACCCGGGCTTCCACTCACTGGATAGAGGACCGCCGATGCGCTGCCTGGCCGTGCTGTGGTTTGTCGCCGCGACCGCCCTGAGAGCGCAACAGCCCGTGCCGCCGGCACCGGATTCGACGCGGGCGGAATCGGCGCACGCGCTCCCGTCCCCCGCGCCTCCCCTGCCTCCCACCCCCGAGCAGCAGCGGTTCCTCAGCGGCTTGCGTACGGCGACCCGCGGCATCGCCCAGCTCAAGGACGGCTTGAATCGCGTCACACGCGCGCAAGCGACCGGCGGCGGCACGAGCCAACTGAGAGCCGGGCGCTCTCTCGCTGGACTGTGCGGCAGCGCACGCACCTTCATGCGGCGGGGCCGGCCGGCCCTGAATCCCACCGTGTACACCGACTCCATTCAGCCAATTGCCCGTCGGTTGGTCACGCAGCTCGACTCGCTCATCGCCTTCACGCCCACCTGCGAGCAGAACGCGGCCGCGGCTCCGGTCCCGACCGCGACCGATCTCGGCAAACGGATGAAGACCTACGACGCGTCGCTGCGCGACTTTCGTGTGGCGCTGGGGCTACCGGTGAAGGACGACACGTCCAAGACGGGCAGGCGGCAATAATGGCGGTATGATGTCACTATGGTGGCGCTATTGACAGGGGTGAGGCGGCATCCTAGGTTTGGCCCCGGTTCAAGCATACGTGGCACCGTCACCGGTTTGTCTGCGCTCCGCGAGGACCACTTGTCTCGCGGTTTTTGTTTGAGCCCGTCTCTGGTCGCGGTGGCCAGGGCCGCACATGTTCCGGGGCTGTGCCCCTTAGTGCAGAGGTAGAAACGGTATGGCAAAGGGTAAGGTGAAGTGGTTCAACGACGCAAAGGGCTTTGGCTTTATCGCGCAGGAGTCGGGTCCGGACGTGTTCGTCCACTTCACGGCGATCCAGGCTGAGGGCTTCCGCAGCCTCGCCGAGGGCGATACGGTCGAGTTCGAGGTCGCCCAGGGTCCCAAGGGCCTGCAGGCGCAAAACGTCCGCAAGGTCTGAACGACGCTGACGCTCGTAGAAGCCGGCCCGGGGAGCCCCCCGGGCCGGTTTCGCTTGCAGGGGGGGCCAGTATATTGGGCCATGCGTGCCATCCGCATGGGACTCCTCGCCCTGCTGCTGCCCGTGGTCGCGCGCAGCCAGGCTGCCCCCCCCAAGGCGCCCCCGCCCCCGTCCCCCCCTACGCACCCCGCGCCCCCGAGCTACCGCGGGTTCACCCCCGGGCTCAGCTACCGCGCGTTCGTCAACCGGGCCAACGCCCTGGCCGACCATGATGTGCTCGCCTGCCGCACGTCGCCGCGGACGGCGCAGCTCATGGAGTGCGGCGTCGTGATCCGCGATCCCGCCGACGGCGTTCGGTTCTACCTGGGCGGGCACTTCGTCGAGCAGCGCGCGGATATCATCGCCTTGTACGATTCGGCGGGGTTCCACGACAAGCGCGGACCGGAGCTGGTCGCTCGTACACAGCGCGACGTGACTCGGGTGTTCGGGCGGCCGCGGCGCGCCCACGCCGGGATGTGGGAGTGGAGCTACGGCCGCAAGTTCGTGCGGCTCAGCTGGCGCAGTCGCGGTCCCGCGCGGTGGGTCTCGATCACCCTGACGGATAAAGACGTCCTGGACAGGAACAGCCGGTACGTGAAGCCAGCCGCGCGGCGCAAGCCCTAAATAAAGGGGTTCCTGCGGCTTACGGCTGGAGGCTTGCGCTTGTGATCAGCCGCTCGGCCAGCTGCGACACTCCCTTTGCCGTGCCGAGCTGGTCGAGCCAGCGGGGCGGGATGCCCGCCTCCCCGTCGCGCGCACCCAGCAGGGCTCCCGCCAGAGAGGCGTTGGTGTCGGTATCCCCGCCCGCCTCCACCAGGAAGATCAACGCGTCCTCGAGCGACGGCCGGTGCATAGCGCACCAGAACGCGATCTCGACGCAATGGAGCACAAAACCGTATTCGCCCGGAACGGCGATCGGCAGGTCGCTTTCCTGCTCCCAGGGCACCCGCCGGATGGCCTCGATCAGCGGCCGCGGCGCCGCGCCCTCCACCCGGTGCAGCACCTCTTCCACGAAGTAGGCATTGCCGTGCAGCAACTCCCGCGCAGCCAGGTTCACCGCGGCGGCTCCCCACGTGCAACGCTCGTCGGAGTGGGTGATGGCGGCCTGTTGCGTCGAGACGCGCACCAGCTTGTCGACGTTGTCGTGATAGCGCAGCGCGACGGGAATGCATCGCATCACGGCGCCGTTCGACGCTGCGGCGCCCGCGCTCCGGGCGAGGCGGCCCGCCTCGAACGGCTCGGTGCCGCGCTCGATGAGGCGCAGCGCCCGCTGGGTGGTCGGGCCAATGCCGCGGCCGTCCCGCTTCATCCACGTCACCCACCGCTGCGCGACCGCGGTGGCGTCGAAGTCCCCTTGCTCAACCAGGGATTCGGCGAGCAGCAGCGCCATGGCGGCGTCGTCGTCGAACGGCGACCCTGGAGGGGGCGCGACGAGGTCGCGCACCCCATGCGGAAATGCTTCGCGAATGGCCTTGGCGGTGCCGAGGCGTTCGGTGGGGACGCCGAGCTGGTTGCCGACCACGAGCCCCAACAGGGCGCCGCGCGCCCGCGAGATGAGTTCGGGCGTCACGCGCTCAGAAGGTCAGCAGCACGGCACCGCTCGTCGGCGCCACTCGGGTGGCGAACCCACCGCGGTCGGCGTGGGGGCCGACGTAGGGGTGCGCGCTGTTGTAGGCCGTGACGGCGGAGTTCAGATAGAGGCGGTAATAGCCGACGTGGGTTCGGACCGCTCCCTTGGGCACCAGGCAGTTACAGCGGACGGCTGCCGCGGAGCCGGGATTCACCTCGAGCGTGATATCCGACGCGCTGGCATTGGTGACGAGCGGCGCGAAATAGCTCTGGCCCTCCACGGCGGCGGTGATGCCCGCGACTCGCCGGCCGCGCACACGCCGGAACGCGGGCAGCGGGCCCTCCATCGGCTCACCGATCGGTGGATTGCCGGGCCTGAGGAGGCGCCAGCGCAGCCCGGCCGGGCCGCCGCGCCCGAGTACGAGCCGCGCCGTGGCGTCGGGTGGCACCGTATCCACCGGCGTCCCGTCGCGGACGATCTCGACCGGCTCGACCAGCGCGTTGTGCACGAACGCGATGCCGGTGCCGACGTAGCCGCCCCGGCGGGCCAGCCACCCGACCAGGAGCAGGGCGGCGACCACCGCCCCCCAACCCGCGACCCACCGGCCACGTCCCCCCCAGGAGCGCGAGCGCACCTCTCCGGAGCGTCGCACCTGCCGCTCCAGCGTCGCCGCCCCGACCAGCTTCCCCGGCTTCGCCTCGCGGCCGGCGGCGAGCGCCGCCAGCACCGCGTCGGCGCTGGGGAAGCGGTCTTCCGGCTTCTTGGCGAGGCACTTGACGATGACGTCGGACAACCAGCGCGGGATGCGGGCGTTCACGTCGCTCGCGACGGGGACCGGATCGGCCAGGTGCTTGCCGACGATTTCGGCGCTCGAGTCGCCGTCGTAGGGCGGCGCCCCGGTCACCATCTGATAGAGCATGGCGCCGAAGGCATAGAGATCGCTCCGGCCGTCGAGGTTCGCCTGGCCGAGGGCCTGCTCGGGGCTCATGTACTGGACCGTGCCGACCGTGAACCCGGTGGCAGTCTTGGTCCCTCCTTCGCCCGCCCCGAGGAGCTTCGCGATCCCGAAATCGAGCAGCAGCGCCCGGCCGGTCTTCGCCTCGAGCATCACGTTGTCCGGCTTGATGTCCCGGTGCACGAGTCCCTGCGCGTGCGCGTGAGCCAGTGCCTGAAGGACCGGCTCCGCGATCGCGAGCGCCTCGCTCGCGCCATAGGGCCCGCGCCGCCGCAGCGCGTCGGCGGGCGATTCCCCCTCGACGAACGGCATCACGTAGTAGACGAGCCCCTCGCCGTCCCCGGCGAAGTGGATGGGCAGGATGGCGGGATGCTGCAGCCGCGCCAGCGCTTTGGCCTCCTGGCGGAAGCGCGCCAGCATCCCGGGGGTCCAGGCGATCTCGGGATGCAGCACCTTGCAGGCGAGCCGCCGGTCGAGATCCTTGTCCCACAGCTCGTACACCTCCGCGAAGCCGCCACGGCCCACGAGCCGCCGCACCTCGTACTTATCGCCCAGCGCACGCGCGAGGCGCTGCGCGGTGGGGACGCCCGCCAGCGCGGCCGCCGGCGCGGCAGCGGTAGGGTCTCGGACGACCCGCTCGTTTGTGATCACCGTGGGAGATGGCGTGCCGCAGGACGGGCAGAACGCCGAGCCGGAGGGGATGGCGGCGCGGCACGAAGGACAGGTCAGCTGGGTCGTCACGGCTCCAAAGATTTGTGTTCGGGGCGCACGGTGCAAGTTAAGTTCCGCCTATGCTCGTGCTGCGCATCGTGGCGGGCGTGGCGCTCGGATACGGGTTGATCGTGCTGCTCGCCTGGTTGCTCCAGGAGCGGCTCGCGTTTCCCGCCCCACGCGCCCCCGTGCCGGATCCGCGCCGACTGGGGATCGCGCACGGTGAGCGCATCGAGCTGGTGAGCGGCGACGGGACGAGGCTCGCCGGGTGGTATCTCGCACCGAGGGCGGCGGACGCCCTCCACCACCCCGCACCGCCCTCGCCCGCCCTGCTTTGGTTTTACGGCAACGGAGAGAACATCGCAGGGATCTGGCCGATCCTGCGCGACTTTCAGCCGCCCGGAACCGCGCTACTGGTGGTCGATTATCCCGGCTATGGCGGGAGCGAGGGGCGAGCGACCGAGGCCGGGCTCTACGCGGCGGCCGAGGCCGCGTACGCAGCCCTCGCGGGTCGGGCCGGTGTGGACGCCCGCCGCATCCACGTGTACGGCCGCTCGCTCGGTACCGCGGTGGCGAGCTACACCGCGGCCCGGCACCCCGTCGCGGGTCTCATCCTCGAGTCACCGTTCACGAGCGCCGCCGCGATGGCGCGTCACCTGTACCCCTTCCTGCCGCGGCTCGGCCTGCGGCTATCGCTCGACAACCTCGGGCACGTCAGGCTGGTGCGCTGTCCCGTCCTGCTGCTCCACGGCACCGCCGACCGGCTCGCCCCGACGGCGATGGGCATGGCGGTGGCGGCCGCGGCGGCCAGCCCGGTGGAGGTCGTGCTGATCCACGGCGCGAGCCACAACGACACCTACGAGGTGGGCGGGCGGGAGTACCGGGACAAGGTGTGGGCGTTTGTCGGACGGCCCTAGATCACGACCACGGGCACGATGCGGTCGCGGGCCTCCTCGAAGCGCCGCTCGGCATCGTCCAGGGTGCGGCGCAGCGTCGCCTCGTCGCCGTCACCGAACTTGGCGCTCGGCGCCAGCCGACCCGTGAGCTTCCGCACGGCGACGAGCGCGCGGGTGACCTCGCAGCGGTCCACGTCGGGATCCGTGTGGCCCGCGACGAGCAGCTCCTCGAACAGCGGGAGGCTCAGCGACTCGCCCAGGACGTAGAGGGACTCGAGGATTTTCGGGCCGAGGAAGCGCCGCAGCAGTTGATCGCCGCGGATCCGTTCGAACAACCGGACCAGGACGTCGGCGTGTCCCGGGTAATACCGCGCCGCCTCGACCGCGGCGGCGACGAAGGCGTGGTGGGCGCCCGGGGTCACGAGGTAGCGCTCGAACAACGGCCACGCGCCCTCGGGGTGGCGCTCGGCCAGCGCGAGGAACGCGAAATAGCGCCGGCCGAGCGGCGCGCCGGTGTCGGCGATGACGGTGCGCAGCCCCGCAACCCCCCAGCGCGCGCCGACGAGCGCCGCCGCCGCGGCGTGCTGCCAGCGCTCGAGCTCGGGGACGCGGAACGTCGCGAGGTGGCGATCGAGGAACGCCCGGCAGCGATCCAGCACCGCGAGCAGGCGTCGATCGACCTGGTCGAGGGCCCGCTCCAGGGGGGCGCGGGGGGCGGGAGGAGCGTCCGCCGCGTCGGCGCGCCGCGCGAGCGCCAGCGCTTCCCACGCCATGCGGTCGAGATGGGACGCCTCCCAGACCCGCTCGAACGCCGCCGCGTCTCGCGCGGTGAGCAGCCGCTCCAGAGCGTCGACGAGTCGGCAGAGACCGCGCAGCGTGTCCATCGGTATGAAGCTATCCCGGCCTCGCGCCGGGGCAAACGCTGGTTGTCCACATCGGTCTGGAAAACTGGGTGGAAATCCTGTGGGCGGCGGGCAATGTTTCGGTCATCCCGTTTCCTCGACGACACTTGGAGGAGGGCTCGTGCGCAGCACCGCTCTCGTCGGCGTCGCTCTTGCGCTCGCCGCGTGCTCTGGGTCGGGCGGCCCGGTCGTCCTCGGGCTCGCGGGACCATTTGGACAGCCGCGGGGCGCCTCGATGCTCAAGGCGGCGCAGCTGGCGGTCAACCAGATCAACGCCAAGGGAGGTCTGCACGGCCGCCCGCTCGAGCTCCGAGTCGCGGACGACTCGGGAAGCGAGGACGTGGCGGTGCGGATCGCCGCCCAGCTGTACGCCGATCCCGCGGTCGTCGCTGTGATCGGCCACCTCTCCTCGGGCACCACGCTTGCCGCGGCGCGCGTGTACGGAGCGGGCGCGACCCCCGTCGTCATGATCTCCCCCTCCGCCTCGAGTCCGGACTTGAGCGGCATCAGTCCCTACGTGTTCCGGGTGTGCCCGAGCGACCTGCAACACGGCCCGCACCTCGCGCGCTTCGCGCTGCAGGTGCTCGGCGCGCGCCGGGCCGGGATCATCTACGTCAATAACGACTACGGGCGCGGCGTGCGCCGCACCTTTGCCGCGGAGTTCGCGCGGCTGGGGGGGACGGTGGTGGAGGCGGATCCGTACGTGCCGACGACGCCGTCGCTCGAGCCGTATCTGTCCCACATGCGGCGGGGCGGCGTGGACGTGCTGCTGCTCGCGGCGGAGCGACCGGGGGCCGAGCTGGCGCTGCGGGAGATGCGGGCGCTGGGCGTCGCCTGGCCGGTGCTCGGCGGAGACGCGCTCACCGGGATCGAAGCGGACGGCCCGCTCGCCGAAGGCGTCCGGCTGTCGTCCGCGTACCTGCCGGATCGGCGCGACGAGCGCAACGCGGCGTTCGTCACGGACTACGCGCGCGCGTATCAGGGCGAGCGACCGGACCATCGCGGCGCAGGCGCCTACGATGCCGTGTTTCTGCTGGCGCGCGCCGTCGACGAGGCCGGCGCCGCCCGGCGGGCGATTCGGGCCTACCTGGCGGGGGTGGGTCACGGCCGGGCGGCGTTCGACGGAGTGACGGGCACGATCGCGTTCGACACGAGCGGGGACGTCCCGGCGAAGTCGGTGGTGATCGGCGTGGTGCGCGACGGACGGCTCGTCGCCCAAGCGGAGCAGTGATGCGGGGGCCGCTCGACACGATTCGCGCGCGCATCCTGCTCGGGCTCGTGCTGTTGATGGCGGGCCTGGTCGCGACCGCCATCGGCGGGGCGACGACGCTGCGGCGGGTACGGCGCGCCACGGCCGACGAGCTGGCGGCGTTGCGCACGTCCACCGAGATCGGGAGCGGGCTCGTGACGAGCGTGCTCGAGGAGATCCGCGCCGCGGAGCAGTACCTGGCCACGCCCGGCACGGACGCGCGCCGATTGTTCGACGCGTCGGCCGAGGAGGCGTTCGATTACGAGCGGCGGCTCGCGGCGCTGGGCGGCCTCGTGGTCGAGGATCGGCTCGCGATCAACCGGTTACGCCACCTGCACGCCACCATCGAGACCGAATACGCCATCGCGCACGCGCTCACGGACCTCGGGCGCCAGGCGGAGGCGGTGGCCCGGGTGAGCGCCGTCCGGCCGCAGGCGGCGGAGCTGACGCGCCTGGTGCGCGACCTGTCACGCCGGCAGGCCGACAAGGCGACACAGGCCGCCGAGCGCCTTGCCGCTGACTCGATCGACCGCGAGCGGAAGCTGTGGGTCCTCGTCGTGTCGCTGCTGCTGGTGGGATTCTTCCTGTCGCGGTACACGCTGCAGTCGGTGCAGGGGCCGCTCGGCCGGCTCGTCACCGCCGCCGAGCGGTTCGGGGGCGGGGACCTGCGGCCGGTGACGACGGGCGAGATGCCGCGCGAGTTCCGCCTGCTCGCGGAGGCGATGCAGCGCATGGGCGACCGGCTGCGGCACATCGTGGGCGACGTGATCGGGGAGTCGGACCGGATCGCGGGATCGGCGGGCGACCTCTCCGCGGTGAGCGAGCAGCTCGCCGCCTCGTCGAGCGAGGTATCGACCGCGATGGTCGAGATCTCGAGCGGCGCGGACGAGCAGCGCGCCGCGCTCGGCTCCATGGGCACGGGGATCGAGGAGCTGCGCAAGGCGACGGCGGAGATGGCGGAGGCGGCGGACCGCGCGGCGCAGCTGGGCGAGGAGATCCGCACGGTCGCGGAGCGGCACCGCGGCGACGTGGCCGCAGCCGGGAGCGCCCTGCTCGACGTGCGCGAAGTCGTGCAGACCACCTCGAAGCAGGTGGCGCAGCTCGCCGAGCTGAGCGCGTCCATCGACGACTTCGTGGAGCTCATCAAACGCATCTCGTCGCAGACCAACCTGCTGGCCCTGAACGCGGCGATCGAGGCGGCTCGCGCGGGCGAGCACGGCAAGGGCTTCGCGGTCGTGGCCGAGGAGGTGCGCCAGCTCGCGGACGAGTCGGCGCGGGCGGCGGAAGAGGTCACGCGCACCACCGCCCTGATCCGCGAGCAGATGGAAGACGTCACGGCGACGATGACCGTCGGCCAGGCGAAGGTCCGCGGGATCGAGTCGGTCGCCGACGGGGCGGCCCGCGGCCTCGCCGAGATCGCGACAGCGGTGGAGCTGGTGGAGCAGGCGGCGGCGCGGGTGCGCCTGGCGGCGCAGGCGAACCGCGAGACCACGACGCGTCTACAGCAGAAGGCCGAGCAGGTGGGCGGCCGCGCGACCGCGCACGCGGCGAGCGCCCAGCAGGTCACGGCGGCGACCCAGCAGCAGGGCGCCTCCACCCAGGAGATGGCGGCCGCCGCCGGAGGGCTGCTCCAGGCGGCGGAAAAGCTGCGCGGGTTGGTCCGGGGGTTCCGGGTCTAAGGTCGCCAGCTGACTCACCGCCGCGACTTCTTCTTCGCGGCCTTCCGCTTCGCCGCCGCCGCCCCCCCCGTCCCCGCCCCTCGCTGCTTCGTCGGGTGCGCCGGCCTGCGCCCCCCCTTGGCCTTGAGCGGCCCCTCCACGTCTGCCAGCACGCGATCCCCCTCGTCGGGGCCGATCAGCCCGCGCCGCACGGCGTAGCGCACCAGCTCTTCGGCGTCGTCGAGCGTGAACTCGCCCACGCCGGCGGCGGCGCGGATCGCCTTGACGAGCGCGTCTGCCACCGGGCTGCGGAGGACGCTCGCGATTCCGGGGAGGGCCTCGAGCAGCGAGGAGATCTGCGACCCGCCGAGCTCAGCTGGGGGGGGCGGGGGGGGCATCGAACACGCTGCTCCGGCGCTGAAGGTCGCGCCAAGCTACATCCCCCCCTGGGGACCGTCAAGGATTTTCGCGGTAACTACCGCTGGGACGCGCGGTTGGGGGGGCGACGCTGGCGCAGCGCCGCGGCGAGACCGCCGGGCGCGCGGCGCGAGATGGTGAGATCCGAGTGCGACAACAGCTCGCCCAGCACCGTACGGGTGCGCTGATCGAGCGGCATTTCGAAGCGCAGATCGAGCTGGTACTCGGCGTGATCCATGCCCTGGCCCATGAGCGTGAAGCCCTGGTGCGAGGGGCTCGCCGCGTCGACTTCGATCTCCGCCAGGGGCTCGTACTCGGGGCGCTCCATTGCAACCTCCGGTTCCCGTGAGAGATACGGCGCGGACCGGAGGTGTCAAGCGGGCCCAGCGGCGCGCCGCGCCCCTTCCCGGGGGCACTAGATTTCGCCTGGAGGCGTGAGACAAACCGTGGGGCGACGCGGAATTAAGGAGTATCGGGCGCCCGAAGCACTGGCGCTGATCGCGGCCGACCGCGAGCACGTGCCCTTGGTGTGCCCCTCGTGTGGCACGCGGTCCATCGTGCGGTCGCCGCGGCGCCGGGGTGGGCGCGTGCTGGCGACGCCGGAGCGCGTGACGCTGGAGCGCGTGACGCTCACGTGCCAGAGCTGCGGCCGCCACGCGTCCTACATTCAGCGGGGCGGGGAGCCGCCGCGCGACGAAACGATGGACCCGCACCAGGTGCGGGCCTAGGACAGGAGAGCTAGCCCCTCGTGGCAGGCGACGCGATACAAATGATGGGGACGGTCAGCGAAGTGCTCCCCAACACGACCTTCCGGGTGAAGCTCGAGAACGGGCACGAGGTGCT
>WNGN01001206.1_pt1 | contig 32284 bp, 28 predicted proteins | sample 5400561 | NCBI WGS metagenome assembly WNGN01 (sample SAMN13153379, study PRJNA577476) | soil metagenome | isolation source: 115 cm soil or saprolite under Garry oak tree replicate 2 | place: USA:California | collected 2016-06-15 | reverse complement strand
GCGCTCTTTCCTGGTTGCGGTCGCCACAGCGCCGTCTGCTCGATCAGCTGCGCCAGCTCCACGTCGCTGGCCGTCACGCCGCCCGCGCTATGCGTCCACAGTTTCACGCCGACCTTGCCCCAGCTCACGGCGAGATCCGGATGATGGTCTGCGGCCTCGGCGAAAAAGCCGATCGCGTTCACCAGCATCAACGTCGTCGGCCAGCCATCGGTCTGATATTCGCGCACGATCGCGCCGTCCTCGAGGCGCCAGCCTCGTAAGCTCTTCAGGCGTTCGGTAATCTCGGCGGGCGAAAGCTTAGTCGAGGGTTTCACGGTAACTCGCTGACTGGCCAAAGTTCTCCTCCACTTCGACCTCGATGGTCTTGAGATGGGACGCGCCGAGCTCGGCGCGGACTCGACCCGCGAGATACTGGGCGAGCATCTCCACGGTCGTATTCGCGATCGGTAGAATCACACAATCTCCCGTTGGGAACACGTAGCGAGGCTGCCCGCCAAACGCGACGCGCACGCTGCCGTTCTCCTCGGAGATCCGGAGCAATGGATTGTCGCGCGGGAGGAGCACGCGGTGATCCAGCTCGGCGGTGAGGCCACGCATCACCTTCTTCACCGCGGAGAAATCCACGACGAACCAGCTGTCTTCCTCGAGCCCGCCCTCGATCACGAGGCTGGCGCGGTAGTTGTGCCCGTGGAGTTTCTCGCAGCGGTGGCCCGCGAACGTGATGAAATGCGCCGCCGCAAAGACGAGGTCCTCTTTGGTGATGGTTACCTTGAATTCGCCGCGCGTGCCCATACGCCGGGTAATCTACTCGGGGGGCGGAGCCTCGCCGGTCGACAACCGCCAGACCTCGTCCGCGAGCCACTCCAGCCGCTGCTGCGCGTAATCGACCTCTGCCGGTGTCATGGTCTTGGCGCGCCGGGCGATGTCGCGTGTATGGGCGAGCAGATCGTCCAGTACCTCACGCAGCGGCCGATTGCGCCGTCGGTCGGTCAGTGGGGGGGACGTCGACACCGGCGCCGTCGGACGGGATCCGGACGCGGACCGCTTGCCGCGCGTAGTCACGCCGTCTGGACCCCTCCTCCTATGGCGCGATCGTCCGCCTGGCGCAGCTCTTCGACTGCCGCCCGCACCGTGGATGCCGCGCCGTGCTCGGCCAGGTAGTTCTCGACCAGCCGGAAGCCGAGGTAATAGCCGGAGCGCTCCGGCAACACCTTGCCGGCGAGCAACCGCGCCGCCGGACTCATCCCGCCGGACAGATATCGCAATCGCAGACCCAGGCCCGTCGCGTCGAGGTCGTTCGCGGAGGCACGTCGCAGAAAGGCGTCCAGCTCGCGCAGCCGGCGATACTGCCGCCGGTTGTAGCCGAAGTACTCCCACGGCTCGAAACCCGGTGCGACGGTCTGCGCGGCCGCAATCGCGGCGCCCTCATTGACCACCAGCTCGCGCAGGGTCGCACGCGAGCCCAGCTCCCAGGCGTCGTAATAGCCGCCCAGGTCGCCGATCAGACGCCGCAGCGCCGCGCGGCTGGACGTCGAGGTGTAGCGCAGCGCGTGTGCGACCTCGTGCGCGATCCACAGCGGCAACAGCGCGGGCGCGAGGCCCATGCCGTACGTCTGCGCGTTGGCGCGCCCGGTGAAATGCTCCATGCAGACGAACGCAATCCCGCGCCCGCCGACGACCAGCTCCCCCGCGTTCGCGGCGCCGACGCCCACCATGAGGTAGAGATCCACGGGGCAGTCACCCTCGAGCAGCTCCATGGACCGGCGCAACGCGTCCTCGGCAATGGCGACGACGTCCACGTCTTCGAGCATGCGCAGGAGGTCGGAGCGGTCGGCGCGCAGCGCCGTCGCGATGATCGGCTCCGCGTGCGGTGACGCGGGATCGAGCACGTAGTTCTGCCAGTAGGCACCCAACACCGGGCGATGGCGATCGAGGTACTCGTGGTATGCCGCGGAACGATCTGGCGCGGAAAGCGTCGCGAGGAATTCCGGAACGAGATTGACGAGCATTGCGCGGTTGCCGGACCCAATTTGGGAACCGCGCCGCTCCGGGACAAGCGCGGCGTCACTGCGCCCGACTTGACAACTCGCGTCCTAGGACTTCGGCGGCGGCGTGCGCAACCGGCGGCTGATTTCGGTGAGAAATTTCCGTTCGGCGGGCGTGAGACTTTCCACGCCGCTCGCGATGATCTTGTCGAGCACGCGATCGATCTCGGCGTTCGCGCGCGCGTCGGGCTCGTTCCCCCCCCGGGACTTCCCCCGCCGCGCGGATGGAGGGAGACTGCCGCCCCGGCTGATACGCGGCGGTTGCGACACCAACACGCTCGACTCCGATAGCGGCCCCCCCCGCCCGCGCCGCGCGTCGCGCGTCAGCCACCAATCCTGACCCTTGAGATAGAGCAGCGCGGTTCCCACGCCGCCCAAATGCGCGAGGTGCGCGATACCGTCGCTCGCGCCGATCAGCGCCAGCACGAGATCCAACGCGACGAGAAACGTGACGAGCCATTTGGCTGGCACCGGGTCCGGCAGCGGAAAGACGAACACCGGATGGTCCGGCCAATACCAGGCGAAGGCGACCGCAACGCCCAGCACGGCACCCGACGCGCCGATGATCTGGGAGACGGGTACCAGCTGCCGCAAGATGAAGGACGACGCCGCGCCACCGATCCCGCAGAGGAGATAGAAGAGGACGAACATGCGACCACCCATGCGGTCTTCGACCGACGAGCCGAAGACGAACAGCATGAGCATGTTGAACAGGATGTGCGGAATGCCCGCGTGCAGGAACATGTACGTGATGAACGTCCACGGATATTGCCAGGCATGCGCGGGCGAGAACCCGAACGCGCCGACAAAGCTCGGCGAGGTCAACAACGTGCTCTGAATAAGGAAAACGAGCAGGTTGGCGACGAGGAGTCGTCGTACCCAGGGAGTCAAACCGTACATCCGCTGCGGGCCCATCTATGCTCCTACGTGTCGTTGGAGGCTTCTAGTTTTTATCCCCCTTTTCCGGTCCTGTTGTTCCGGGCCAGGCTCGCGATCCGTTCACATAGCTCCGGGAAGGGGATGCCCGACGCCTGCGCGGCCTGAGGGAACAGACTGGTGCGGGTCATTCCCGGCAGGGAGTTCGCTTCCAAGCAGAAGATGTCTCCCTCGGGGCTTACCCGGAAGTCGATCCGCGAGTAGCCGCTGAGCTTCAAGGCGCGGTGCGCCATCGACGCATACTCCTGCAATTGTCGGGCTAGCAGTGTATCGATCCTCGCGGGGAAGGTCTCTTCCGACATTCCGGGTGTGTATTTCGTCACATAGTCGAACAGCTCGTGCTTGGGGACGATCTCGCCCACGGGCAGGGGCACGTCCCCGAGGACTCCGACGGTCAGCTCACGCCCCGCAATGAACTGCTCCGCCATGACCTCATCGTCATAGCGTTCCGCAAGCTTGACCGCATTGTCCAAGTCCTCGGCCTTCTTGACCAGAGTCAATCCGACGGAAGAGCCTTGTTTGGACGGCTTCACGATGACCGGCCATCCTAGGGCCGTGCTCACATCCTCGGCGGCGACTGGAGCCATGAACCACGCCGGGACCGGCACTCCCATCGAACGGAACAAGCGCTTGGAGAGGTCCTTATCCATGGCCAGCGCGCTGGCGAGCGGTCCGCTGCCGGTATAGGGGATCCCGATCACATCGAGCACCGCCTGCAGCGTCCCACCCTCCAGCGCCCCCCCGTGTACGGCGAGCCACAACACGTCTGTCTCACGCGCTGCTAGCAGCTCGGCAAGGCCCTCTGAGAGCATGCGCTGCTGGCGTTCGGCGAGCTGCGCGACATCGGGCGGCGCGGCGCCAACCTCACCGCCCAGGAGCTCACGCTCGGCCCGCTCGTCGAGCACGCTGCCGGCAAGATCGACGACGCGGACTTCGTGCTTGCGACTTCGGAGGGCTGCCACGATCTGGGAGGCACTCGCGAACGCCACGGCGCGCTCGGGCGTCCCACCGCCCGTCAGGACGGTGACCCGCATCAACGAATGCCCGCCAGCTGGTGCAGCAGGTCGTAGCGCGTCACGATGCCGACGACCTTGCCGTTGCGCCGGACCAGCGCCGCGGGCGTCGTCCGCGACAGCAAGGTCGTGAGCAGGGAGACTGGGGCTTCTCCGTCCACAACCGGGAATGGCGGGTCCATCACATCGCGGACGGGGCTGTCCAGGATCTTCGGCTGGCCGATCGCGCGGGCCATCAACGCCTGCTCCGAGACCGCGCCGACGCCGTCATTGTCTTCCAGCACGGGGAGCTGCGACACGTTGTAGGTGGTCATGAGGTTCAGCGCCTGTCGCACCGATGCCTCCGGGGCGACGTGGATGAGTGGCGGGGCATCGCCGGTCTTGGCGGCGACGAGCCTCGCGACGGTCGGGCGCGCGTCGTCGATGAGCTGGTTTTCGCGCAGCCACTCCTCATTGTAGACCTTACTGAGGTAGCGCTCGCCCGTATCGGCCAGCACGGTCACGATGAGCGCCTTGGGATCGTCGGTCCGGCGCGCGACGTCTAAGGCCGCGACGACGTTGACGCCGGTCGACCCACCGACGAGGAGACCTTCCTCTTTCGATAGGAGCCGCGCCATCTGCATCGCGTCCTTGTCGCTGACCACCACCCACTCGTCGATGACATCCCAGTGCAGCGACGTGGGAATCTTGTCGCCGCCGATGCCCTCGACTTTGTAGGGCTGACCTTCGCCCTTGTTGTGCGTCTTGGCGTACTCCGTGTAGATCGATCCGGCGGGATCGCCGGCGACGACGCGAATCTGCGGATTTTTCTCTTTCAGATATTTGCCGGCGCCGCTCACCGTGCCACCCGTTCCCGGCGCGCACACGAAATGCGTCACCTTCCCGTCGGTCTGCTCCCAGATCTCCGGTCCCGTCGTGTGGTAGTGCACGTCGGGGTTCACGGGGTTGTAGTGCTGGTCGGCGAAGATCGCGTTCTCATGCGCTGCCGCGATGGCGCGGCCTTTCATGATGTAGTTGTCGGGATGATCCGGCGGCACGGCGGTGGGGGTAATGATGACCTCGGCGCCGAGGGCACGCAGCAGGCGCGCCTTTTCCTGGGACATCTTGTCCGGCATCGTGAAGATGCAGCGATACCCTTTGACCGCCGCCGCGATCGCCAGGCCCACGCCGGTGTTGCCCGACGTCGCTTCGACGATCAACCCGCCCGGCTTGAGCTTCCCCGCCCGCTCCGCCGCCTCGATCATCGCCAGACCGATGCGATCCTTCACCGACCCGCCGGGATTGAAGAACTCCGCCTTCGCGTAGACCGGCGTGCGAATTCCCCGCGTGACCTTGTTGATCCGGATGAGCGGGGTCCAGCCGATCGTCTCGAGGACGTTCCGGTATGGCTTAGTGTGTTGAGGCACTCGTATCCGGCCGCGCCTTACTGGTGTCGGGGTGCGTCGTGTCCGCGCGCACTCTCGTCGTATCCGCACGCACTCTCGTCGTGTCGGTACGCGTCGTGTCGGGAGGACGCACGACCGGCGGACGCAGTCTCGGACGAGCTGGTGGCGGCGCGCCCGCCGGTGGTGGGACCGGAGTGGCCGCGGGACCTGGTGGGAGCGTGACCGTTCCGGTCCGCGTCGTCCCCACCTGGCGAAATTCGACCGGCTGCAGGAACTCCGTTGCGACCGGGACGCCGTGGCGCTTGGCCGGCGCAAACCTGAGGGCTGGCGCGCCGGCGAGCGCCGCCGAGTCGAGGGCGGGATAGCCGCTGGGCTCGGCGACACGCGTGGATTCGGGAATGAGCTTGCCGGTCGAATCGACATACAGCCGCAGCGTCACGTCTCCTTCGACCTTCCGCTCGAACTGAGCCGGCGGATAGGCGATCGGCACATCAGGGTTCAGCGCGACCGGCGCCTCGGATTCAGGCGGGGGCGCTGCACCCTGCGCCTCGGATTGCCGTGACGACCCACGGCACCCCGCGATGACGAGCGCGATGACCGCGATGACGCGCACTTAGGAGCCTCCGTCTTTCCGACGCTTCTGCCATGCCGCCAGGCGATTCAGCGCTTCCAGCGGCGATAACGAGTTGACGTCGAGGCCGTCCAGTTCCAGCAGCAGCGGGTCTGGAATCGGCGGGGCGAACAATCCCAGCTGCGTCGCGTCGGGCGTCGCGGGCGCACGCTGCTGCGCGACGTGATGTCCCGCTTCGAGCAGCTTGAGCACCTGCCACGCGCGGGTTACGACGGGATCGGGCAGACCGGCCAGGCGGCCCACGTGAATGCCATACGAGCGGTCCGCGCCGCCCGGCTCCAGCCGGTGGAGGAAGACGATCGCTTCTCCGACTTCGCGCACCACCACGTTGAAGTTGCGCACGTGCTCGAGCTCTTCGGTGAGCTGCGTCAGCTCGTGGTAATGTGTCGCGAAGATCGTCTTGCAGCCGATCGTGTTATGCAGGCACTCCGTAACTGCCCACGCGATCGCCACGCCGTCGTACGTCGAGGTCCCCCGCCCGATCTCATCGAGCAGGACGAGACTGCGCGTCGTCGCCCCATGTAGGATCGCGCTGGTCTCACTCATCTCGACCATGAACGTCGACTGGCCGCGGACCAGGTTGTCTGACGCGCCGACGCGCGTGAACAGCCGGTCGACGACGCCGATGCGCGCGCGTTTGCACGGGACGAACGAGCCGATCTGCGCGAGCACGACGCAGAGGCCGACCTGGCGGAGCAAGGTTGACTTGCCGGCCATGTTGGGACCGGTGAGGAGCACGACCCGCCCGGCTTCATCCAGCGTCACGTCGTTGGGGATGAACGCTTCCCGCGCCATCATGCGCTCGACCACCGGATGGCGGCTGCCTTCGAGCGCCAGCGTGAAATCGTTCGTGACTTCCGGCCGGACGTACCGCTCGCGCTCGGCGACGTCAGCCAGCGCCGCCCAGACGTCGCACCGGGCCAGATGTCCGGCGGTGGCCTGCACCCGCGCAATCGCGTCGCCGACCCGGCGCCGGAGCTGATCGAGCACCGCCGCTTCTCGCGCCGCAATGCGCTCTTCCGCGCCCAGCACCTTCGCCTCGTACTCTTTCAGCTCGGGTGTGACGTATCGCTCCGCACCGGTGAGCGTCTGGCGCCGCTCGTAATCCGATGGGATGCGCTCGCGATGGGTGTTCGTGACTTCGATGTAGTAGCCGAAGACCTTGTTGAAGCCCACCTTGAGCGACGTGATGCCGGTGCGCTCCCGCTCGCGCGATTGCAGGCCGGCGATGTACTGTTTGCCGCCGTCGCGCGCCGCCTTGAGCTCGTCGAGCTCGTGATCGTATCCCGCCTTGATCGAGTCCCCGTCGTCGAGCTGCGCCGGGGGCCGCTCGACCAGAGCGCGACTCAGCTCGTCTCCGAGATCGGCGAGCAGATCGAACTCGTGCGCGCTCTTGTCCACCAGCTCGGACTGTTCGCGACCGTGCAGTCCGCCCAGCGCACCGGCCACGTCGGGCAACCGTACGATCGAATCGCGCAGCGCCCCCATCTCGCGAGGGGTAGCGCGACCAAGCGCCGCTCGCCCGGCCAGGCGCTCGAGATCTCGCACCCCGTCCAGGGCTTCGCGCAGCCGTTCGCGGCCCCGGCCGTCGGTGACCAGCACCGCCACGGCGTCCAGCCTGGCGTTGATCGCGGCGGGATCCACGAGGGGCGCCAGCAGCCAGCGGCGCAGCAGCCGGCCGCCCATCGGTGTCAGAGTGCGGTCGATCACCTCGAGCAGCGTCGCCCCCTCGGCTCCGGCTCGCAGCGGCTCGACCAGCTCGAGATTACGACGCGTCATCTCGTCGAGCGGAAGCACGTCGCCGCGCCGGACGATGGTCGGATGCGCGAGGTGCGGGAGACCGCCGGGTTTAAGTTCGCGGGCGTAGCGCAGCAGCGCACCGGCCGCGCCGAGGGCGGGTCGGTCGTCGGGCCCGATGCCCAGTCCGTCCAGGGACGCAATCCCGTACGTGCGCATCAGATCTTCGCGCGCCAGTTCGGCATCGAATTCCCACGCTTCGCGGGCCGTGACGGTCGCCCCGGGTGCAGCGACCGTTGTCTCCGCGGGCAGCACCACCTCGCGTGCCTCGTATCGCGCGAGGGCGGGCTGGATCTCGGCCGTCGGCGCAATTTCCAGGATCAGCTCGCCCGTCGTGACGTCGAGGGTGGCCAGCCCCGCCGCGACCCCCCGGGGGTCCACCGCGACGACGTAGTTGTTCCGATTACGGATCAGCCAGTCGTCGCTGAGCACTGTGCCCGGCGTGACGGTCTCGACGACGGCGCGACGCACCACGCCTTTGGCGAGCTTGGGATCTTCGATCTGCTCGGCGATCGCGACGCGGTGTCCCTTCGCGATCAGCCGGCGCAGGTACTCCGTCGCAGCCTTGACAGGCACACCGGCAAGCGGGACCTCGGCGGCGCCGCCGTTGTTGCGCGAGGTGAGGGTGAGCCCCAGTTCGCGCGCGGCGAGCTTGGCATCGTCTTCGAACATTTCGTAGAACTCGCCCATCCGGAAAAACAGGATAGTCTGGGGATAGCGCGCCTTGATCTCACGGTATTGCTGCATGAGCGGTGTTTCCGGTGGCGTCACCGCCGTCATGGCTCATCTACCACGAATGGCTGCCCGCCGACTTTCTGCTTGAGGCGTCGCTGCGTCCGCACCGCCTCGTCGTGCGTGGCGTAATGTCCGACGCGGATCTTGAAGAAGCCGGTCGAGTCACGCACGACGCGCGCGTCGAAACCCAGAACCTTGAGTCGGGTGAGCATGTCGTCCACCTGTGCCGTGCTCTTCACCGCGAGCACCTGGACGGCGTACGCACGGGGAAGGGTCGTGGACGTCGCCTTGGATCCCGTATCGGTCGACGTGGGCGTCGTTGTGGTGGTCGTCGGCGTCGCTGGCGCACCACAGCGGGACGCGTAGAAGCTGACCTGATTCTTGAACTCGACGTCGTCCCCGGCGCCATCGAGCGCTTGCCGGATGAGCTCGCAGCCGCGCGTTTCGTTCTTGAGCTCGAAATAGGCGCGCGCGGCGTAGAAGCTCGCGCGCGGCCGGAATGGCGAATCGGGATAGTCGCGATTCAATCGCTCAGCGGCTTGGACCGTCTGGGCCGGGTCGTGTTGCGCGAAGTACAGCTGGGAGAGCAACAACAGCGCATCGTCGGCCCACGGAGTCGCTCCGTATTCGACCACGATGCGGTTCAGATTCGAGGAAACGGTCGGCGCATCGGGCGCGATCTTCGCAGCCGCCAGCAACGCCTGCGGATAGGAGGAGTCGCTCGGCGGAAGTGTCGCGAGCAGCCGCCGCACGATGGCGCGGCCGGAATCGACCTGGCCCGACTGGGCGAGTCGCAGCGCTTCCACGAGACGCGTGTCCGTCTGGCCGGCCAGGCGGCCGGGCGGCCCCACAGCCAACACCAGGACCGCGACCGCGACCGGCCGCCTCACGCAGCCTCCTGATTCAGTTTCGCAAATCCGAGCACCAATTGCGTGACGATCCCCCGGTCATCCGAGACGGTTGCCGTTTTCAACGCATTATCGGCCGCGAGCGCGGCGCGCAGGGCGTCGCCCAACTCCTGCGCGGTCCAGCGTGCGCTCCATGCGCTCCAGCGGGCCGCTTCGTCTTTATAGCGCCGCAGGCCGTACGGCCGCACCGCCTGCAGCTGCCGGTACAGCGTGTCCGGAAGCTGACTGGGACTAACACCGCGATCGCGTTCCGATCGCGCCAGGGCCGTGCCGACCAGGTGCGTGCCCAGCAGCGACAGGATCTTCACGCCGCTCATCCCAGCCTGCCCGAGCACCGGCTCGACCAGTCGCGCGGCTTGTGCGGCGCGCCGCTCCAGGGCAGCGTCGACCAGGTCGAATATCGTCTCATTCCGCCGGACCCCGACGAGGCTCGAGACATCCTCGACCGTGACCGGCCGGCTCGTACCACTTCCCGTGTCGAGCGACGCCAGCTTCTCGAGCTCGCGGCTCAATGTGGCGAGATCATTGCCGACGGCCTTCAACAGCAAGTCCGCTGCGTCGGGGGCGAGCGTGAGCGCCAACGTCGTTGCGCGGTGCTGCAGCCACCGAGGTATCCGCTCGGCGGCGAGTGCGTCCAGCCGGGTGGCGGTGCTTGCCCGCAGAATGTCGGGATCTGGCTCTTCGCCCGCTGCGACGACGAGCACAAGCAGCGTGGTCGGATTGGGCGTCGCGAGATAGCGGAGAACTTCGTCGCGCAGCTTCGTCTTGCGCTTGCCGAGCTGCTCCACCCCGCGAATCACGACCGCGCGGCGCTCGGCCAGCATGGGCGGCGTGTTGACGAGCGCATGAAATGACTCCGGGCTCAGATCGAGGGCGTACCGCATATCGAGATTGAAATCACGGCTCGATCCGACGGCGGCATCGACCAGCATCCGCACTGCCTCGTCCTTGAGGACGTCTTCGTCACCGTACAGCACGTAGACAGTTTCGGGGGGTGGAGCGCCCTTCTTCAGGCTGCGAAGGAGCGCGTCGAGCGTGAGCGCCGCCATCCAGCGAAGTTACCGCGCCCCTGTGCTCGGAGAAAGGCTCCTTGGTGGGGAATAGGTATTCCCGACGAGGATGATGGCGCGCGGATCCTGGAAGGAAACGAACGGCAGCGCGGCACCGGCGACGGGCTTGGGAAACGCGACCGGCGGCAGCAGCGGCGCGCGCTCGATGCGCGGGCGGTGTGTGAACTCAAAAACGAAGAGCGCCAGCGCGGCGATCACCAACATCGTGGCCGACACGCCGGCCCGCGCTGGGGCGCGCGGCACGCGCCGTCGCTCGACGGCAATGCGGGCGTCCAGGCGCTGCCGAAAATCCGCCGAGGGAGTGATGGAGGATGTGGCGTGCAAGGCTTGAACCGCTTGACGGACTGTGGCGTCGTAGCGCCGACACGCCGCGCAATGCGCCAAGTGTCGCGCAACGCGACGCAACTCCCGGGGCCCGGTGATCAGCCCGTCCCGAAAATCGCTGTGCCGCTCGAGGAGTTCCCTGCAACGCATACGTGAGAAATGTACCATTCCCGGCCACGGGGGGTTCCGCAGCCGGGGTTCCAAGCGCCGAGTTGTAGCTAAACGAGGATGGGACCGATGAGCTGGGCGAAGCTGTTGCGGGCCCGATTCAGACGGCTCTTCACCGTCCCCAAATTGCAGCCGGTGATTTCGGCGATCTCCTGGTAGCTCTTCCCTTCGAGCTCGCGGAGCACGAACACCTCGCGGTGGTGCTCCGGCAACCGCTGGACACAGTGGTCAACGGCATCCTTCAGGAACCGCTTCCGATAGAGATCGTCCGGCCGGGCAGTCGTATCCTCGAACTGCAACGGCCGATGATCCGCTTCCCAGTTTTTCTTGATGGTCTGGAATAGGACAAGGGGATTGCGGCTACGATTGCGCAACTCGTTCTTCGCGAGATTGGACGCGATCGTGTAGATCCACGTCGAGAATTTCTTGGTCTGGTCGAAGCGGTGGAGATGGCGGAAGACCCGAATGAAGACCTCTTGGACGAGATCCTCGGCCCGCTCACGATCACCGATGGTGCGATTGACGAAGTTGAGGAGCCGCGTCTGGTAGCGGTCGACCAGCGTCCCGAACGCCTGGGGCTCGCCCGCCAGATGGCGCATCACGATCTGGCCGTCGTCGAGCTCATGCAACGCTTCCCGCTGCAGTGCTCGCTGCGAGTCGACAGCCAACGTGGGACGCTTGAGCGCGTTGCGCATCGTGACCTTGCTGTTTCTGGCGGAAACGGCGAAGACGCTGCCCTGATTCACTTTATGAGCACTTAGCACAAAGTGTGCCTCCCAGGCTTGCGTACTAACCACTTATGGGGCAATCAGTTGCGAGTGGCAACGGGATGCGAAAGGGGAATATTGTCCGAGCCTGGGGACGACACAATTCCACATTCGATCTAGATCCGAAGGAGGAGAGTGCTAATGCTCCAGGATGAAACCAGCCACGAAGAAAAGGCTCAGTGCCGTCTTGGCGTCGGATATTCCGCCGCTTCGCACCAGTTGCAGCGCCTCTGACAACTGCTTGGGGACTACTTCGATGAACTCGTCCGGCTCGCGCGCGTGCTTGTCTGCCTTGAGCTCGGATGCCCAAAACAGGTGAATGCGTTCGTCCGTGAAGCCGGGCGTTGTCCATATAGTAGTAAGACGCTCGAGACGCCCTGCCGTCACACCAACCTCCTCCAGCAGCTCGCGACGGGCGCACACCTCCGGGTCTTCACCGGGATTCAGCCGTCCGGCGGGGACCTCGATTAGCGACCCATTCGCGGCGTACCGGTACTGTTGGATTAGCAGGACCGTTGGATCCGGGCCGCGCGGATCGGACGCGAAGGGCACGACTGCGGCGGCTCCGGGGTGCCGGATGATCTCGAGCTCCCCCGTGGATCCATCAGGAAAGCGCACCGTATCGATGTCCAGATTGATCACTCGCCCCGAGTGAATGCGCTTCGTGTCGATCTGCATCGGCGATCCTTTTTCTAGTGCTGAAACATCCAGGTAAACGGGACCTTGAACCCCTCGGCAAAGAGGTATCCGGTATTGCGACGCACGTTTGCGTGGATGGGGGAGCCGGCGGCAGGCGAGGTGTAGGGCGTTAGCCCCAGGCGCCGGGCGATGATTCGGAGTCGCAGCATGTGAAAGCCGTCGCTCACGAGGAGCACCCGACGGCTCTCCCGGCCCGCGAACCATCGCTGCACCTGCTCGATCGAGGAGTACGTGTCATGGCCGCCGGCGAGCGGGATGACCGCGTCATCCGGCAGGCCGAGCCGGGTCAAGTAGTCCCGGCCGACGTTGGCTTCGTTGAGGGAGTCGTGCGCGCCGACGCCGCCTGTAACGAGAACGACAGGGGCGAGGCCGCGCTGGTAGAGTGTTGCCGCGTGATCGAGTCGGGCGCGAAAGACGGGCGAGGGGCGGCCATTGTACTGCGCGGCGCCGAGGACCGCGATCGCGTCCGCGCCGGTCGCTTCATCGTGGGCAGCCTGAATGGCGACCGCGACCACCACGGCCGCCCAGGTGAGCGCGATCAGGACAACGAGAAGGAGAATCCCGCCGACGGCACGCCGTCCGGTCCAGAAAGGCATGCCACAAGATACTCAGGGCCGGGTCAGCAACTCCTCAAACAGCGCCAGCGCCCGGGGATCGTCCGATTGACCCAGCCAGAAAATGGCTTTGCGCCGCAGGTCGGGATCCTTGTTTTCCTTGGCGATGCGGATCAGTGCCGGCACTCCTTCGTCGCGAGGACGCTGCGAGAGCGCGAACACGGCCGACTCACGAACCTCACGATCCTGGCCACCGTCCGCGACCAGGTCGGTGAGGCCACGCGTTGCGGCGTCGCCGGCCACCTGGCCGAGCCAGAACACCGCTGAGCGTCGCACCTTCCGGGAGACGTCGTCGGACTTCGCAATCTTCAACAGGTCGGGCCAGATCGTCACGCTATCGGCGAGTATGGCGGGGAAAATGGCTTTCTCCGCCGCGCGCGACTCATCGCGCAGTGCCAACCCGAGCAGGTAACTGGTCGCGTCCTTCGTGCCGACCATGCCGAGGTCGGTCGCGGACGTATTGGCGCGCCACTCGCCGCCGACATACACGCGGAGGTCGGTGATGCGCCCACTGCTCTTGCTGAGTGCCACCCGCACCGGGCCCGAATCGCACGGCATGTCCCAGTCGTCGTGGTCGTTCCAATTGCCGTCCACCTGCCGATTGCGGCAATTCCCCTTGTCGCAGTCCCAACTGATCGAGTTGCGGCCGTTGCCGTACACGCCGGGCCGGGCGGCGAAGCTGAACCGTACCGTCCCATCCGGCGCATTCGCGACGCGCCGCTCGAGCGATTGGGCCGCCGCTGCGTTCGGCACGACCAGCAACAGCGCGCTCACCGCGCACCACGCACGGGTTGTCATTGGTTGATCAGCTCCTGGAGGAACTGCGCCGCCCGCGGGCTCCGCGACTGGCCGATCCAGAAGATCGCTTTCTTGCGGAGCTCGCGGTCGGGATCGTTTTTCCCGATGTCAAACAGCTTGTCGAGGGCGGCGTCTTCGCGCCGCTGGGAGTACACGAAGATCAGCTGCTCCTTCATTTCGCGATCGTTCATGCTTTCGTACAACCGCACCAGGTCTGCGACATCGACGTTGTGCCCCTGGCCCGCCCAGAACAGCGCCTTCTTGCGGATTTCGATGTCTTCTTTCGGGTTCAACGCGATATCCATCAGCCAGCGGTAGTTGTCGCCACCGCCCATCTGGGACAGCGAGAAGATGATCTTCTCTTTGAGGTCTTCGGTCTCGACCTTGCTGAACAGCCCCTTCAGAAAGTCCGCGTTCTCCGTCGATCGATTCTGACCGAGCCAGAAAATCGCCTTCTCTCGCATGTCGGAGCTGACATCCCGCCGCGCCGCAAAATCGCGCAGAATGACTCCGGCGCGCGCGCTGCGATGTTGCGACAGGGCAAAGATCGCTTTGTCCTGGATGTCTTCATTGGTCCGTGCATCGCGGAGGATCGAGTCCAGCGCCGCGACCGTTTCCTCGCCCGGCACCTGCGACAGCCAGAACACCGCCTGCTCGCGCACCTCCTGGTCGGGATCGGAGCGCACGGCGTTGAGCAGGAGCGACGACGTCTCGGAGGTGCGCTTCTGCGACAGGAGGAACACCGCTTTGCGCCGTAGGCACGCAGATCCGTCATCGCGCCGAGCGAGCACCGTTTTCAGGAGCGGCACCGCGCGGTCCGGGTCCATCTGCAGTACCGCGTTCAACGCCGCAATCCGAAGGTCATCATCGTCGTCACAGTCGTCGCGGCCAACGTGTACGCGACCGGGCCGAGGTCCGCGACCTTGCGGTGGTTGTACCGGTTGCGGCGGTGCCGGTTGCCCCGGCTCAATGGAATCGAGATCCCGTTCGAGGTCCTCGGCGGCGTGGGAATCCCCACCGCGGGCCAGCGCACCCCGCACGCGCCGCAGCAGCACTTCGGCGTCCCGCCTGGTGCTCGCTTTGGGATAGCGCGACGCCTGGATTTGCAGGGCCTCGCGCGCGGCACGCAGGTTGTCGTCGGAGCCGGCGCGATACAGCGCGAACGCTTCCCAGTAGTACGTGTTCGGGACGTAAGTCGACTTTGGATACCGACCGCGGATGCTGCGGAACAGACCGGCCGCCTGGTCGTAATCGTTGCGGTTCAGCGACTGGCGCGCAGCCCGATAGAGCGAATCGGCAACATCTGCCTGCGTGCTCACCTCGTCCTGCGGCCAACGCAGCTCCGGCTCATCCTCGTCAGCGAACGTGAAGTCCCCAACATCCGCCAACGACGCCAGGCCGGCCAGACCCGAGAGTCCAGCGAGACCGGAGAGGCCCGAGAGCTCCGCCAACTCAGCGCTCATCGCCATCGGCGCGGCGCTGAGCGCGAACGCGGGGCCCTGTAGCGTCATGGCGAGAACAGGGGCCTGCCTCGAGCTCCGCCGATGCGGCCGCGAGCGGCGCGATCGTGGCGACATGCGCGCGGCGATGCGCGCGCGCCGACGGCGCGGGCGTCGGCCTGGCAGTCGCCTGCACGGCAGTCGCGACGGCGAGCAAGAGGGAAAGAGAAGACAACATCAGAGCGCTCCTTGTGTGCGTACCGGCACCGGCCCTGCGGGGATCGCGGAGCGCAGCTTGGGCAACACGTTCGATTGGTTCATGCCTTGCGTGATGAGATCGGTGTCGTGCCCGTTGTGGGCGTCGCCGAGCTGCGAGATTTGCACGAGCACGAGCTCCAGGTCCTCGAGCAGCGACCGTAACCGTTGGTCGTTTCCCGCGGGCGAGTCGAGCATCAAGCGGGTTGTCGTGAGGAGGTCACGCGCCTGCCGCGCGAACCGCGCGCCATCGGCGCTATTCGCTCTCTGGTCCTCTCGGAAAGCAGTCAGGAACGCCTCCGTGCGGGACAGATATTGCGTCGCGGCGATTTGATAGACGACGTCGGACTGTCCGGAGTCGGTCGTGGCGACCGTGGTGGTGCCGTTCGTCGCACCCGGTTGCAGCGCGGTCCAGCGCCCGATGCCGATCCCGAGGATCAACGCGGCCGCGGCCGCCACCGCCCACTTCATCCACGGACGCAACTCGATGATATGGCGACGCTGGCGCGCGGCTTGGATCCGAGTCCACATCTCCTCGCGAGGCGGCGTGCGTGGTGCGTGGTACGTGGTACGGGCCGCGTCCTTCAGCCACTGCTCGAACTTGGGATCTTCGTGCTGGTCCATCATCTCACCCATTCTCCTGCGAAGTCAGACAGCGCCACGCGCAGCTTTGCCCGCGCGCGCGACAGCTGTGCCTTCGACGTGCCGGTCTCGACGCCCAATGCGGCGCCGATCTCTTCGTGTGTGTAGCCCTCGACATCGTGCATCAGAAACACCGTTCGGTAACCCTCCGGCAGATCATCGATCGCCTGCTTGAGCCGCGCTTTCAGATCCGGTTCGGCGTGCCGTTGCACTACGCCGATCTCGTGCGCGTCGTCGATGTCCGCTTCCCGCTGCCGAAATCGCTTCACCTTCCGTAAGCCGTTCAGCACGACCGTGGTCGTGATCGTGTGCAGCCAGGTCGAAAACGCGGCATCGCCACGGAACGAGCCGAGCCGGTCGAACGCGCGAATGAACGTTTCCTGGGTGAAATCCTGCGCGAGGGCATCATCGCCCGCGAGCCGGAAGGCCAGGCGGTACACGCGGTCCACATGCGCGTTATACAGCGCGCGCTCTGCGGCGCTATCCCCGGCGCGGACGCGGGCAATGAGCTGTGATTCGTCCACGACGCTCCGAGGTGACGAGCAGGTCTCGTAACTACTGATGGGACACGGGGGACGACAAAAGGGTTACGTGGGAAGGCTCCCTAGAGTGTCTTGAGGAAGGCCACCAGCGCCGCCCGTTCTCCAGGCGACAGGGCGCGGAAGAGGTCCCGGGCCCTGGCGGCCTCACCCCCGTGCTGCTCGATCGCCTCCTCGGGCGTCTTGGCCCGGCCGTCGTGCAGGAAGCGGGACCTGAGGTGAAGCGCCATTAACGGCTCAGTGCGGAATTCGGTCGGCGTCGCAAGCCCGAGGCAGATGTCGCCCAGGTCGGGTCCCATGTCGTGCAGCAGAAGGTCCGTGTAAGCGGCGACCTGCTTATGTCGCAGGGCCGCGATGGGACTGTCGCCGGTTGTGAGGGTCGGAATGTGGCACTTTGCGCACCCTACCCGCTTGAAGACATCGCTCCCTTCGCGCGCCTCGCGCGACATCTTGAGCGGTGCTGGCGGCGCGAGCAGCCGCACAAAGGCGTCGGCCAGCTCGACTTGCTGCGCGTTCAGCTCGGGATCCGGCGCCGGATCGGTGCCGGCTGGAATCGGAGTCCCCGCGACCGTTTCCTCCGTCGGCAGCGCGGGCGTCGTGATGCCTTGTTCCGCGCTGAATGCACCTTCGTTGAACTCGAGTAACGTCGGGACCAGGGCTTTGCGTCCGAACCGTCCCAGGCGGCCGTCGAAAAATCGGTTGGGGCGGCCGGAAATGCCGTCGTGATCGCGGTCGTCGGGATCGGCATACGCGAGGATCTCGGAGTCGGGGACGGCATCGAGCAGACCGAAGCCGAAGACATCGGGAATGGTGCGCCTCGCGACCGCCGTCGCAGCGGCGGGAACGGGCTCGCTGTCGATGCCGAGCGCGGTGTGGAGAGCCGGTGTGACGTGATTCTGATATACCGGGCCGCCCAGCGCCGCCAGTTCGTCGCACTGGCGTCCTCCGCTCGGTGCGACCTCATGAAAGACGCTCGCGTGCCGCTCGACCTCGTCGCCAGTCCCGCCCGCCACCGGGTCCTCGTGACACTCCGCGCACCCGTTCGCGTTGAACAAGGGCCCCAGCCCCGTCTCCGGTGTGAACACGCTGTCGAAGACGGCCTTGCCCTGATCGAACCGGGCGCGCTCGGCGGCAGACAGGCCGCGCACGGGATCGCCGGGCTTGGGTGGGCGGCGACACGCCTGCCCCGCCAGCATGATCGCGGCGGAGCAAGCGCAGACCAGCGCGCGGCGCGTCATGGCGAGCGTTGCACCCCGCTTGCCATGCGGCCGATCCGCTCGATCGTGTACGCGACGAGTCCACCGGTCCGATTGCCGAACGTCACGCGGACCACGTCCCCAGCTTTCAGGTCGCTGAGCGCGAGCTGATCCCGGCCGGGGGTCGCCGTGACGGGCACTGTGGCGGGGACCTGAAGACGCACGACGCGTAGCGTCATCCCCACGCCCGTCATGACCTCGAGCGCGTGATTGCGGGCGTCCACGAGGCGAACGGCGCCACGGACGCTGTCGTGCGGCGCTCCCCCCCCTCCCTGTTGCGAGGCCGCTAGTGTCGGAGAGACAACCACCAGCAGGGACGACAAAACCAAGCGAAGCATAGAGCCCCCCTAACCACGACCGGGCTAGTATACAGGGATATCATCCGGCGGCGCTACCGAGTTCCAAATAGGCGGTCGCCGGCATCCCCCAGCCCGGGGAGAATGTACCCCTTGGCGTTGAGCTCACGGTCCAGCGAAGCAGTGTATACCGGCACCTTGGGGTGGGCGTCCAGCATCGCCTTCACGCCTTCTGGTGCCGCAACAAGGCACAAGAAGCGAATCTTCTGCGCTCCGGCGCGGGACAGCGCGCTGACCGCTGCGACTGCCGACCCCCCGGTTGCCAGCATGGGGTCGAGCAAGAAGAACGCGCGGTCGGCTTCTCCCGATGGAATCTTGAAGTAGTAATCGACGGGTTGCAGCGTCGCATGATCCCGGTACAAGCCGATATGCCCCACACGCGCGGACGGGATCAGTTGGGAAATGCCCTCCACCATGCCCAACCCCGCACGCAGGATCGGGACGAGCGTCAGCTTCTTCCCCGCTACTTGGCTTCCGGACGTCTTCTCGAGCGGCGTTTCGATCTCCACCGGCTCGAGCGGCAAGTCTTTCGTCACTTCATACGCCATGAGCATCGCGATCTCGTTGACGAGCTGCTTGAAGTCACGCGTGCTCGTGCGCTTGTCGCGCAGGATGGTGAGCTTGTGCTGGATCAACGGATGCGACAGCACGGTGAGGTTGGGGAACTGTTGGGCTGGCACACGCGCCATGGGCGGAGAAGCTACGCGTTCGGTTGCGAGCGCGCGACCAGTGGCTATTTTCTCCGTCCCCTCGTTGGAGCGTTGGAGGAACCATGCGTAGCATCCTGTTTAAGCTCGCGGCATTCACGCTGTGCGCGACGCCGCTCTCCGCGCAGTCCGTCGACAGTCTCATCGCGAAATACGTCCAGGCGTCGGGCGGCATGGCGCGCATGCAAGCGCTGCAGTCGCTGCGCCGCGCTGGCAAATTCACCGGGAGCGGCGGATTCGAGGCGGTGGTCGTGCAGGAGAACAAGCGTCCCAACAGCGTGCGGGAAGAGTTTTCGATCCAGGGCATGACCGGCATCAACGCCTACGATGGGCACAGCGGCTGGAAGATCGAGCCATGGAACGGCAAGCGGGATCCGGAGGCGCTCGGGGAGGATGAGATGCACGGCATTCTCGACGACGCCGACTTCGACGGGCCGCTCGTGAACTACCAGGCCAAAGGCAATCGCGTGGAGTATCAGGGCGTGGAGCAGATCGAAGGAAGCGACGCCTACAAGCTCAAAGTCACGCGTCCCAACGGAGACGTCAGCTTCTACTACCTGGACACCGAGTACTACGTCCCGATCAGGATCGACACGCAACGCATGATCCGCGGCGCGCCGCAGGAATTCGAAACATCGCTCGGCGATTACAAGCAGGTGGCCGGCGTCTATCTGCCGTTCTCGTATGAATCCGGGCCGAAAGGCTCGAGCAGCGCAGACCGTTCGAAGGTCACATATGACAAGATCGAGGCCAACGTTCCGCTCGACGACCAGCGGTTCGCGCGGCCGGGAGCTCGTCCATGAACGCCCTCCTCCTGCTGCTGATCGTGCAGCAACCTGCCGTAACCGTCGATTCCGAGGCGATCTCGGGGCTCGGCGCGCGCAATATCGGTTCGGCGGCGATGAGCGGGCGCATCGCGGCGCTCGCGGCCGTGCACGAGGGCGCGCGGCTCACGATCTACGTCGGATCGGCGAGCGGCGGCGTGTGGAAGTCGATGAACGGCGGCACGACGTTCAAGCCGGTCTTCGACAAGCAGCCCGTGCAATCGATTGGCGCGGTGACCATCGATCCGAAAAACGCAAAGGTGGTCTGGGTGGGCACCGGTGAGTCGTGGATGCGCAACAGCGTGTCCATCGGCGACGGGATCTACCGCTCGGACGATGCCGGTGAGAACTGGACCAACATGGGGCTGCGCGAGTCCGAGCACATCGTCAAGATCCTCGTGGACCCAAACGAGACGAACACGGTGTACGTCTGTGTCCCCGGGAAGCTCTGGAGCGACAGTGAGACCCGAGGCGTCTACAAGACGACCGACGGCGGCAAGACCTGGGCGCAGGTGCTGAAAGGCGGCAACGCCTCCACTGGCTGCTCGATGCTGGCGATGGACCCGTCGCGCCCGAGGACGCTGTATGCGGGGATGTGGGATTTCCGCCGCCGCGGCTGGACGTTCCGCTCCGGTGGCGACAGCGCAACCGTGCCGAGCGCCTCGAGCCTCTTTAAGAGCAGCGATGGCGGCGCGACGTGGACCGATTTGACAGCAACGGCCGGCTCCGGGTTGCCGCCCAAGCCATGGGGTCGCGTCGCGGTCGCCGTTGCGCCGTCGAAACCGGACATCGTGTACGCGTTTATCGAGGCGGTGCCGCCGCTCAACGCGCTGTATCGGTCCGAAAACGGCGGCAGGACGTGGCAGATGCTCGATCGCAGCCAGAATATGATCTGGCGGCCGTTTTACTTCGCAAACCTGATCGTCGACCCTGCGAATCCGGACCGCGTCTACAAGCCCGACGGCGGTCTCATCGTCAGCACCGACGGCGGCAAGAGCTTCAGCGGCATCTCGGGCGGCGCGCACGGTGACTTCCATGATGTGTGGGTCGACCCTAATGACACCGATCATCTGATCACCGGCGACGACGGCGGCCTGTGGTTCTCCTACGATGCCGGAAACAAATGGGTGAAGAACGAGAACCTGCCGGTGTCGCAGTTCTATCACGTCAGCGTCGACATGGCACGGCCGTACAACGTGTACGGGGGCCTGCAGGACAACAGCTCGTGGGTGGGTCCGTCGGAGTACCCCGGCGGCATCACGAACCACCAGTGGGAGAACATGTACGGGGGCGACGGCTTCTGGATGTTCGCCGACCCAACCGACCCCGATTACCTGTACGCCGAGTACCAGGGCGGGGAAATCGGGCGCGTCAACCGCAAGACGCACGAGTCGCGCAACATCCGGCCGCTGCCGCACTATCAGGAGAAGAAGCTCCGCTTCAACTGGAACACGCCGATTCATATCAGTGCCACACAGCGGGGGACGACCTACATCGGCGCGGAGGTACTGTTCCGCTCGAAGGACTTCGGCCAAACGTGGGAGCGCATCTCTCCCGACCTGACGACCAACGATCCGCTGAAGCAGCGGCAGGAGCAGTCGGGCGGCGTGACGGTTGACAATTCCGCCGCCGAGATGCACACGACGATCTTCGCGATTGCGGAGTCGCCCAAGAATCCCGATCTGATCTGGGTCGGGACGGACGACGGCAACCTGCAGGTGACGCGCGATGGCGGGAAAACGTGGACGAACGTGGTGACCAGGATCGCCGGGCTGCCCCAGAACGCGTGGGTGACGTCGGTCGAGCCTGGACATTTCGATGCGGGGACGATCTACGCGACGTTCGACCTGCATACGTTCGGAGACATGCGGCCGTACGCCTACAAGTCCACCGATTTCGGCGCGACCTGGACGCCACTGATCACTTCCGGGAGCCCGGTACGCGGCTATGCGCACGTCATCAAGGAAGATCTCGTCAACCCCAATCTGCTGTTCCTGGGCACCGAATTCGGTCTGTGGGTGTCCGTGGACGGTGGGAGGCAGTGGGCGCACTACAAGGGCGGGGATCTACCGGCGGTCGCCGTACGCGATCTCGCGATCCATCCGCGCGATCACGATCTCGTGATCGCGACGCACGGCCGGGGCATCTGGATCATCGACGACATCTCGCCGCTGCGGGCGTTGACGCCGCAGGTGCTCGCGAGCTCGGTGGCCTTCCTGCCCGGCCGTCCGACGGTCCAGCGGCTGCAAGCCGGTGGCGGTTGGGCGAACGGCGACGCCATGTATGTTGGCCCCAATCCGCCGAGCGATGCGGTGATCACGTATTACCAGCGGCGGCGTCACATTTTTGGCGACATGAAGCTCGAGGTGTTCGACGCGAGCGGGAAGCTCCTCGGCACGCTGCCGACGAGCAAACGGCGTGGCCTGAATCGAGCGACGTGGTCCATGCGCCTGACTGCGCCGCGCGTGCCGCCGGCGGCGAGTGCGGCCTTCGGCGCGGCCTTCGGCCCGCGGGTCCTGCCCGGCACTTACACGATGAAGCTGACGAAGGACACCGCGACGTACACGACGCAGCTCGCGCTCGTCCCCGACCCGCGCAGTACGCACACGGCGCAGGAGCGTCAGGCGGCGCTCGATCTGGCACTCAAGGTGTCCGGCACGCTGAACGACATGACGTTCGCCGTCGAGCGTGTGAACGGCGTCCGCCAGGCGCTCGATGACCGGGCCGGGAGGCTGGCGGCGGGCGATGCCGTCGCGAAACGCCTGCGTGCCGCGTCGGCGGCGGTCGATGCGATGCGGAAGAAGATCGTCGCGACGAAGGAAGGCGGCATGATCACTGGCGAAGAGCGCCTCCGCGAGAACCTCACCGACCTGTACGGCAACATCGTCTTCTACGATGGCGGGCCGTCGCAGACGCAGGTGGAGCGCGCCGACGCGATCGCGCGCGAGCTGACGGATGTGGTGCGGGACTTCGATGCCTGGACGACGCGTGACTTGGCGGGCATCAACGCGGCGCTGCGGAACAAGAAGCTCGAGCCGATTGTGGTGATGAGCCGGCAGCAGTGGGAGGCAGCGGCGCAGTAGGGTGACCACCGTCACACGTGGCCTTACGGCCTCGTGTGTAATACTCGTCTGCATGAGGCTTCCTCACTGGGCTTGGCTGGCAGCTGGCCTGCTGTGTGGGTGTAACGCCAGCCCCACCGAGAGTTCAAGTGGATCGCCGGGGCCTGCCCCGGCGGTCCACGTCCAGGGCAATCACCTCGTCGACTCAGCGGGACGAGTGGTGCGGCTGCGCGGCGTGAACCGGTCCGGCGCCGAGTACGCGTGCGCGCAGGGCTGGGGATTTTTCGATGGCCCGTCGGATTCCGCTTCCGTCGCCGCGATCGCGTCGTGGAAAGCCAACGCGGTGCGCGTGCCGCTCAATGAGACCTGCTGGCTCGCCATCAACGGCGTGAAGCCTGCGTACTCGGGCGACAATTACTCCCGAGTGATCAGCGATTATGTCAGGCTCCTCAATCGTGCCGGTCTGATCGTCATCCTCGATCTGCACTGGAGCGCTCCGGACACGGTGGTGGCGCTCCGCCAGGCGCCCATGCCGGATCGCGACCACACACCGGAGTTCTGGCGCGAGGTCGCTGCCGCCTTTGGCAGCAACAATCGTGTCATCTTCGATTTGTTCAACGAGCCGTTTCCCGACAGCAACCGCGATACGCCTGAGGCGTGGCGTTGCTGGCGTGAGGGCGGAACCTGCGCCGGCATGAGCTACCAGGCGGCCGGCATGCAGGAGCTTGTGACCGCAGTCCGCGGTGCGGGCGCGACGAACGTCATCATGGTGGGCGGCGTCCAGTATGCCGCTGGCCTTTCGAGCTGGCTCGCGAACAAGCCTGTCGACCCGCTCAACAACCTCGCGGCATCATGGCACATCTACAATTTCAGCTGGTGCTCGACCACAGCGTGTTGGGACAGCACCGCGGTCCCCGTTGCGCTGCAGGTTCCACTGGTGCTCGGTGAGCTGGGGCAAAACGATCACGGCAGCGCTTTCGTGACGGCGCTGATGGATTGGATGGACGCGCGCCCGGGTGGCAGCGGCTATCTCGGGTGGTCGTGGGATGTTTGGGGCGATCCGCTCGACTTGATCTCGAGCTACGACGGCACACCGACCACCTACGGTCAGACGTTCAAAAGCCGGTTCTCGCGCTAGCGTCCCTCGCTACGCGGATCTGGGCGCACCGTGAAGGTCTGGGTATTTGCCCGGCCGTTGACGGTCAACCGCGCCGTGAACGTACCGGTGAGCCGCGCCCCGCCCCCGCGCCGCGGTCCACCGCCACCACCACCACCCGGTCCGGCCGGCTCAGCCGGTGCGACCGGCCGCCAGACGACGCGGTGCATCCCGACCACCGTGGAGAGCACCTCCGGCACAGGCTGCCACAGCGGCGACACCCGTGGGAGTCCGTTCGTCCCTCGGCCGCCTCGCGGCCCCTCCGCCGCGTCGCCGGGCCACTTCCTCAACACTTTGCCCGTGGCGTCGAGGATCTCTAGAGTCACAGCGCCCGGGGCTGCCGCTTTGAGATAGAAGTCTAGAACCACGCCGTCGGGGGGGTTCTGAGCCTGCGGCTCGTCGCGCTGGAGCGGTGTGCCGTCATCGTCGCCCGGCACGACATTGATGGCGTCCGCGGGCCGGAAGAGCCAGGCGTCGGCCTGGAGCACCTCGGCCGTGACCTGCCGCAGCGCGCTGATGTCGTCCATCACCCAGAACCCGCGGCCGTGCGTGGCGACGATGAGATCGTTGCCGTACACCACGAAGTCGCGCACGGACGTCACCGGCAGGTTGCGCTGCAGCGGCTGCCAGTGGTCGCCGTCGTCGAACGACACGAACGCCCCGCGCTCGGTCCCGGCGAATAACAGCCCGCGACGCACCAGGTCTTCCTTGACCACGTGGACGTACACGCCATCCGGAAGACCCGCCGTGATGAGCTGCCAGGTCCGGCCCCGATCGCGCGTGCGGTAGATGTACGGCACGAAGTCCTGGAGCTGGTGCCGGTCGACGCTCGCGTACGCCGTGTCCGCGTCGAAGTGCGACGCTTCGATGCCGGTGACGCGGCTCCATGCGGTCATGGCGGAGGGCGTGACGTCGCGCCACGTCGTGCCATCATCGGTCGTGAGCTGGATGAGCCCGTCGTCGGTGCCGATCCAGATCATAGGCGCGCGCAGTGGCGACGGAGCCACCGCGTAGATGACGCCGCGCTTGCCGGTGCGATCGGTGGCCGCGGCTGCGGTCGCATCGAGGTTGGGCGGGATGCCGGGATCGGGTCGAGTCAGGTCCTTGCTGATCTGGGTCCACGTGCGCGCGCCGTCGGTCGTCTTGAACAGGAATTGGCTGGCATAATAGAGCGCGTGCGGATCGGCCGGAGACAGCACCAGCGGCTGGGTCCAGTCGGCCCGGTCGGTCTCGGTGCCCTTGGGCGCCGCGGTGTTCGGGACCGACAGGTTGTTCTCGAGGTCCCAGCGACTGCCCTCGCCGCCGTAGATGATGCCGGGGTGCAGCGGGTCGCCCATCGCGTAGCCGCTCTCGCCGGCGGCGCCGATCGGCTCCCAGTCACGCTGCGAAATTTGCGCGAACTTGCCCCGCGAGCGCACCGCCACCGCGCCGCTATCCTGTTGCGCGCCGACGACCCAGTACGGGAAGCGATAGTCGACCGATGCGTGGTAGATCTGGGCGGTGGGCTGATTGAGCCACGAGCTCCAGGTCATGGCGCGTGGATCGGCGGTGCGCGCGTTGCGCGTGATGATCGTGCCTTGATCGCTCGCGACGATCAGGAGGTCCGGGTTGTCGGGGGCGATCCACACCTGGTGGTAATCGTCGCCGCCCGGTGAGCCCCGGATCACGTCCCACGTGGCGCCGCCGTCGCGGCTGCGATTCACCGCCACGTTCGGCACGTACACGATGTCGGGGTCCTTCGGATCGACGGCGATTTTCTCGAAATACCAGCCGCGGCCCCACAGCGCCTGGTCGGCGCCGACGCGCCGCCAGGTCGCACCGGCGTCGTCCGAGCGGAATACGCCGCCCTGCCCGGGCGGCGGTTGCGCGGGGCGTCCCGGCTCCGGCGGCGGCGGCGGTGGCGCGGCCGGGTCGCGCACCAGGCAGTCCACCACGGCGTACACCCGCTGCGGATTGGACGGCGCCACGGCGATGCCGGTCCGTCCGATCCCAGCGGCGGGCAGGCCGACCGTCAGCTGGTGCCAGGTCGATCCGCCGTCGGTGGACTTGTGGATGCCGCCACCGGGACCGTTGGTGGTCGCGTAAACGAACCAGGGCGGGCGGCGGGTATTCCACAGTCCCGCGTACACGACGCGCGAATCGGTGGGATCGATGACGACCTCGACCGCGCCGACGTTCTCGTCCTTGTAGAGGACTTTCTGCCAGGTGCGGCCGCCGTCGCGCGAGCGGAACACTCCGCGCTCGGCGTTTGCGGCATAGAGGTGGCCAATCGCGGCGACGAAGACAACGTCGGGGTTCTTGGGATCCACGGCGATCTTGCCGATGTGCTGTGTGTCGCTCAGGCCGAGGTGGGTCCACGTGCGGCCGGCGTCGGTGGACTTGTAGACGCCGTTTCCGAAGCCCGTGGAGTCGCGCAGCGTGGACTCGCCGCTGCCGACATAAATGACGTCGGGTGCGGACGGCGCGACCGCCAGGGCGCCGATCGACGCGACGGGCTGGTCGTCGAATATCGGCGACCATGTTCTCCCGGCGTCGATGGTTTTCCAGACGCCGCCATTCACGTGGCCGAAGTAGAACTCGTCTGGGCGGCCGGGCACGCCGCACACGGCGTCGACGCGGCCGCCACGGAACGGGCCGAGCATGCGCCAGTCGGGGCCGATCGGCACGTCGAGAAGGTTCGGGGAGTCCGGACGCGCCCACAGGACCGATGGATGCTCGAGCCGTAGCGCCGAGAGCGCGACGCTGGCCTGAGCGACGCTGACGAGGAAGTCGCGGCGAGTCGTCATCGGCTTAGGGAGTGACGCTGCCGAAGAAGACCTCGAGATTCGTCGGGTAGGTGCCGAACGTCTTGCCCGGCCCCGTCCACGTCATCGCGGCGCTGCCCGGCAAGGAAATGATGCCGTCGTAGTCGCCGATGAAGGGGCGGACGCCGCTGGCGCAGGAACCACACGGGACGCCGTACGCCGAGGGGTCCCAGCTCGTCTTTGTCACGCGTGTGGTCGACCAGGTGCTGCCGCCGTCCGAGCTGGTGATATACGCAACGTCAAACAACGTGTTGCCGGTGTAACTGCGGTCGTTGGTCATGAGATCGAGCCGGCCAGTGCCCGGCTCGACACTCAACTCCACGTTGATCCGATCACCGGATGCCGGCGCGACCACGACCGGTGTCGACCATTTCGTGATGTCGCTGACGTCGGCATAGGTGAGGAACACCTGTGCCTTATTGGCGACGATGTCGGTGTAGGCGACGTATAGGCGATGCGTAGTCGGATCGAATGCGGGAGCGGGATACGAGCCAGGAGCGCGGAACTGCCCGCCGGAGATGTTGAAGCAGTATGGTGGATACAGGCAGACCGGGTTTTGGAATGTGGCGAACTTGAACGAATTACTCCACGTCGCACCGCGGTCGGTGGACACACTTACGAACATCGCGGTGCCTTTGCCGCCCTGCACCGAATTGTCGAACGTCAGATAGGCATACCCGGTCGCGTTGTCGATCACGATACGCGCATCCTGATCGCTGCGGACCGACCCGCTGGAGACTTTTACCGGGAGCGCGAAGCTGTTGCCGCCGTCGCGCGACACCCCGATGAAGATGGGCGAGTGCCCGCTGAATCCCGTAAAGTGCGCCCACGGCACAAAGATCGTGCCGTCATTCGCGACCGTGATGGACTCGTGGTCGGGGAATTGCCCATTCGATCCTCTCGCCTTCCCCTCGCCCTGGAATGCGCTGACGAGCGTGAGCGGATGATCGGGGCCGCCCGCGGTCCAGGTGCGGCCACCGTCGCTCGAGCGGCTGAGCCAGAGCGCGACGTTCTTTCCCTTGTAGCCGAAGCAGGTGAAATAGGCGGTGCCGCCGTCGGGGCTGAACGCGACCGCCGGATCGCCGCCAAAATCGTACGTGCCGGTGCCCGGCACGGAGGGATCATTCGTGAACGCGGTGATGCCGGGGATGAAGCCGCTCGGCAGCGTCGGCGTCCAAGTCTTGCCGCCGTCGAAGGTGGCGTTGACGCCGCAGCCGTCGTTGTAGTTCCAGTCGTTGTTGCCGGTGATCATGTTGCTCGGGTTCGCCGGATTGAAGGCCAGGGGGGTCTCGTTCTGGGCCGTCGTATCGCGGCTGACGTCGACGACGACCGCGCCCCCAGCGCCAAACGTGCTGAAACTCGGCGCAGGGGTGCGGGTGATAGTTGGTGCGTCTTGGCAGGCGGCGAGCAACAGGCTCGCGCCGATGGCGGCGGTCAATGAGGGTGAGAATCGCATGCAGGGTCTCCGAGTGAAGCGGTTCATCTGGGGGCGCTAACGAGCGTTAAAATAGGCGGCGTATGCCGATCAGTCGCAACCCCATGAGTTTCGCCAACCTCGTGGGTGAAGCTCGCCATTCGCGGCCGGCTCGAAACGCAGCGAGGCTCTGCTCGTAGGACGAGACACACATGACCGCGTCGATCAGCGCAGAGTTCCTGGGGCTCCAGGAGCTGCTCGCCGGCCGCTATTCGATCGAGCGCGAGCTCGGACGAGGCGGTATGGGGATCGTGCTGCTCGCCCGTGATGTGGCGCTCGACCGCCCGGTCGCGATCAAGCTGCTCCCGCCGCACCTCGCGACGCGCCCCGACGAACGGGACCGCTTCCTACAAGAGGCGCGGACCGCCGCCGGCCTCGCGCATCCCAACATCGTGCCCATTCACCTGGTCGAGGCACGCGGTGACCTCGTGTTTTTCGTGATGGGCTTCGTGGACGGCGAGACGCTGCGCGAGCGGGTGGAGCGAGCCGGCCCGCTCCCGCCGCGCTTGGCGACGAAGCTGCTGCAGGAAGTGGCGTGGGCGCTGGGCGCCGCGCATCAGCGCGGCGTGATTCACCGCGACGTGAAGCCCGACAACATCATGATCGAGCGCGCGACCGAGCGCGCGGTCGTCACCGACTTCGGAATCGCGCTCGGGAGCCGGGCAGGGAAGGCGGAAAGCCCGGGCTCGGTCACCGGGACCGCGCGCTACATGAGCCCCGAGCAAGCGTGCGGCGAGCCGGTGGATGCGCGCAGCGACCTCTACTCCCTCGGCGCGACGTTCTTCTACGCCCTCACCGGCCGGGCACCCTTCGAGGCTGCAAACGCGCCCGCGATCATCACGAAACACGTCTACGAGATCGCGCCACGGGTCCAGCAGCTCCGGCCCGAGGTGCCCGTCAAACTTGGCGGCGTGGTCGACCGGCTGCTCCGCAAAGCGCCGTCGGAGCGGTTTCAGACCGCGGACGATCTCGCGCGGGTCGCGGGCGAATTGCGGGGCCGAGACTTTCGCGCCCCGCCGCTGCTCCGTGCCTTCGTGCGGAACGCGCAAGTCTCCACCCTGGTCCTGTTGACGTCGGTGCTCGCTGGGAAAGGGATGGGGATAATCGGTGCGATCCTCCTCTTTCAACTGGTCGTGGTGGCGCGCCGACTCCTGAAGGACGGCTACACGTTCGGCGACATTCGGGCGGCCCTGCTTGCCGAACGGCAGGTGCAGCAGGAGGAGGACGAAGTCATCAAGCGGCGCCGCTGGTTCCTGCGGCTGGACTCGTTGTGGTACCGGATCTGGGCCGGAAGAGCCGGACGCTCGTTCTTCTGGCTCGCTGGGTGGGGCCTCAAGGCGACTGCACGCGCGGCCCTGCCCTCGATCGAGCGGACCGAGCTCGTGCTGGGACGCTCGGCGCTCTCCGCTTATCAGGCGCTGCCGGATGCGGAGCGGCGCCAGGCACGAGACCTCCCGGCCGTGATCGAGCGATTGGAGACCGGGGCAGAGGCGCTGCGGGCACGGGGCGACACGGGTGAATCGCTCACCGAAGCCGTGGCCGCGCTCGAACACCTGCGCCTCGCCCTCGTGAAGCGGCAATCCGGCGTGGGGTCGCCCTCCGATCTTACGCTCGTCCTCGAGCGCGCCAGAGCGATCGGGGACCACGTCGACCGCCGGATTGCGGCGGCGGCTGAAGTGCAAGCGCTCCTCGAGTAGAACGCGCGCTCGAGGGCTCGCGTGAAGCCCCACGCCCGTTAAGTTCTTCTCCTGCCTAGGCCAGGTAGGTCAGTTGAAGGCACAGGGCGACGATTTTCACGGCACGGATCGGTTTGTAATCCGCCGGCGGCTTGGCACCGGCGGCATGGGCGCGGTATACGAGGCGTACGATCAGGAGCGCCACGAAACCGTCGCGCTGAAGACCCTGCGGTGGCAGGACCCCTCCGCCATCTACCGCCTGAAAAAAGAGTTCCGTGTGCTCAGCGACATCGCCCACGCCAATCTCGCGTCGCTGTACGAGCTCGTGGCGGACGGGGACGACTGGTTCTACACGATGGAACTGGTCGACGGCGTCGAGTTCTTCGCCTACGTCCGACCCGCACCTCGGAGCCAGTCCGAAACGCGAGAGCCTCCGGATGTTCCCCGGCTCCGCGCCGCACTGGCGCAGCTGATCAAAGGGGTGGTGGCGTTGCATCGCGCCGGCATCGTGCACCGCGATCTCAAACCGTCCAACGTCCTGGTGACGCCCGCTGGGCGGGTGGTCATTCTGGACTTCGGCTTGGCTGATGTGGTCGCGCCCCCGTCGCCACTGCAGACTCGTGAAGAAGGCCTGTGGGGTACGGTGGCCTACATGTCGCCGGAACAAGTTGAAGGACAGCGCAGCCCCGCGAGCGACTGGTACGCGGTGGGCGTGATGCTGTACGAAGCGCTGACCGGGCGGCTCCCGTTTCAGGGCAGCGCGTTGAGAGTCCTCGCCGATAAGAGCCGGCAGGATCCGCCGAGATTGAGCGAGCTCGTGTCGGAGCTTCCCCAGGATCTCGTCACGCTGTGCGGTGATCTCATGGCTCGCGATCCGGCGGCTCGCCCGGAGGACGGGGAAATCCTGCGCCGCACCGGCGTGTCCGAGCTCACGACGTCAGGAGCGGAGGCCCACGAACCTGGGCGCCCGCCGTCTCTCATCGGGCGCGAGGCGGAGCTTGCCCAGCTCCGGGACGCCTTCGGCACCGTGGGTTTCGGTCAGGCAGTCACCTTCTACGTGCATGGCGTCTCCGGGATCGGCAAGAGTGCGCTGATCGGTCATTTCGCCGACGCCGTCGAGCGAGAAGCCGCGGCCCTGGTGCTGAGGGGTCGCTGTTATGAGCGCGAGTCGGTGCCGTACAAGGCAGTGGACGGCGTCATCGACAGCTTGAGTCGCTACCTCAAGACGCTGACGGGTCCGCAGGTAAAGGCGCTGCTCCCGGAGGGAGTACCTGCGCTCGCCCGGCTGTTCCCGGTCCTGCTCAGGATTGAGGCCGTGGGAGACGCCGGCATTGGTGAGCGTGAGCTGGCCGATCCGTTGGCGATGCGACAGCGCGGATTCGCATGCCTCCGGCAGTTGCTCGTGCGACTCTCTGCGCAGCGGCCCGTTCTCGTGTTCATCGACGACCTGCAGTGGGCGGACCACGACAGCATGGTGTTGCTCGAGGACGTGCTGCGCCCTCCCGATCCGCCCCACGTGCTGCTGATTGCATCCTTCCGCACCGAAGATCTCGCCTCGCAGCCCTTCCTGCGCGCCCTGCTCGAGCACGCCGACACCCCGGCCTGTCGCGCCTGCCGGCTCGGGCCTCTGACCTCGGCCGACACGATGCGCTTGACCGAGACGCTGTTAGTGTCGTCGAGCGGACCACCGACGGTGCAGGCGGACACCATCATCCGCGAGTCTGCAGGCAGTCCGTTCCTGGTGGAGCAGATTGTGCGGTATGCGCTCGATTCGAATGACGCCGCCCGGGCGACGGGGATCGGCTTGGGCGAAATGCTGGAATCCCGCATACGCGCTCTCCCGGAAGGGGCGCGCCCGCTTCTCGCCACGCTGGCGGTCGCCGGTCGGCCCGTCGATGCCAAGGTCGCACGCGCGGCGGCCGGCCTCGAAGGCGATGACCGGCCGCTGGTGGCACTCCTGATCAAGGCGCACTTCCTGCGCAGCTTGGGTGCTCCCTCGCGGCTCGAGCTGTATCACGACCGTATGCGAGAAACGCTGGTCGCGACTCTGGCGCCCCAAGTGGCTGCCGGCATTCACTGGCGGCTCGCGCAGTGCTCCGAGGAGTTGTTGGGGCTCGAGGATCCCGAGGCCCTGTTCGAACATTACGTCGCGGCGGGCAACCGCGATCGGGCCGCCGTGTACGCGGCCCGCGCCGCAGACAAGG
>WNGN01000996.1_pt1 | contig 32310 bp, 23 predicted proteins | sample 5400561 | NCBI WGS metagenome assembly WNGN01 (sample SAMN13153379, study PRJNA577476) | soil metagenome | isolation source: 115 cm soil or saprolite under Garry oak tree replicate 2 | place: USA:California | collected 2016-06-15 | reverse complement strand
TGCGAGCCGCCAGCAGCAGGAGACAGAAGATCAGTACCAGCGCCGCCAGGGGATATGCCGTCCCAATGATCTGGCCTGCTGCCGTGTTTGCCCCGTGCAGAATCGTCGGGCCCAGAACAAAATACCAGCTAAAAGTGACCACTCCCACCATGATCAGCAGGCCATCAAGGAAAACACGCAACCGCGTCTGGATCGGCAGCGGTCGATGAGGCAAAAACAAGATGGCCAGCAGTAGGAAGGGATAGGACGCCAGGTAACCTACATCGGCCCAGGAGGGAAAGAGTACAGGCAGGTGGGCGATGTTCTCGTTGTACGTCCAGATCCCCTGGCCTATGATGTAACTGAGGATACCCAGGCTAAGCAGGAGCGGGACCCAGCGCTGGACGGGGCTCATCCCTGCAGTGCCGGGCGGCAGTGAGCCAGCAGGTAGCCCTTTTCGTCCGTCCCCTGGCAGCCAGAGTGGGAGCGTCAGTAACAAGCCTACTCCTTCGAACAGGCCCTGGGTGAGGTTGTCAACCAGAGTCATCGCTAGAGGCATTTCTGGTTTGAAGAGCAAGTAGGCGGCAAAGAGCCCACTAAGCAAGAGGACCAGGGCAAAGTCTTTGCCGGGGAATTGCATATCCCGCTGGTTCACGACCTCCATCACAACCATCCTATCTTTCAAAGAAGAAAACTCATGCAAGCGCTCGTTATACGGTTGTACAAGACAGCGAAGAGGGGCGCCCCTTCTCTATATACTCTATCGTTCAACATAAGTCAATTGAAAAGGACTTATCTTAATCACGATGTGAATATGGCAAAGCACGTCTTGGAGTATAATATGACTTGCAAATTGATTGTACTGTTATCTCGTTCGCAATTTAGAGGGTGTCTGATTCTCAGCGTCTTCGCCCGCTCTGCCGGGTGCTCGCGCGGCTTCGCCGCGCGAGGAAGGAGGATGTGGTGTGGAACATGCGCTTCGCGCATGTTCCACACCACATCCTCCTTCAGGCGAGCGCCGTAGGCGTGAGCAAGCGATCATGATCGAAATCAGACATACTCTTACGTAAAAAAGAATGGCCATCAGGAACAGCAATGACTGCAGACTACCACTACGAGATCAGCTATGGCAAGGCGCGGGTTCCCCTCTACCGCGTGTACGCAGCGCCACTATCAGGTGTAACGCGCATCCCTGAATCGTCGTTCACGGGCCGGGATAACATGCTCTTTGCCTTGGAGATCGATGTTGAGGTCTTCGGCAATAATTTCCTCCCGGCCTATATCTCCGGCGACAATGCGAATGTAGTGGCGACCGACAGTATGAAGAACTTCATACTCAGGCAGGCGCTCGCCTACGAGGGATCGACGCTCGAAGGGTTCCTTGATTTGCTCGGCCTGCAATTTCTGGGGACCTACCCGCAGATGGAAAGGCTGCGGGTTACAGGAAGGGAACTGCCTTTCACGGCGGCACGCGTGCCACAGGCTGGCAGCGCTCCCTTTGGCGAAAGTAATGTGTTATTCAGCCGGTCACACGATGACTTTACTACTGCAGCCCTGGATTTTGCACGCGATGGCGCCAGCGCTGTCATCATGGCACACCGCTGCGGCCGCGTTGGGCTGCAATTGTTGAAAGTTACGGGCAGCTCGTTCACGCATTTTGTACGCGATGCTTATACGACGCTGCCAGAACGCGTTGATCGCCCGCTTTTTATTTACCTCGACGTGTTCTGGAAATACACAGATATAGCAGACATGCTGGCGCCCGACCTGGCGCGCTATGCCGCTGCAGAGCAGGTGCGGGATGTCGCGCAGGTGGTTTTCCATGAATTTGTCAGCGAATCGATCCAGCATCTCGTCCATGAAATGGGGCTGCGGCTGCTGGAGCGCTTCCCGCAGATCGCAGAGGTGTCCTTCGACGCGCAAAATCGCACGCGGGACCCGGTAGCTATTTCCGAGACCGATCCTAAGCAGAAGGTATACAGCGACCCGTTCCCGGCGTATGGTATGATCAAACTCACGATGAGCAGGAAGCAGGGAGGCTGATGGCAGGTCGTCTCACTACGCATGTGCTCGATACAGCACAGGGCCGCCCGGCGGCCAACATGACCATCGAGTTGTGGCGGCTGAATGCAGAAGGCAGCGGGCGAACACTGTTGAAAACGGTACACACGAATGGCGATGGCCGCACCGGTGAGCCTTTACTCGTCGATGATGAACTGGCAGCAGGCATCTATGAACTGGTGTTTGTGGTAGGTCAGTATTTCATAGCACAGGGGATAGCAACCACATCGCCTCCCTTCCTGGATCGAGTTCCCATACGCTTCGGCATTGCCGATGCAACCGCCCATTATCACGTACCGCTGCTGGTCTCACCCTGGGCCTATAGTACCTATCGCGGGAGTTGAGAGTATGGATACAATCATCGAAGCCCAGGCCGTTATGGAGCGATGCGATATCCTGGGAGGCTATAGTGAAGAGCCAGGCATTCTGACGCGGCGTTATGGGACACCAGCGATGCGGCAGGTGAACGAGAGGGTAGCAGCGTGGATGCAAGATGCTGGTATGATAGTCCGCCAGGATAACGCTGGCAACCTGGTTGGCCGCTACGAGGCGAGTTCCGCGGGCACCAGGACCCTGCTGCTTGGTTCGCATCTTGACACCGTGCGCGATGCCGGTAAATACGACGGCCCTCTGGGCGTACTGACCGCGCTGTCATGCGTGCAGCGCCTGTATGATCGCCAGGAGCGCTTACCCTTTGCCATTGAGATATTCGCCTTTGCAGACGAGGAGGGACTGCGTTTTCACAGCAGCTACCTCGGGAGTAAAGTGGTGGCCGGTACGTTCGACCCGGCCATGCTGCGCCTGGCAGACAGCGAGGGCGTTACCCTTGCCGAGGCGATGCGTACATTTGGCGGCAATCCAGATATCCTCCAGGCTTCCAAGCGAGATGGCAGCGACTTGCTGGGCTACCTCGAGGTCCACATCGAGCAAGGCCCGGTGCTCGAATCGCTCAAGCTGCCGGTCGGCGTGGTCTCGAGCATTGCAGGGCAGAGCCGCATTAGCGTGAACTTCAGCGGGGAGGCGGGCCATGCTGGTACAGTACCAATGGTGCTGCGGCACGATGCCTTGTGCGCAGCAGCAGAATTCGTGCTGGCCGTTGAAGCGCTGGGACGAAGCCTCCCAGGACTGGTCGCTACGGTAGGCCAGATTACTGCGCAGCCGGGGGCGAGCAATGTTATTCCGGGTTTGGTGACGCTCAGCCTGGATGTGCGGCATCAAGACGACGCTGTGCGCGAGCAGGCGTGCCGCCAGCTACAGGAGCAGGCCAGCAGCACCGGCACGGCCCGCGGTATTTCACCTGGCTGGCACACGTTGCAGCAGCATCGCACGGTGCCCTGTTCGCCTCGCTTAACTCAACTGCTGGCGCAAGCAATCGAGGCGGCGAAGTATCCCGTTTACTCCTTGCCCAGCGGCGCAGGACATGACGCGGTAGCGATGTCCGACCTGACGGAGATTGCAATGCTGTTTGTGCGCTGCAAAGGCGGCATCAGCCATCATCCAGCCGAGTCGGTCGCGCCGGAGGACGTGGCGGCAGCGATTAAGGTACTGGAGCAGTTCCTGCTTCTCCTGGCAAAGGGGCAATGAATTTTATGAGCCAGTACGATCTTATTTTGCGCAACGGGACACTGGTAACCGCGGCAGGCATCAAGCGGGCCGACCTCGCCATTGTAGATGATCGTGTCGTTGTTGTCGATGCCGAGCTGGCGGGGACAGGTAAAGAGGAGATCGATGCCAGGGAGCTGCATGTCTTTCCCGGGGTGATCGACGCGCACGTACACTTCAATGAGCCGGGGCGTACAGAGTGGGAAGGATTCGCTACTGGGACGCGCGCGCTGGCTGCCGGGGGCACTACCAGCTTCTTCGATATGCCGCTCAATGCTCACCCACCCACGATTGATGCAGCCAGTTTCGATCTCAAACTTGCCGCCGCCCAGGCCGCTTCGCTTGTTGACTTTGCTTTGTGGGGCGGCATCGTACCCGGGAACCTGGACCAGCTCGACGAGCTTGCCGGGCGCGGTGTCATTGGTTTCAACTGACGCTCTACGAAGGCATGGCACGCGCCGCAAAACTTGGTAAAATCGTCGCGGTACACGCGGAAAACGACCACATCACCAGCAGGCTGGCGCAGCGCGCTATAGCCGAGGGGCGGACGGGGGTACGCGATTACCTTGCTTCGCGGCCCGTGGTAGCTGAACTGGAGGCCATCGAGCGGGCCATCCTGTTCGCCAGCGAAACGGGATGTGCGCTGCATATCGTACATGTCAGCAGTGGACGAGGAATTCAGTTGGTGACGGCGGCACGGCAGCGAGGCATCAACGTAAGCTGCGAGACGTGCCCGCACTACCTGGTACTGACGGAGGAGGATGTAGAAGCGCTGGGAGCCGTGGCGAAGTGCGCTCCGCCGATGCGTTCACACGCGGAGCAGGAAGCATTGTGGCAGCAGGTGCTTGCAGGCAACGTGCCGATGGTAACGTCCGACCACTCGCCCGCGCCTGCCAGTATGAAGGCTGATAGCAATTTCTTCAAGGTGTGGGGAGGGATATCCGGCTGCCAGTCTCTGCTGCAACTGCTATTAACAGAGGGCTATGATAGGCGTCAATTGCCACTTACGATGATCGCTGCTCTGACCTCGGAATACGTTGCGCAGCGCTTCGGTCCCTTGCCGGGCAAGGGAAGCCTGGCGGTGGGCGCCGACGCGGATATCGTGCTGGTTGACTTGCAGGTTAAGAGCCTGCTGCAAGCCGACCAATTGTTTTATCGCCACCGGCATAGTCCCTATGTTGGTAAAACATTGCGCGGGCGGATCGTGAGGACGATGGTGCGCGGTAAGACGGTTTTTCTGGAAGGGAAAATCGTTTCTGAGCCGGTTGGACGATTGATCAGGTCAACTCATTAATATCGAACACCGGCAGAGGTCTACTTTGCGAGGTCAAGCAAGGAGGCAGTGCCGGATATCCAGCCGTTTTGTGTCGGCCATGGGAGGTCGTTTCCCACATTCCTCCTGAGCGTGTCTCCCGTTGGTAACGTTCGGCGTAACGAAATCGGTACGCAGGCATGGTATACTAGAGCGAGAAGAGGTGACTTGAACCAAGCCGGAGGAACACGGAGTTGGACCGATCTTCTACCCCGATGGGGAATGCCGAGAACGCACACCCACGCGGCATTCCCGATACACGTTTATATGGCTCCTGGCTCGTCCTGGTACGAGCAGCGTGGATACTCGTGGTCGCTCTCAGCGTGACCGTCTCCATCGCTGATATCCCCCTCGAATTTAAGCGATTTCATACGGTCTGTGTTGGCTCCTCGTGTGGACAACAATTGACCGCGGGCATTGTGCAAGAACTGCATCACCTGCACCTGTCCGTTGATTTTTTTGCAACCTACCTGGTCGTCCTCGAATTTGGCTTTTTGTTCGTCTGGGTTGCAATCGCTCTGCTGATCTTCTGGCGCAGGTCCAATGACCGCATGGCACTCTTAGTCGCGCTTTTCCTCGTGCTCTTTCCGGCGGCACAAAGTATAGGCAGTCCCGATGCCGTTGGAGCGGCTTACCCTTCATTGCAGACATTGACTACTTTGCTTGATAACCTTGGCTGGCTCTCCCTGCTGCTCTTTTTCTATCTCTTTCCTGATGGCCGATTCGTACCGCGCTGGACCCTCGCGATAGTCCTTGTCTATGCTCTCCTGAGTATCCTGGGAAGTTTCATTCCCACTCCTCCTAATGGGACGATCTCTGTTCTTCTCGGACTGCCACTACTTGCTGCCGTGGTTGGCATCGGCCTGTTCTCGCAGGTCTATCGCTATAAGCGTGTCTCCAACGCAGTACAACGCCAGCAGACCAAGTGGGTGGTTTACGGCGTAGTGGCAGCCGTCATCCTCTTCACAGGCATAGTTTCGCTTGGGCCGGTTTTCTTCACCAGACCCGCACTATTTCCAGCCCTTTTTGCTCATACTGCCATCTCTGGCATCGAACTGCTGATCCCGCTCTCGATCGGCTTCTCGGTCCTGCGCTACCGGCTCTACGATATCGATGTGCTCATCAATCGCACCCTGGTCTATGGCATATTGACCGTCCTGCTCGCGCTGGTCTACTTTGGTCTGGTCTTTGCCTCGCAAAACTTGTTAGGTGGAATTATCCACTCGAATAATGGGGTGGCCATTGTGATCTCAACGTTGGCCATTGCCGCTCTGTTCCAGCCCTTACGTGCTCGCATCCAACGGGTGATCGACCGCCGCTTCTACCGTCGCAAGTATGATGCGGCTCGTACATTGGCAGATTTCAGCGCGACGTTGCGTAGTGAAGTTGATCTCAACACGTTGTGCGACCACTTGCTGGAGGTAGTGCAGGAGACCATGCTGCCAGCTCATATCTCGCTCTGGGTAGCCTCACGTGGCAAAGACGACAAGCGGCGTGAGGAGCTGCCTTCCGAACGATTCTCTTAGTTAAGAATGGTCTTTGCTCACAAAACTGGCCATTCGTTGCACAATGAATCCTTCAAGCAACCAACGTAGGAGTACGAGTTAGTACGGCTGCCTTGTTGTGCTGGCAGTAGCAACGACACTGGGGATGCGAAGCACTATCAAAGCGTAATCAGGCCGCGCCGCACCCCGCGACTGACCGCATCGGTGCGACTCGAAGCGCCCAGTTTGGTAGAGATCGACGAGATGTGAAACTTGACTGTATGTTCGCTGATTAGAAGCCTGCGAGCGATCAGTTTGTTCGATAATCCCTGGCTGACCAGTTCCAGCACCTCGCGCTCACGGGCCGTCAATGGCTCTTCGAGCGTGCCGAGACTGACGGCGCCAACAACAGGGCGCTGTTCGTAGAGGCGATCAGCGAATGCTACAGGCAGTGTGATGAGCCCCTGCGCCGCCGCCACCACGGATGCCTGGAGCTGTGCAGTGGTAGCATCCAGGGGCACGACGCTCCAGCCCCGCAGTGAGAGGGCCCGCAGCCCTGCCAGCGAGCGCTCATCGTTGTTCGTGAGCACCACCAGCGCTACGGTTCCATTCGCGTTGTTCGCCATAGCACGTTCCACGTCTTCCAGCAGCGTCTCGTCTACGACGATGACATCGATGCCTGGCAGCTCTGCGACGACCTCGCCAGCAGTTGAGGTCGCGCCTACCACCTGCATCTCGGGAGCTGCGAGCATTGCGCGCAGCCCTGCCTGCATCATAGGTGTGGGCGCTACAACGAACACACGTATCATTTCAACTCCAACGTTTCTATTGCTACATCGAAGGTCAGAAGGTTACCTCCCCGCAGCACACGTAGCTGGATCGTGTCTTGAGGCCCGCGCCGTGCGATAATGTCCAGCAGCGATGCTGCACCAGACAGCGGTTTGCCTGCCGCGTCAAGCAGCACGTCGCCGATGAACACGCCCGTGGCAGCGGGCTGCTGACTGCCGTTCAGTCCGCCGGATTCAACAGCCTGCGACGCGACTACCAGCAGCCCCGAGGTTCGTCCGGCCTCCAAGCCTGCTCTCTGACGTATATCGTCAGGCACCTCTACCGGCTGTAGCTCTATTGAGAGTGCGACCCGGCGTCCAGGCATTGCCTCCAACCAGGAGCTTACCACATTACTTGGGATGGCGACAGCCAGGTCACCGCCAAAGATCATGGCGTTGATGCCAACGACCCTGCCTTCAGCATCGAGCAGTGGCCCGCCAGAATTGCCGGGCGCCAGGTGCACATCCGACTTGATGTAGTGCGTTGGCTGTTCATCATCATCATTATGCCTGGCCGAGCCGAAACCGCTTACGATACCCGCTGTGACGACTCCGCGCTGGCCCCACGGGTTGCCTATGGCGAACACCCACTCGCCGACGCGCAACTTTGATGAGTCGCCCGCCGAGGCCGCTTGCAAGTCATCTGCGGAGATTTGCAGCATTGCCAGGTCCTGTTTTGGATGGCGGTCTACTATTCTGGCTTCAAGTACGCGGCCATCCGACAGGTGTACCTGGATGGTCGCCTTATCGCCGGGAACGACGTGGTGGTTGGTGATGATATAGCCATCCGTGCTCCAGATGATGCCCGTACCGGCGCCGCGCCCACCGTTGCGCACCTGGACAATGCTTGGCTGCAGCCGGTTGACGATCTGTACAAGCGCGTGCGAGAAGGCATCAGGCAGCAGCGACGATAGTGACGATGGTACTGGAGAGGAAATTGTTTCTTGTGCCATTGTTTTACCTGTTTACCGTTTCTATTTGCGCTGCCCCACGGTTACCTGCAAGGTCTGGAGGGTATTGCCGCGAATCACCTCAAGCGGGATTGTCTTGCCGACGCGGTTATTGGTGAGCAAAGCCTGAAGTTCCTCGCTATCGATGATGGCCTGGCCATCGATACCCACCAGGATGTCTCCGAGCATTAGCCCGCCGTTCTGGGCCGGGCTGCCTTCATCCACTTTGAGGATCAGCAAGCCCTGCTCCTGCGTGCGTCCCGCGCGCTGCCCTGCAGGCAGGTGTACAACCTGGCTGCTAATGCCAAGGTAGCCTCGCTTGATATAACCCTGCTGCAGGAGTGTTTCCGCGATGCTCCAGGCAATGGACGTGGGCACCACCAGTGCGACGCCACTCACCAGGCCCGTTGTGATGATGCCAAGGACGGCACCCTGCGCGTCGATCAATGGCCCGCCTGAGAAGCCAGGATAGGGGGTTGCATCGGTGCGGATATAGCGTTCAAGCGTCGCGCCTCGCCCGGTGCGCAGTGGACCACCGATGGCGCTCACAATGCCTGCGCTTGCCATCGACCCTTCACTTGAAGACCGGCCGACCGCCAATACCAGTTGACCGACGCGGGCAGCCTCTGTGGCAGCCGCCGCTGCATCCAGCTTGAGGTCGGCTACGCGCAGCACGGCCAGGTCGGTTGCCGGGTCGCGACCGACAAACTGGGCCGGAAGCGTACGCGCATCGTGGGTTTGAATGGTTAAATCTTCTTCGCGCTCAAGCACGTGATCCGCCGTCAGGACCAGGTCCTGTGCGTACACAAGGCCACTCGCTGGCTGTCGTTGTCGACCGTTGACCTGTACGAGGGATGGACTGACGCGTTCGACGGCGTCGGCCATCTGATTTGACAGTATTCTCAAAACATGCGTATCGGTTGTTGTTTGCTCCATGGTTCGTCCTTCTTGATAGTTGAACTGCGTAGTCCAATAGCTGTACTTCACTATATGCCATGGAGCGACAACCAACATCACCCATTCGACTAGCTGCTACCCGGAAAAACGACCAGGGCTCAATTTGCGACAACTACTCTCATAAAAGTTCTCGTTTGCCGTCGACCTGGTAGCCTATTTCTGTCATCTCGGACCAGAGGTAATCATCGTCGAGCAGCTTGAGCAACATCCAGGGTTTCTTCTCGTCGTAAAGCAATACCCGCTCTTCATTAATCGCCTTAATGAACTCCTCACCCAGGTCTTCTTTGTTCATCCTGTTGATAACCCTCTGGATTCTGTCGATCGTGAGGTCTTTCAAGTAGGGCTTTTGCGAGATATTCTTCAGTTTCGCCATCTTCTGCGGATGTCTTTCACAGTGGTGGGCAAATTTGTCAAAGTTCTTGATCGGCACCCTTACTTTGATAACGTTCAATGTATGTTTCGCGGTCTTCATCACCGCTTCCAGAAAGTGGAAGAGGTAGTGGAAGTTTTCCTTGTGGAAGATGAACATACTGCTGCCCCGGCTCATGCAATCGATGTGTTTATCGAAAAGGAGCACCGGCTGGCTTACAACATCATATTCATCCTGGTCACGCCACATGGCGGCGAGAAAGCGCGACTTGCTCAACAAATTCTTGGCAGCATAGGAACGGAAGAAGTACACCGGTTCATGATCCTCACTGAACTGAATCCTGATGGCATAGAAGCGCAGCCCCAAAACGAACTGCCTCTCATCTTCCTGAAACGTTCCCATGTCTGGAAGCGACTGTAATGGCTCGATTTGTTTCTTAATAGGCTCGTATTCAGGCATGGAGAAATCCAGGTGCTCGATCTCGTCTACGAGGGGCTTGCTCGCGGCATCGTAGTTGTACAATATAAGGCCGGCGCTGAGCCACTTCTTGTGGAGATCCGCAAGGAAGGGAATGACTATGTCATCACGGAATTTTTCTGTTAAGCGCGGGGACAGTTCTACCACTCTAAACGCCGGCACGTCTTCATCCGGCTGCACAGAAGCAAGACAGACGGCCATGCTGCATGTCTTCCAGTCTTCCGCGAGCAGTGCCATGATACCTTCAAGGATATCTTTGTATTGGACTTGCATTTCTGCCAATGTGATCACGCTCTCCTCCCTAGAAAAATACTTTCGCCTATTTTCACCAGGTGTAACCTTTCTCCGCGCACAATACGATCGCGTATGATGAGATAGTGTGATAACTCACTATGCTCCAGAGTAACTTCGTAGAGATGATAGCCAATCAGGTTGAGCATGGGGTTGATGTAAATCATATTGGAGTTTACATAGACGAGCAGCAGGGCAACCATAAAAACTATAATTGCCGCGATTTGTTCCCAACTGCTCAAAGGAAAAGCAACAAAAGGGATGAGATAACTGGCGATGTAGCTCATAACATCGCCATCACGTTTCTGTAGTTCGACTACCTTCTCATGAAGGACAGCCCGCCTGGGCGCAATTAACAGAAAGTAGAGCAACATAATCACCAGACCCGATAAACCGACGAGCAAGATGATGACTGCCCAGAAACGTTGCCTGTCAAAAAGGAAAATGCTGAAGATGAGTGCCAGCGGGAAGTACGAGCTGACAAACAACATACAGCGCACAAAGAGACTGGGCATAGGCGCTATCCTTTCCACTACGTGAGAGACACATTTACTTTCAGGTCGAGTAGATGCAGCACCAGTATAGCAGAGAAGCGCTGAGATAGAAAGACGCACCAAAGAGGAGGGCTAGGAAAAAAATCCCGGTTACTAGCGCAAGGTGTATAATAGGATAGCTTTTACAAGGTTACCAGACGTGGAGCGTTCTACTGAACTATTCTACCCGAGCTGTGGGAAAGCGGAACAACGATGTTCAACACTTCTGGAAAGGCAAGTGTCTATGTGGCAAAGCTATCTGCAACCAGGCAGCCTCGAAGAGGCACTGGAACTGCTACATCAACTTAACGGGCAAGCGCGGCTCGTCGCCGGCGGCACCGATGTGCTGGTAGAGCTGCAGCGGGGTGTGAAAGCAACCAGGACGCTTATCGATATCAGTGCAATACACGATCTAAAATATATACGCTATGAAGGCGAGTACTTGTATCTCGGCGCACTTGCCACCCACAACGACGTGGTAGCATCAGAGGCATGCGTAGAACATGCCCTGCCCCTGGCGCAAGCCTGCTGGGAGGTCGGCGCACCGCAGATTCGTACCCGCGCCACCCTGGCGGGCAACGTGGTTACTGCATCGCCCGCTAACGACACAATTACACCGTTGATGGCCCTGAACGCAGAAGTAGTACTGGTCAGCATAGAAGGCGAACGGGTCGTACCGCTGCATGACTTTTACCCTGGTGTGCGGCGCACGCTGCTTAAACCCGATGAGCTGCTGCGTGAGATTCGCGTTCCCGCCATGACCGGCAACCGGCGCGGCCTGTTTCTTAAACTTGGGCTGCGGCGAGCACAGGCTATCTCAGTGATCAATATAGCACTGGTGCTGGCGTTCGACGGGGAGCAGATCAGTGACGCACGCATCACCCTGGGCTGCCTGGCACCAACGATTGTGCATGCCAGCACCGCTGAAGCCTATCTCAAGGGAAAAACACTTGATACAGCAGTCTGCGACGAAGCCGGGCAGCTTGCCAATGAAGATGTCACCCCTATCGACGATATACGCGGCTCGGCCAGGTACCGGCGAGCCACACTGGCTGCTCTCGTCACGCAAGGGCTGCAGCGCATTGCGGCAGGCAAAGAAGCCGAAGGATGGGTATCTCAGCCAGTACTGTTAGAAACACAAGGCGGCACAGCTGCATCCAGCAGGTTTGAGGGTACCATCATTACCGCCATCAACGGTAAGCCCTACCAGCTTGCCAGCGCACAACACAAGACGCTACTGAATGCCTTGCGCGAGGATGCCGGGTTGACGGGTACCAAGGAGGGGTGCGCCGAGGGAGAGTGCGGCGCCTGCACGGTGTGGCTGAATGGACAGGCTGTTATGTCTTGCCTGGTGCCCGCGCCACAAGCTCATAACGCTGCGATTACTACCATCGAAGGACTCGCGAACGGGAGTACACTACACCCACTACAGCAGGCTTTCATCGATCACGCCGCTGTACAGTGCGGCTATTGCATTCCGGGCATGCTCATGGCGGGCGCTAAACTGCTACAAGAACAACCACATCCCAATATTGAGCAGGTACAGGCTGCTCTCAGTGGCAATATCTGCCGCTGCACGGGGTATCGCAAGATCCTCGATGCCGTGCTGAGCGCAGGAGGCGCCAGCTAGCTAGTGAAGTCTTATATCCAACGTACGGTAACCCAGGCATGATACAAATGAAAGGACTGTTATGGTACAACGAGGACGACTGGCGAAATGTCCTTATTGTGGCAGCCAGAGACGACCGGAGGCCACATATTGCCCTAGCTGTGGGCGGTGGCTCCCTCCAACTGCTTATGACCCGGCTATTAGCATTTCAGATGCTACTCTTGTCAATACGTTAGGAGACGCCGCACTCGTAGGGAAATGGTTCATCTTTCTCAAGGCTCACTGGCTGCAGCGTTCAGGCATGGATGCTCTCCTGGCGACCTCTGGTATCTCGGGAGCTCCTAAACCTACCATCCTGTTCCGTGGTCAAGACAAAGAAATAGCGCTGCCCGGAGCGCACATCAAACCGGCGGCCCTGCCAAGGCCTCAACTGGTTTCGCTCACCTGCGACAAGGCACTCTATCGCGCCAATCGCGACACGGTTCGCCTCTTGATCGCTGCCCCTCAATCTGTCAGTACAGAAATGAAGCTCAAATTGCGCCTGAGCGGTAATCCCTATGCCGACTATCCTCTTACACTAGATGAGTACGGGTTGTGCCTGTGGTCTATGCAAGGACTGCCAGAAGGCGAGTACGAAGCAACACTGGATGGGATCGACATCGATGCCTGTCGTTTCGAAGTCGCGGAGTATCGCCTGGCCGCTCTCAACGCTGAACTGGTCGAACAGCAATTGCGCGGTGAGATGCTGCACTATACCCTCGCGGTGACGGCCTTCGGGCAGCCATATCAAGGCCCCGTCGAAGTGGAGCTGCAGGAGCGCGGGCAACGTGTTGGCAAACGTGAGCGCCTCACCTGCAATCGCGAGGGAGAGTGTCATGGCAAGGTGAAACTCGCGGGCGAGGGTCCCTATACCCTGAGCGTCTTCGCCGGAGAGCGCACAGCCACGGTAGCCTTGAAGGGCTCGGAACAGGAGCGACGCGAGACGCTAACGATCAGTGAACTGGGCAAGGTACAGGAGTTGAGCCTCTTGCCGCTGCCGCAGGCGGAAGAGTGCCGGGGTATGTACATCATGGCAGGTGCCTCCAACACGGCGCCTTTCCTGGTCCAGCGAGTCATTGGCGGTGAGGTCGAGATCACTGCGCGCGTCGAGGTCAAGATGCTGCGCGCGGTAGTCGTTGACCCGGCGCGCGCAACGAGTGAGGAGAGCCTGCACGAGCAGGTGAGCGCGAATAAGAGTATCCGCCTGCCCGTTCCGCAGCCCTACGGCATCGTCCTGCTGGGCGCGTTCATCGAAGATAAGGCCTGGGAGGGCTGGTGTGCCGTCCTGCATCCAGCGGATCTCCAGCTTCAGTGCGAGGCCCCGCAAATGGCAAAACCAGGCGCCCGCATCACTGTGTTGCTCAAAACGAGCGCGACTGATCGCGTTGTGCCGGTGCAGTTGATTGTAAAGGATCAGCGTTTGATAGCGCCGAGCGATCCACAGGTCGAACTGGCAGCTTGCATCAAGAAGAACCTTGGCACCTGGTATGAACAATCGTACACAGGCGAAGTCGATCAACAACTGGCCGAACTGAGCCAGCCGCATGTGGTCTATGGCCGTGCAATTGGATCCTCTGCCGTAATGACTGCCTTTCCTGCATCTATTGCTCCACCTGGGCCCGTATTCCAGAGCAGCGCTTTTACACAAGCGAGTGCAGCAGCCGTACCGACCGGTGGAATGCCGCTGATGGCACGAGAGGAGGAGGTTCGTGGAATAATAGCAACGGACGAGAGGGTGATGGGGGGAAGGGAGCGCAACAGCGAGATCAAACCTGCAGCATTGACCAGGGTACGCCTGCAATTTCCAGAGATCATTTACAACAACATTGTGCGCGTGCAGGGAGAAGCAAAGGTGGAGATCACGCTGGGTGATAGTATGACGCGCTACAGCATCGAAGCATTTGCGCTCTCCCCCGAAACCCTGGACTGGCAGCGCATGGAAACAACGCTTGAAGCAGTACAGCAGGTCTACAGTGAGTTGACCGTATCGCCTTTCGTGTTCCCTGGCGATCCCGTGATGGGACGACTCGACGTCGGAGCCTCCTCTGGCAAGGCTTTCGTCGAGGTACGCCATGATGGCGAAGTCCTGCCGCTGTTCCTCGCCGATGGCAGTGCAATCACCCCTGACCTTCCGGTGGCCTCCGGTTCGGTCGTACGTTTTCCTGTGCGGCCAGGCGCGATCACGGCTACCGTGAGAGATGCCCTTACAGGTGAGGCGGACGCCAGCGAGCGCTATATCACAGAGCCGGGAAAGCTGCGCCATATCATGCGCCGCCTGCGCCTGCTGACTCCCGGTGATGAAGTGACGCTGCAAGAGGCGCACATACAAGAACTCAAGCCGATGCCCGGCCTGGAGCGACCCTTCCAGTTCTTCGTCGAAGGCGCGGCTAAGTATCCCTATGGCTGAATACAGCAGACATCGGCCAAGGTCTTGGCCATGTACACCGGCTACATCACCAACCAGGATCACGCAGAAGTAGCGAGCGACTATGAAGCAGCTATTCTCGTGTGGTACAAGCGGCTCAAGAGCATGTTTTTGCCAAAGCAGGGTTTCTGCCTCTACCCACCCGAGGAAGGGGGCACCAAAAAGCCCGATACTTATTGCGCGCCGCTGGGTGTCCAGCATCTCCTCAACCTGCCCGCCAGCGAACGCTCAGGAGTGAAGCAGAAGGCCCTGCTGGAGGTGCTGGACGACATTCGTGCTATGGTGAAGGACGCTGCCACCTACTACAAGATCGACTCTCCACCGGAGGAGATCAAAGATTGTCACGCGGCCTACCGGGCGCTGGCTAATGGCGCTTCACAGAAGGACAAGGACAGGGCAGCGGCTTACGTGCGCTCGCGGCTGGTTGAGCGAAACGGGAAGACGTACGTCGAGGTAGCGGAGCATCAACCATCATACCGTTTGTGGGGTATGGCAGTATCCACGCGAGAGGAGACTGCCTACGCGGCCGCCGCACTGCTGGCAACGAAAGAGCCGGGTGATCTTCCCAGGGCTATCGCAGCAACGAACTACCTGACCGGCCAGTTGAATGAAGAGGGCCGCCTCTACAGCACCGTCGATACAGCGGCATGCCTGGCCCTTATGATCGGGCTGCGCGATTCTGGAGTCGTCACTAACGCCGAGGCAGGACGCGTATTGCTCAACGGACAGGAGATGCGCCTGTCCGACGCGCTGGCTTATGCTGGCAAGGTCGAAATACTGCGCAGCCTTGAAGGGGTCGTTGCTGTCCAGGTGACTTCTGAGGTAATTGAGGACTGGAGGGCCTTCAAGAGCCAGTTGCCTGTTGAAGTTCGCCTTGAACGCAAGGGACGATCTCAACAGCGCTTCAAGGTTGGAGATGAGCTTGACCTGGTGATTACGGTACCACACTACGAGCCGGGCCTGATCGCCCATGTATGCCTGCCGGACGCGCTGGCACGCGTTGTTGGCGGCGGCCAGGTCAAGCGTTTCAGCCTGGATTTTTGTGAGAAAAACGTGCTGCGCGTGCCGCTGGCCGCAGTAGGCTCGATGATCCTGCCGCGTGGACCAGGCGCCGGTAAGAAAGACTCTCAGGCCAATGCTCAGCACTGGGCTGTGATTGTGCGCAATATGTTCAAAGAGGAGCAGGTGGGCAATCCAGGATTGCTGCAGGTGACGGTGGAGTGAACCAGCAGCATAGAAAAGGCAGATCCAGTATGGAAACTTTGATCGGGGCATCGCTGCCCCGCCCGGACGCACTGGGTAAAGTGACAGGGGCAGCTGTCTATCCGGCTGACCTGGTGCGACCGGGTATGTTACATCTCCAGGTAGTGTTCGCTCATCGTCCGCACGCTCGCATCCGTTCGATTGATGCGAGTCGCGCATTACAGCATGCTGGCGTGGTGACCGTGCTCACTGCGGCCGACGTGCCCTACAATCCTTATGGGCTAATCGACGCCGACCAGCCCGTTCTTTGCGATGACGTGGTACGTTTTGAAGGCGATAAAGTGGCGCTGGTCGTGGCCGAAAGCAAAGAGGCCGCAGTGGCAGGCGCCACTCTAGTGACCGTCGCATACGATGATTTGCCTGCTGTCACTGATGCGCGCGCGGCGCTGGCAGCCGGAGCTCCACTGGTACACGAGCATCTTGGCAGCAACCTGCTCCTGCACATACCAATTCGCAAGGGGGACGTTGCCCAGGCATTCACCGAAGCCGACGTGGTGCTCGAGGATACATTTACGACTTCCTGGCAAGAACATGCTTATCTGCAGCCAGAAGCAGGTATTGCATTTCTTGATGAGCAGGGGCGTGTGGTGATCGAGACGGCCGGCCAGTGGCTGCACGAAGACCGCCGCCAGATCGCAGAGATACTACAACTGCAGGAGGAGCAGGTAATCGTGCGCTATGCCGCCATCGGTGGGGCTTTTGGCGGGCGCGAAGACCTGTCCATACAGCATCTCCTGGCGCTGGCGACTTGGAAGCTCAAGCGCCCGACCGCGCTTGTCTGGAGCCGCGAAGAGTCGATGATTGCCCATCACAAACGGCACCCTATAACCATACATTGCCGCTGGGGAGCTCAGAAGGATGGCCGGATCAGCGCAGTCGAGGCTGAAGTGATCGCTGATGGAGGAGCCTATGCTTCGACCAGTGCGGAAGTGACTAAGGTTGCCACGTTGTTTGCCAGCGGATGTTACGAGATTGCCAATATCGCTGTCGATGGCTATGCAGTCTATACCAACAACATCCCATGCGGCGCCTTCCGCGGCTTCGGGGCGCCGCAGGCACAGTTTGCCAGCGAGGTGATGGTGACGCGCCTGGCGCAGGCACTGGGACGCTTTGCTATCGACCCAGTCGAGATGCGGCGGCGCAACATTTACCGCGAGGGGAGTATTGAGCCAACTCAAAGACCACTCCCCCCGGGTGTAAGCGCTTTGCCCGTGCTGGAACGCTGTGTCGAGGAAGCCCGTACGCGTTCTGGCTACGGTGAGCCGCGCCAGCATCCAGCTCCCCACTTGCGTCGTGGCATTGGCATTGCCTGTGGTATGAAAAACGTCGGCTATTCGTTCGGTTCTCGGGAGCAGGCTACCGCTACAGTGGAACTTTTTGGCGAGGCGGAGCTTGAGCGCGCAGAGGTGCGCGTAGGCGCAGCTGACGTGGGGCAAGGATCGCACCTTATTTTGCGCCAGATCGCTGCCGAGGTCCTGGGGCTGCGTCTAGAACAGGTCTCCATAATCTGCAACGACAGCAGCGAGGCGCCCAATGCTGGCAGCGCCTCGGCTTCACGCATGACACTGATGGGGGGACGAGCCGTGAGAGATGCTGCCCTGGCCGCACGGGAGCAATGGGGCAGTACCGATGACTATCAAGTCAAGGCAACGGTACAGTATCGCCCGCCCGCAACAACGCCGCTTGATCCCGTGATCGGCGCCGGGACGCCGAACTACTGCTATGGCTATGCTGCGCAAGCAGTGGAGATCGAGGTGAACATGCTGACCGGGCAGGTACAAGTACTGCGCATCATCAGTGTTCATGACGTGGGTAAGGCCATCAACCGACAGCAGGTGGAAGGTCAGATCGAGGGCTGCCTCGCCCAGGCGCTAGGGTATACGCTGCTAGAGCATTTCCAGGTACACGATGGCCATATCCTGACACCATACTTCAGCACCTACTTGCTGCCTACTGTGCTGGATATGCCAACAGAGATCGTGCCGATTATCCTGGAACTGGCCGACCCCAATGGACCTTATGGTGCGCGCGGCGTGGCAGAAATGCCGCTGGTACCCTTCGCGCCGGCAGTCGCAAGCGCAATTCACGATGCCACAGGCGCGTGGCTGACCGAATTGCCGATGACGCCAGAACGGGTGCTGGAAGCGATTGAAAGGCGGAAGGAGAAAACTCATCCATGACCATGTTACATATCACTGTGGGTCCCCTGGTATTCACGGCGCGCATGGAAGAGGCGGACGCGCCACAGACCTGTGCAGCGTTCAGTAAGCTCCTGCCGTTCCGCAACAAGCTCATACACGCGCGTTGGAGTGGCGAGGCATGCTGGATTCCACTTGGTGATTTCACCCTGGAGGTTGGCTATGAGAACCACACCAGCCTCCCGGCTCCCGGTGAGATATTGTTCTATCCCGGTGGGTTCAGCGAAACGGAAATCCTTTTTCCCTACGGGGGCGCTCGTTTCGCCAGTAAAGTTGGACAACTGGCGGGAAACCACTTCCTGACAGTGGTTGACGGGCGCGAACACCTGCGTGAAATGGGCAGGCTCGTGCTGTGGGAGGGAGCACAGGATATTGTGTTCGAGGAGTAATAGACTAGCGGAGCGGCCACTTTGGCTTGATGTCAATGCCAGCACGCTGGTAAAGCTGCACGGCGTGCTGGTGGGCCTGCTCGATTATCTCATCCTCGTCCATTGTCAGCAGGTTGCCCTGTTCCACCACGACCTGCCCGTCAACGACCACCATATCCACATTGCCGCCGGTAGCAGCGTATACCAGCGTTGAGACGGGATTCATGGAAGGCGTTGTGTGAAGGCGGTTGAAATCAATTACAACGAGGTCGGCCTTCTTACCGGCTTCGAGTGAGCCGATTTCATGCTCCAAGCCTAATGCTCGTGCGCCGTTAATCGTTGCCATCTCCAGCACTGTCTCGGCGGGCACTATCAAGGGGTCAAGCGTAACGGCTTTGTGAATAAGGGCGGCCAGCTTCATCTCGCGGATCATGTCGTAGTCATTGTTGCTGGGCCCGCCATCGCAACCCAGTGCTACATTGACGCCGCTGGCAAGCATCTGCGGGACTTTGCAGACGCCTGAGGCGAGCTTGCTATTTGAAGAAGGGTTATGCGAGACGCTGGTACGGGTGGCAGCCAGTTTCTCTATGTCCTCCCGGGTGAGCCATACCATATGCACCAGCACAGTTTTCGGGCCGAGGAGCCCAACGCTCTCAGCATAAGCCACGGGTGAAAGGCCATATTTCTCGTTGAGGAAGATTTTGTCAGCTTCGACCTCGGCCAGGTGCATGGTGATGCCCATATCGCGCAGGTGAGCCAGCTCGCTCATTTCGCGATACAGCTCGCCGGAGACGCCTCCCGGGGTGCGCGGGCCAAACCAGACATGAATACGATCAGCAGCAGCACCGTTCCACTTGCTATGCATATCCAGCACGCCAAGCAAGCTCGTTTCGCGGCTTTCGATCATGCCAGGGTGCATAGCATTATCCTGGGTTGCATAGGTACCGATATCCATTACGATGCCAGCAAGGCAGGCTCGAATGCCGCTTTCATCGACGGCTCGTGCTATGCCATCAAAGCCGTAGCGATGGGCCAGCATGGATTCGAGAAAGGTGGTGGTGCCTGATTTGAGCATCTCTGCAATGCACAGGCGAGCACTCACATAGCCATCATCTGTAGTGAAATTGCCCTGCAGCACCCATACACGCTCGCAGAGCCACTGGATCAACGCCATGTCATCCGCGCACCCCCGAATCAACGCCTGGGCCAGATGAACATGTGTATCGATCAACCCTGGGATGATCAGTTTGCCCTGTACATCGATTACTTCATCATCCCCATACATAGGCAGGAGAGCAGCGGTTTTGTCAACGGAAACTATGCGATTACCTTTGATGGCGATAGCCCCATCGCTGATGATGTCACGAGTGGCATTCATGGTGACGATAATGGCATTCTTGAAAAGCATCTCGATCTCCCGTTGCTACCAGTAGTCCACACCGGCGTTTACCTGCTAGGACCAGCTTGCCCGCACCTCGCGCAACTGATCAGGTGTCAGTATGCGGAAGAGTATGACCAGGTTTTCCAGGTCATACTCGAGGCCAATAGAATGCAATTCTTGCCGGATGCGGCCGAGGGCGCTAATCTGGGCTGTTGAGATCAACCCATAACTGACCAGGCTGGCCGCCAGCAGTTGGTCAGGTGTCAGCAGTTTGAACATAAGCAGTATTTCACCAAGGTGATAGTTCAGATCCACACCACGTAGCATACGTTGTACACTCTGGGCAACCTCCAGGCGATTTTGTGGAACAAGATGCCCTTCGAGCAGCACACTGCCTAGCGAACGAGTGGCACGGCCACTGAGCACAGGCGGGGCAGGCGCAGGGACAGGCGAAGGCATGGGAGGAAGACTCTGCATGATATCCAGCAGAGTGTTATCAGATGTTATATCCACCTCTGATCCCCGGCGTCGCAGCGCTCGATGGATAGCAGTTTGTGCCAGCCCATGATGAACACTGTCGTCATGATCTTCTTCGCCGGCGTCTGTGCCATATGCCTCCGGTGATCTCTGGGCGATGTCCTGATACGCCGGTTCGGGGGTTTGTGGAGGTGGAGGCATCACCGGAGAGACGAACGAGGGTTTCAGCGGCGCCTGCGTGCCAGGAGCACGTTCAACAGGCATATCCTGAATAGGCGATGCTCGCAGTGACGAGGTGTTGACAGGTGCGGGTTGCGCGACAATCATTCCTCCTCGCTCCTCGAAGCGAGCTGGACGCTCTTGCGCGGGTTGTGTTTCTGGTTTCGCTTGTTGGAAGCCGCTCTCCGGGATGGGATATGCAGACTGCTGTTCGTGCAACATGCGGGATAGCTGTGCCAGGCTCGTTTCTTCGCCATGATCAAATGAGGCCTGAGGCCCTTGCTGCCCGGGCTGGGGGCCTAAGCCTGTACCTTGCCCGGCAAGAGCTCGGAGGGCAGGACTGGTTGCCATCGTCATATCTATATTTTGTGCAGGCGTACTCATCTGCGCTGCTGGTGCAGAGCCGTAATCAGGCTGAACTACAGGTCCAGCGGAGTTCAAGGGACTGCGGCCAGGAGTGTTCCATACTGCCTGACCAGGATAGATAACCGCGCGAATCCTATCAGAATAGGTCCGCGTGGTACTGACGGGTAGTTCTACCTGTTGGGGTGGAACTGGTGGTTGTTGTGACGGTACCTGGGATGGCACTGCTGGGATCTGCTGGCGCGAAGGTGCAGCCGAAGCAGCAAATCCCATTAGACGATTGCGAGATGCTACTGTGGGCAGCCGCAGAGTGACCTCTGTAGCACCTACGGGCCTGGTTGTTGTTTCGCTCGTCGCTGGCGCTTGCCCCCTCGTCATGGGAATCTTCGCACCTCGCGATAGTGAACCTATAATTGCTACTGGGACATGCGTACGTACTGCATCAACGAGGTTCATAATGCCAAGCATGCCATCTACTTCTATATCGGCATCCGCACGGCCGCGCTCATCGGGGTCTTCTGGCCCGTATCCTGCAAGGTTGGTACAGCGATAGGTAAGTACCAGTATTCCACGCCCCTTGCGTTGGGCATCCAACTGTACCCAGAACTCACGTCGCCCTGCTGCAGCCTGTGCCAAATCTACCAATACCATTTGCACAGGGTTACGTGCCATTGCATCAAACACTTCTACGGCTGTACGCGCTGCATGGCACTCATAGCCAGCAAGCTGAAACTCACTGGTAAGTAACGCTGTTAGTTGTAGATCACGTTCAAAAAGAAGTACATGTGGGGCACCAGTACTAACATTCATCAAAACCTCCATTTTTGGATACCCCTGGCTTCCAGTCACGGGGAGGGAAAAATGGCTGCCCGGTCAAGGTTATCCGAGGGTTGTCTAAAATCGTCAGGACTGACCCTACCCCGCAGGTCTGTTTACCCAACGCTCGCAGAGCTTCCGATTAGAGCAAGCGTCGAAAGGTGCCTATATTTTCCCCGGTAACGTAGCCCGATAACTCGCCTGATTGTATCCAGACGAAATGCCCTGGCTGAGACTAGTCAGACCTTAGAGTGGCTTGCAACAGCCTCCCCTCATGCGGGGACAGTTCACAAGCCCCCGGATGTATCCGTGGGGTGTCTGACCCTTTACCAACTTGTACTCTTAACTACCGACGAGGCTAGTATAGCATACATCTCCGGCAGAGCAAAAGACAGAGGACTATTGACATATAGCGATGAAGGAGGTAAAAGGAAAGCCAGGTGACAAGTACATAATTCTTTTTCAGGAGCGCAAACAGAGCATGAATCAGCAAGCTTCGCCTTATTTCCGTCCTATCATCGCATTAATGACCGACTTTGGCCTGGCTGATGGCGATGTTGGCGTTATGAAAGGCGTTATTGCTGGCATTTGCCCAGACGTTCACATCATCGATATCACACACGATGTTGATCCCCAAAACATTGCCTCGGGAGCATGGATACTGGCTTCTGCTTACCGTTTTTTTCCCAAAAATACGGTTTTCGTTTGTGTGGTTGATCCCGGGGTTGGCAGCTCGCGCAGGGCTATCGCTGTTCATGCCGGGGATTGGTTCTTTGTAGGACCTGATAACGGGCTTTTTAGTTATGTCCTGGCGGAGCAGAACATCCAAGCAGTTGTTGTCCTCTCAAACCCTGCATATCAGCTGCCACAGGTTAGTGCAACATTTCATGGACGCGATATCTTCGCACCAGCAGGCGCATACCTGGCTCGTGGCATCACACTTTTCGAACTTGGTCCACAAATAGATGCTACGACGCTTCAGCGCATCGACATTGGACCTCCTGAACGTAAGGGACCACAGATCGATGCACACATCATTCACGTTGATCGCTTCGGTAACCTCATCACAAGTATCCCGCTGGCACTGGTTCCTGAACTCTTCAGCGCTGAACAAGCAGAGCAAGCCATGCGTATACTTTTTTCGACCAGAAACATTGTAGTAGACAAGCGCCATCGTTTCTTTGCCGAAGGACCCACTGATGGAGAGGCCTTCATCTACGGTGACAGCTCCGGGTATGTGGGCATTGCTGTGCGCAATGGGAATGCGGCGAAAATGCTGGAGGTAGGCTTTGGAACTCCGATTACTCTTCTAACACAGGATGCTCACTAGAGGTCTACTGCAAGGGCTGTTTGGCCCTCATAGGCTCTCTTGCAAGCATACATGGTCATGCGTGCTTGCTCTTGACAGTGGCTTATCTGTACGGTATGCTACAATTACCAGCAATGTTTTAGAAGACTGCTTATGTTATAAAGGAGTTTGCTTCTCAACCGAGAACGAAGCGGACAAAAAAGAAAAGGGATCGAAACATTGCAGGAGCATCCAGCAGGTAATCCAGTGATGCATTGCACAATTTCATTCCTCTATGATGTAGGAAAGGGCTGGTTCTCTAACTCGACATGCTGAGTAGAAAGCCAGCCTTTTTGGACTTATTTCATCTGCATATTCGGGTGGAACTGTAAAAGTGAATTTTTACTTTGCCGTCAACGTGATAAAGATGTCTACTCGAACGCATCGAGTGCTTTCGCGGCTGTCAGACGGAGATAGACTACACGAGTGAAGCAAGGCTTCACTGCGTCGCATAACAGAGAGAGGGTGAACCATGGACCTGGTGAAGCGGTTAGAGGAATACCGAGACCGTGAACGAGGATTAATGTGGGAGGGGACTTTTGCGCAGTACTTTGAGATTGCTACAAAGAGGCCGGAAGTAAGCAGACTTTCTCACGAACGCATTTATCATATGATCATGGACGCGGGTGTTGAGACCATGCGCTCCGGCGAACCGCGCTACAATTTCTTCAGCCAGGAGATCTTCGGCATTGAAAAGCCATTACAGCAGATAGTTGATTATTTCCACTCGGCGGCCCAGCGCTTAGAGGTGCGCAAACGCATCATGTTATTGATGGGGCCTGTCGGTGGAGGTAAGTCAACTATCGTGTACCTCATCAAGCGAGGTCTGGAAGCCTATACCCGCATAGAGGCGGCAGGGGTCTATGCCATCAAAGACTGCCCGATGCACGAAGAGCCACTACACTTGATTCCCAATGAACTGCGGCCAGATGTCGAGCGCGAGTTTGGCATGTATATCGAAGGTGATCTGTGTCCTCATTGCCGCTACATGGTCGATAACCAGTACAAGGGTCGCATTGAGGATGTTCCCGTGAAACGTATAGCTTTCAGCGAAAAGTACCGGGTAGGCGTGGGCACGTTTACGCCGTCCGATCCTAAATCTCAAGATATAAGCGAATTAGTAGGAGGCATCGATCTCTCTACAATTGGTGAAGTTGGCGTTGAGAGCGACCCGCGAGCTTATCGTTTCGACGGTGAACTCAACATTGCGAACCGGGGTATTATGGAGTTCGTAGAGATGCTCAAGACCGATGAGAAGTTCCTGTATGTGCTGCTCACATTGAGCCAGGAACAGAACATCAAAACCGGGCGTTTCAGCATGATCTACGCCGACGAGGTCGTTGTCAGCCACACCAATGAGCACGAGTACCAGGCATTCGTAGGCAATAAGAAGTCAGAGGCACTGCAGGACCGCATCATCCTGGTGAAGGTCCCTTACAACCTGCGCGCATCCGATGAAGTCAAAATCTACGAAAAGTTACTCAAACAGAGCGCGTTACAGAATGTACATATCGCTCCTTATACGCTGCGTATCGCCAGCGTTTTCGCCGTCCTCACCCGCCTGGAGCCATCCAAGAAAGCTGGCATGAGCTTGATGAAGAAGCTCAAGCTATATGATGGCGAAGATATCGAGGACTTCAAGCAGAAAGATATCAAGGAGCTGCAGGAGGAGGCTGTGCGCGAGGGAATGGATGGCATCTCACCTCGCTACGTCATTAACCGCCTGTCGAACGCGCTTATCAAACAGAACGCGGCTTGCATTAACCCCATCGACGCCCTGCGAGCTTTGAGAGATGGTCTCGATCAGCACACCAGCATCACGCGAGAGGAACGCGACCGGTATCTAAACCTGATTAGCGAAGCCCGCAAAGAGTACGACGAGATCGCAAGGAAAGAAGTGCAGCGCGCCTTCGTCTATTCCTACGAGGAATCGGCCCGCACCTTGCTAAATAACTACCTCGATAACGTTGAAGCGTATTGCAACAAGACCAAGCTGCGCGATCCCATCACTGACGAGGAGATGGAGCCCGACGAGCAGTTGATGCGCTCGATTGAGGAACAGATTGGCATCACGGAGAACGCCAAGCGGTCCTTCCGTGAAGAAATTCTTATCCGCATCTCCTCGCTGGCGCGTAGGGGTCAAACGTTCGACTACACCAGCCACGAACGTCTGAAAGAGGCCATTGAGAAGAAGCTGTTCGCCGATCTGCGCGATGTCGTCAAGATCACAACATCAGCCCGCACGCCCGACAAGGAACAGCTGCGCAAGATCAACGAGGTGGTGAACCGCCTCATGACGGAACATGGTTACTGCCATATATGTGCGAATGAAATACTGCGCTACACCGGTAGCCTGCTGAACAGGTAAGATCGGTACTGAGATGCAGCATAGTGGCCGACTTATAGTGCTCAGGGATAAGATGAATGTGCATATATGGATGGAACAATCGCCCTGAAAGTTGTCATTTTCGGCTAGCAGCAGGACTAAAAAGGAGCTTCCTCACCGACCGCCTGAGCGAAGCTAGCGCGAGAGCGGCGTTGGCGGTCGGAATATAAAGGAGAATGCGCGATGTCTGTCTCCCAGCATGATTGGTCTCTGCACCGCAAAGGGCAGATCGACCAGGAACGTCACAAGGAGAAGATCCGCGAGGCGATCAAGAAGAACTTAGGCGATATCGTTAGCGAGGAAAGCATCATCCTATCGGATGGAAAGAAGATGGTGCGTGTTCCTATACGCTCTCTGGATGAGTACCGTTTCCGCTATGATCCAGGGCGCCAGCAGCACGCTGGCCAGGGCAATGGGAAAAGTAAGATCGGCGACGTGGTAGCACAAGACCCAAGGCCCGGCAAAGGCAAAAAGGGCGACGCGGGCAAAGACCCTGGCTACGACTATTATGAAGCAGAGATCACGATGGAAGAACTGGCGGCGATGATCTTTGAAGACCTGGGGCTGCCCAACCTGGAACAGAAGCGCCAGCAAGAACTGCAGACCGATGCCGTGCGTTTTACCGACGTGCGCAAAAAAGGCCCGCTGACCAACCTGGATAAAAAGCGCACCATCCTGGAGAACATGAAGCGTAACGCCGCCAAGGGCGAGCCCAAGTTTCAAGATATCAAATCCGAAGACCTGCGCTTTAAGGTGTGGGAACCCACGATACGCTACCAGTCGAATGCCGTGGTGATGGCCATGATGGATGTTTCGGGGAGTATGGGTGAATTTGAGAAGTACATCGCTAGAAGTTTCTACTTCTGGATGGTACGCTTCCTGCGTACGAAGTACAACAACGTGCAGATCGTCTTCATTAGCCACCATACCGAGGCGAAAGAGGTGACGGAAGAAGAGTTCTTCCACAAGGGAGAGAGCGGGGGCACCCAGGTTTCATCTGCGTACGAACTGGCCCTGGAGATCATCAAAGAACGCTACAACCCGGACGATTGGAACATCTACCCCTTCCACTTCTCCGATGGCGATAACCTGCCCTGGGATAACGACCGCTGTGTGCAACTGGTCAACAAACTGATGGAACTCTGTAATATCTTTGGCTATGGCGAAATTCGCGAGGGGCATTATCGCTCACCCAGCACACTTATGTCGGCCTATAACAAGATCACCGACAAGAAATTTACCGCCGTGACCATTTCGGACAAAAAAGAGGTCTATCCCGCTCTACGGAAATTCTTTGCCCAGCGCGATCCCGTTCCTACGAGGTAACGGGGCTTTTGCGACGCGTTCACGTGGGCACTCCCACAAGGGATGCCCCTATGAAGGAGCTTGCTATGCCCGATAGCGATATCGAACGCTTGCGTGATGCAATAGACCATGCCTGGGAAGAGGCTTGCAACTTCGGATTGGACCCCTTCCCCACTCACTTCGAGCTTGTGCCAGCAACTATCATGTACGAATTCGCCTCCTACAGTTTGCCGGGGAGGTTCAGCCACTGGACACACGGGAAAGCCTATTACAGGCAAAAGATGCAATATGATTTCGGATTGAGCAAGATCTACGAGATGGTGGTCAACACCAACCCGAGCTATGCTTTTCTGATGGAGATGAATGACCTCCTACAAAACACTTTTGTCGCGGCGCACGTCTTCGGGCATACCGACTTCTTCAAGAACAACGCCTACTACCAGCAAACTTCCAAGCGCATGATCGACAAGGTCAGCATTCACGCCGAGCGCATCGCCAAGTACGAGTTCGAGCATGGTAAGGCTGAAGTCGAACGCTTTCTCGATGCCGTCCTCTCTATCCAGGAACATATAGACTATAATCTGCTGATTCGCGAGGAGGATCCGGCTAAAAAAGAGGAGAAACCTGTCGCAGTATCAAGCGAGTACGATGACCTGTGGGGCCTGGACAAGAAGGCGAAAAAGGCTGAGGAGGAACGCGAGATACGTCCTGGCAAACCGCCAAAGTTTCCAGAGAAGCCAGAGAAGGACATCCTGCTCTTTTTGATACGCCACGCGCCACACCTGGAGCCCTGGCAGCGCGACATCATTGAAATTGTGCGCACGGAGATGCTCTACTTCGTGCCTATGATGCAGACGAAGGTAATGAACGAGGGGTGGGCCTGCCTCGCCGGGACAAGCCTTGTCCTGACAGAGCGCGGGCTGCTACGTTACGATGCATTGCATGACCTGCTCGCTCAGGATGAACCGATTACGGTAGGCAGTGGCAATGGAGCACAGGACCTTATCACAGACCGTCACATTCATCACAATGCCCCCTGCATCCGCCTGCGAACACGACGCGGCCTCGTGCTAGAAGGAGCGGAAGAGCATAAGTTGAGCATTGGGCCAGATCAATGGGTTGCGCTGAAAGATGTGAAGGTTGGACAACGTATCCCGTTGAGCGTTGGCGACAATATGTGGTCTGAGCAACTTGTACCCATTTCACCCCCTGCGAGAATAGTTACGGCTACTGTAGCAGATGTAGCAGGTGTAGGCGTGCATACTGTATATCGCTCAATGGGAGGCAAAACACACTATGCGGCAGATCGCATCTCCCAGGCTATTCGGAGTACTGGCTACCGGTTTGGCAACAAGGGCAAAGCGGTCTATAGTACTCGCCTGCCACTTGTCGCACCCACCCATGTCACCGAGTCATTTGCGGAGTTTCTCGGCTATCTGATTGGCGATGGCAATATCCATGTCTCAAAGAATGCCATCGGATACACAACGGGCGATCGTGAGTTGGCCGACCGCTATGCTGCGCTTGTCACGGAGTTATTCTCTATTGAAGCAACACCATTCTGGGACGCACGGACCACAAACGGGAAAGGAGGTCGCTGGCGCGTCGTCTTCTATTCGGCGAACGTGCTTGATCTCATACAATCGCTCGGCATTGACTTGAAGGCGAAGGCGAGGAAGAAACGTATACCTGATGTTATCCTGCGCTCACCTAAGCCCGTTGTGAGCGCCTTCTTACGCGCTTACTTCGATTGTGATGGCTGTGCATCGGCGAAACAAGGGGTGATTTTATCCACCTTCAGCGATGATATTGCCCAGACGCTCCAGATTTTGCTGCTTAACTACGGTATTCTTACGCGCCGCCGTGGACCCAACGTGTGGATTAGCAGCCGGTCGGCGAGTGCCTTCGCACAGGAGATCGGTTTCAGCCTGGCGCGTAAGCGAGAAAACCTGGTACAGTACCTCGCGAGCCATCGCTGGTTCATCCAAGAAGATCCGACTGACCAGGTCATCAGCATCGAACACAGCGTGGCCGACGTGTACGATATTACGGTTGACCGCTCGCATCGGTACGTTGCCAATGGCATGCTCCACCATAATAGTATCTGGCACTCACGCATCATGCGCCGGTTGGGCGAAACAGGTGTTATATCGGACGCCCAAACTATCGAGTTTGCCCTGTTGCACTCGAGCGTCCTCTCGCCATCACGAACCTCGCTCAACCCGTACTACCTGGGCTTCAAGATATTCGAAGATATCGAAGAGCGCTGGGACAATCCTCCTCCTGAGGAGCGGAAGCGTTTGGGGCGCAAGCCAGGCATGGGCCGGCAGAAGATTTTCGAAGTACGCGAGTTAGACAACGACGTTTCGTTCCTGCGTAACTACCTGACCAAAGACCTTATCAAGGATCTCGATCTCTACCTCTACAAGAAAGAAGGCGACGAGTGGGTTATCGTCGAGAAAGATTGGGAAAAGGTGCGCGATACGATTGTCGCCAGCATGACCAACTTTGGTTATCCTTACCTGGTTGTTGACAACGGGGACTACCGGGGCAACCGCGAACTCTACATCAAGCACCTCTTCGAGGGGCAGGAGCTTGACCTGGTCTATGCTGAGAAGACGCTCCAGTACGTCTACACGCTGTGGGGGCGTCCCGTTCACCTGGAGACAGTGTACGAGGGGAAGCGCATCGTGCTCTCATACGATGGAGAACGCAATAGCAAGAGCACGCTGGAGAAGTAGTGGATTACCTGGTACTTCTTAACGCGTTCATGACGCTGGCAGGACAAGTCCTGCCAGCTTTTTTATTGCTCACCCGAAGTATCTGACACGATAGGCAGAGTGAACCAGAAGGTAGAGCCTTCGCCGGGGGTGCTTTCGACGCCAACCTGTCCCTGATGGCGTTCAACAATAGTGCGACAGATATGCAGTCCGAGCCCTAACCCTCCACTTGAACCACTCTGCACCCTGACCCTTTCGACCTGGTGAAAGCGCTCCCAGATGTGCTGCTGCTCTTCGGTTGACAACCCTGGCCCTTCATCGCGCACCGAGACGCGCGCCATCTTCTCTTCAAGCTGGAGGGAAACCTCAACAGGCCTATCTGCCGCCGAGTACTTGAGCGCGTTCGTGAGGTAGTTCGTTACTACCTGCCCAATGCGATCGGCATCGGCCACGACCGGGACAAGCTCCTCCACTGGTAAATTCAAGCGGATGATGCGTGAAGAGGAGAGCAGACGCTGATCCTGGACAGCTTCGCGGACGACGGTGAGCAGGTCGCAAGGTTCAAGGTTCAATTCGATCTTGTTGGCCTGGATACGAGAGACATCCAGCAGGTCGCCCACCAGGCGATTTTGTAGCCTGACCTGGCGCTCAGCGCGTTCAAGCAACTCCTCTACCAGCTTAAGCTTGTTTGATAGGTCTTCAGCAGGGAATCCATTTGGAGAAAAATTCTTTTTCAACTGGCGTTTCGCCAACTGAATATTGCCCTTAATAGCAGTGAGCGGCGTTCTTAACTCGTGACCTGCCATGCCGAGAAACTCGTCCATGAGCCGATTGGACTCACGCAAAGCCAGTTCACTTGCGCGGGCCTTCGCCCGTTCGTACAACAGGCGCTCGCGTTCAATGACGAGCGCAGCCAGCCTGGCAACGGCTTTGGCCAGTGCGATCTCCTCAGCGTTGTATTCGTGTTTCGCAGCGCCATAATCCAATGTCAGAGTGCCAACCAGTTGATCACCCACGAACATTGGTGCTATGAGCATAGTACGTACGCCATAGGGATTGGGTTGACTATTGAAGGGGGGCTGCATCATATCGAGAACCAGCACCTCGTTTTCGCGCAGGCGAGCTACATGGTCAGGATAAGGGCTATCGCTCATGCGAGTATATTGTTGCTGGGTATCCCACCATTGGCGCTCCTGTTCTGGTGTGAGCCCGACGACAACGAGTGGATGCAGCACGTCCGTCTCAGGGTTCAGCGCGATAATGCCCACGCGCCGGCAGCCGAGAACGCTGCGAACTAGTTCGGCCAGGCGCCGCGCTCCTTCAACTGCCATCGTCAGCATATACTCTCCTACTACGGGAGCAGGCTGCTCCTTTGTGAGATCAGTATCATAGGGCACCTGCACAAGCGTCTCGGCCATCTCCAGCAGGGCATTCAGGGTGTGATGGGTGCGCTGCTCCAGTTCACGTCGTTCTGTAACATCCCGGAAGACACAGACGGCGCCTACAGGGTGCCCCAGAGGGTTAAATACCGAGGCCCCGGTGACATTCAAATGCACCTCATGTCCATCGAAAGTGCGGATCACTACATCCACCGCATTTGCATCTGTTAGTTCCTCCCCGTTCAGGATGCGCGCAAGCGGCCCGCGCCCTTCTGGAAAAGGCTGACCCTGCTCATCAAGTATGACCATTATAGGTTTCTGTTCACCTAGCTCATTCTGATTGCGTCGTAAAAAGAACAAGCGTAAAGAGAGGAGCGAACGCAAAGAGAATCTGAACTTCGGTTCGAGCTTGGCTTCGAGTGCAAAGAGCTTGCGGGCAGCGGCATTTGTTTGCAGGACACGACCCAGCAGGTCATAGACGATCACGCCGTCAGCTATCGCCTCGAAGGTCGCTTCAAGCTCACTAGCTCGCTCCTGCTCTTCTTGCTCCGCGAAGAGCGCACGCTGCCGAGCCGATTCACGCTGGCTAGTAATGACTGCGATAATGACGCCAGAAATGAAGAGAGGCCGCCGGTGAAGTAAAAATGCGGGAACACTTGCTGCTCCCATGTTACTCCCAGCAATGTCAGCCCGACGAGAGGTATGCTGAGGATATAGCCGACGAGGGGGTGACGCCACTTCGGTATTCTAGCAACGTAGAATTTGCGTATCTGCGCCTGTTTCTGGAGGCTCATGAGCACAAGCTGCCGATCCTGTTGGCGGGTGTCAGAACGCAGTTTTTTCGAGCTCATCTGTCCTCCTGTGCAGCTTTCTCTTCGTTTATTGCAAGTATAGCCTGTAGTCGGGGTTTAAGGCAACCCCGACTGTACTAAAATTGGAAACAGGAGTTCGAGCGGGGAAAATCTAACCCTGGCTGGGCTAGATTTTCTTCAACTCTAGCGGGATTACCAGTAGCGCTCTTCTTTCCAGGGATCGGCGCGGTTGTGGTAGCCGCGCTGCTCCCAGAAACCAGGGCGATCATGCTGCATAAACTCCAGGCCGTCGAGCCACTTCGCGCTCTTATAGGCATAGAGCTTTGGTACGAGCAAGCGTACCGGGCCGCCGTGGTCAG
>WNGN01001158.1_pt1 | contig 32375 bp, 24 predicted proteins | sample 5400561 | NCBI WGS metagenome assembly WNGN01 (sample SAMN13153379, study PRJNA577476) | soil metagenome | isolation source: 115 cm soil or saprolite under Garry oak tree replicate 2 | place: USA:California | collected 2016-06-15 | reverse complement strand
TAATGTAGACCAATAGCGCTGGCAGCCCCGAGAATAAGAGCCAGTAGTTGCAGTAAACGATATCTTATTCGCAGAGCACGAACATCAAGGGCAATTGCTTTGGATCCGCTGGATTGTCGAACATAGTTTTCTTGTTGCATTTGATTTTTTCCTTATATTGGAAGGCCGAGCCAATCTTCAGACAAACAAACGTTTTTCTGAAAGCTCCCTTACTTTACTATACGCATGAGTTGGGCATTTAGTTGCAGCGAGCTTCAAAATAAGGCTCGTTATGTTTATAACAACATAGAGAGTAAGGGATATATTCCGCAATAAATGTGATTTCAAAATAAGCTAACCTGGTCACTCCTGTTCATCGCTATTCCGCTCCCCAACGAGAGACGGTTCAGTATCGATCGCAGTGGGGAGCAAATCACTGTGCATTTCAAGTAAGCGACGCGCTCGCGCATATTCTTGATCGAGCAGAACGCGGAATACCTGTTCACAAACAGCCAGCGACTCAGCCGCCGCAGCACGCTTTGAAGCGGTTATTGAACCCAGCATGTCGTGACGTTTGGCGGTGCGAAAGAGGACATGGACTTTTTCTAATACTTCAGAGAATTCCGCGTGAACCTGGTCATTCCAATTTTGTGATTCGACGAGTGCCGCCGCTTTCGCCAAAAAACGGCCACACACCTTTATCACCCGGGTATATTCATTGCTACGCGCCTCTACCAATGTTTGTTGTATACGCAACTCATCAGCAACATCAAGCGCCGCTACAGAAAAGATACTTGCTTCTCCCCCCATCTCACGAATCTCATGGGAGAGCTGGCGAAAATGTTTCTCTACCTCTTCTGAAAAGGGAAGCAAATAGACTGAATTTTGCAGTGCAAAAGCGCCGAGGTTCTGTAAACGTCGCCAAACCCACACTCGTTTCTGTGATGGCTCGCTGGGTACTTTGTACGTGAGTTGCAACCAGCGCACAGCGTCGCGCTCCAACATAAATATGTCCACTCCCAATATCGTTCAACTTCATTTTTGCGCCCATTTTGTAACCTCAGTTACCAGCTGCGGCTATAGTACTCCAATGGCTATGCAAAGTCAAGCCTCATCCATTCTGCAAAGTGGGCTTTGTTGGTGATGTGATATAATTTGTTTTTCACGCAACAGGAGAATAGTTGTATGAAACCGAAAGAGTACCTTGTCCTCTTCTCACTGGCCGCTTTATGGGGCGCATCTTTTCTTTTTATTAAAGTCGCGATCGCCGATATGACGCCTCTTACCCTGGTCGCTGTGCGCCTTGTCTTGGGCGCGCTGGGATTATTGCTGGTCGTCCCTTTTAAACCCTCCATTATGAATGGTTGGCATTCGCGCCTCTGGGGATTCTTCGTGGTAGCCATCTTCAATGCCGTAATACCATACCTGACCATCAGTTGGGGAGAGGAGTATATCTCCTCGGGCATGGCTGCCATTCTGAATGCAACCACGCCGTTGGTGGTGGTCATCGTCTCGCACTGGTGGCCGGGGGGCGAAAAGCTGACGTGGATGCGTGTAGGAGGCGTGTTGATTGGTTTCCTGGGAGTTGGACTGCTGGTTGGGCCTGCCGCATTTACGCCCACCAGCTCGAATCTGTATCTCTTTGGGGCACTGCTCGTCTTTATCGGATCGTCAAGCTATGCTTTCGGCAGCCTGTTTGCGCTGAGAATGCTTTCGGGACTGCCATTGATTCAACCAGCCATCGGTCAAACCACTATGGGCGCTGTGATATTGGCCCCCATTGCGACTATCGCCTTTGTGGTACAGCCACAGCATCCATTGCATATACCGCTGGTCTGGTCCGTGGGATCGGCGGTGGCATTGGCGCTGGGAGGAACATCGCTGGCGTACATCTGTTACTACTGGCTGATCGCACGCGTAGGGCCAACACGCACCCTGATTGTCACCTACCTGCTGCCTTGCACGGCATTGATCTACGGGGCGCTGCTGCTGCACGAACCGGTCGGTATCAACGCAATCGGGGGGCTGGCACTGATACTGACGGGCATCTTCTTCGCTGGCAAGAAAACAGCACAGAAGAAGTCGGCAGAAACTCCTTCCCACGAGCTTCAGACCCAGGAGCAGAAGCAATAAATCCCTGCCGCCAGGATTTCGCAAGACATACGCACTCACAATTTTGTGATTGCATAAGCTTGCATACTGTGTAACATCTGCTTATAATTACTGGTAAGTGAACTTCTATGCGTGATCGAGTACACTACTCTTAAAAAGAAGAAAGGGGGAACGACAAAACACACCTCTGTTTGATTATTGGTTCTCATTCATTTCATTGCCGGACAACGTCTTTTCGCCTTATCTACCCAAAACCTACCAATACGGCCGAGGCGAACATGAAGCCATCCACTACGGCTTGTGGATGACGTATCCTACCTACTCGGCAGGCATTGGTGCCTGCGACAAGCAGTTGCAAGGTCTTAACTACACTTTTGACCGGTTTGTACACAGAAAAGTACATTTGTTTTGCTAGTCTTCCTAATGAAAGGTGGGACACTCAAATGGCCCAAATCGCATCAGAACGCTCGGAGTCCGTAGCAGTAGCTAACCCTGGACCCCTCGGCTTAAGCGCCTTCGCCCTTACGACTTTCGTCCTTAGTGCTACCAACGCTGGTTTGATTCCAGTAGTTTCAGGTCTGGCGATTGTCGTCGCCACGGCCCTCTTCTATGGCGGTATCGCCCAGATACTGGCAGCGATGTGGGAATTCAGAAATGGGAATACCTTCGCGGCCACAGCCTTCACTTCTTATGGAGCCTTCTGGTTGGCAGTCGGCTACAGCATCCAGAATAAACTGATACTCAGCCCTACAGCATTTGGCTACTTCCTGCTTGGCTGGACGATCTTCACAGGGATAATGCTCCTCGGCTCTCTGAGGATTAACTGGGCTCTTATTGCAGTTTTCGCTGCCCTTTTCCTGACCTTCCTCTCGTTGGCAGTGGCTGAACTTGGTGGCGGCAGCACGTTTGGCATTCTCGGAGGTTGGCTTGGCATCCTTACAGCGCTTCTAGCCTGGTATACCGCTCTCGCTGGTTTACTCGGCAAGACGGGCATGTTCTCTCTACCCGTGGGAGCAAGAAGTTAATCACGACCCGGTTCGTATACAAGAGGCGACCAGCTTTCGGCAGTGCTCAAAAGCTGGTCGCCTCTCACTTTTTGTCTTTGAAGTACTTGACCATTAACTAAAGCTACGTTATAGTGAATGAACACTCCATAGAACAAGGAATGTATTCTTCGCACGTTTTGGTTTGAAGTGAGGGAAAATGACAACAACAAGCGAGACGCTACACATGGCCGAAACAACACCGGGAGATCTCTATGAATATCTCACGACACTGATAAAACAGGCAGTTTCAACATATCTCGTACAAGAGCAGATAGATTTTGATATTGAACAATTGCCCATTGATCTCCGTTTTTCGGCACAGGCAAGTTTCGGCGACTATTCGATGCCTGTAATGCCGTGGGGAGGCAAGCAGAAACTGGCCCGTAAGCCTCTCCCCCTGGCCGAAGCGCTGGCGACGATCCTGCGAGATATGCGGACCCCTGCCATTCAAGAGATCACTGTTACCGCACCGGGCTTTCTCAATTTTCGCCTGAACCGCCCCTACATTGGCCAAAGTATCATCGAGCGTGTCATTCATAACGGCGCCGATTACGGACAGAGCGATACAGGTGTTGGGACGAAGATCGTCGTTGAGCATACCAATATCAATAGCAACAAGGCTGCCCATGTCGGCCACCTGCGCAATTCATGCATCGGCGATACCGTCGTCCGCATGTTGCGCTCGCAGGGCTACCAGGTTGAGGCGCAGAACTATATCGACGATTCGGGCGTCCAGGTCGCTGACGTTGTGATGGGTTTCACCCTCTTGTACAAAGGCATAATCCAACTACCTGACGGCAACGAGCGGCTGCCAGGTGAGTCTTTTGACTACTACTGCTCGCGCGTCTATGTCGCGGTAGGTAAAGCTTTTGATGAAGCTGAGAAGGTCAAAGAGAGCCAGCCAGAGAAGCTGCAAGAGCTAATGGATTTGCGCAAGGCCGTGCTGCATGCCATCGAACATGGAGGCGGGCCGGAGGCTGGACCCGCTTATGCAGTCCTGGCCGCTGACATCTCTCACGAGATCGTCAAGGCGCATCTGAAAACAATGTCCCGTTTGAATGTCTCGTACGACCTGTTAACGTGGGAGTCTGCCGTATTACATTCCGGGCTATGGAAACGCACCTTCGAGATGCTGAAAAATAAGGGGCTATTGGAAAAACCGGAAACTGGCAAGGCTGCAGGATGCTGGATACTGCCCTTTGGTGGTGGTGAGGTGCAAACAGAAGAGGGCGACCGCTCAAGTGACAAGATTCTCGTCAGGAGCGACGGCACGGCAACCTACACTGCCAAAGATATTGCCTACCAGCTCTGGAAATTCGGTCTCGCTGATGACCCGCAGAAAGAGGTTCAGTTCACATTTATCCCCTGGGGGAGGCAGCACGATGGACGCCTGCTCTGGACGATGCGCACACCCGACGAGGAGAACGAACATGGATCAACTGAGGAAGTTGATCCCAGGCGTTTCGGCCATGCAAGGCGGGTTATTAATGTGATCGATGTGCGCCAGTCATATCTACAGCAGGTGCTATACGAGAGCCTGCGCAGGCTGGGCTATGATGAGCAAGCGGATAACTCAACGCACCTCGCCTACGAAGTAGTCACGCTCTCCGCCGCAACCGCAGTCCGATTGGGGGTAGACACCTCCGACGGGCACGATTTCTACGCCATGAGCGGCCGCAAAGGCATCGAGATCAAAGCCGATGACCTCATCAATACTGCTATCGAGAGAATGCTAGAGACGAAACCTGAGTTGTCAGCAGAAACACCGGCCATCGCCGCGGCCTCCGCGATCCGCTACTTCATGATTCGCTATAATCTACAGCAGGTTATCGCGCTGGACATGGACGAGGCGTTGCGAGCCAATGGCGACACCGGCGTCTACCTCCAGTATGCCTACGCCAGGGCGAACAGCATTCTACGTAAACTGGATAGTAGCGGCTACGAGTTGCCCGAAAGGCTTACAGCGCTGCCCGACCAGCTCGAACAGAGCGAATGGGAGCTGCTACGCCATATCGACGCCTACCCACGAAGCCTGGCAGAGGCTAGCGCAAAGCTCGCTCCGCATATGCTTGCCGCGTACATCTATGATTTAGCTTCACACTTTAGCGATTTCTATGAGCATACGCCGCCCATAGTGAAAGAGACAGACGAGCGCGAAAAAGCGTTCCGCGCCTGGTTGGTCAACACTACGGTACAAACAATGGCTAATGCCCTCAGGGTACTCGGTTTTGTGCCACTGGAAAGTATGTGATAAGGAAAAAGTACACATGTCAACGGAAAAGAACCTGCGCTTCGGTATTAAAACAGCTCCACAAAATACAACTTATGAGGATATGCTGAGAGTCTGGCTTGAGGCTGATACCATCCCCATCATCGAACATGCCTGGGTTTTCGATCACTTCATCCCACTGGGCCCCGATCCAACTGGCCAGTGCCTCGAGGGATGGACGCTGCTGGCCGCGCTCGCGGCTCGCACGCAACGCTTGCGGGTGGGAGTGATGGTCACGGGTAATACCTACCGCCACCCGGCCGTTCTGGCGAACATGGCGGCGACCATAGATAACATCTCTCGCGGACGGCTCGACTTCGGTATTGGAGCCGGCTGGAACGAGCTAGAGCACGAAATGTACAACATTCCGCTGTATGCGCCAGGTGAGAGAATCCACCGCTTAGGCGAAGCTTGCGAAGTAGTTAAAAGATTGTGGACAGAGACACCAGCCAATTTTGATGGGAAATACTATCAACTAAAGAACGCGTACTGCGAGCCGAAACCTGTGCAAAAGCCATATCCACCGATCGTTATCGGTGGCGGAGGCGAAAAGCTGACTTTACGTGTGGTGGCGCAGTACGCGGACATCTGGAACTTCGCTGGCGGGCCAATCGATATGTTTCAGCATAAAAACACGGTGCTTGATGAACATTGCGCCGCCATCAGGCGAGACCCATCAACCATTGAACGTTCCGTGCAGTTGGTCATCAACCCCAACAACCTGCAAGAGACCCGCGAAATTACGCGAAGTTTCATTGAAGTTGGAGCAACACATATCATACTGAACCTGAGAGCGCCCTATCCCGAGGGAATTGTACAACGCCTGGCAGATGAAGTCTCAGAACCACTCAAGGCTGAGTATAGCTGATAGCTCCCTTGTATGCGTCAAAAGAAAGATAGGATAGTGAGTATCTACGTTCGCGCTTCAGCGAAAGAAGATTACGCTGCCCTCCTGCCCATCGCCCGCGAAACCCAGGAGAAACATGTTGAGGGACTGCCGCACATCTTCCAGAAAGGGACCGCTGGCATACCAGAAGAGTATTTCCTTGGGCTTTTGGCAAGCGACTCAAAAATAATGTATGTTGCCGAGCTCGAGCAGAGCATTGCCGGCTACGTCATTATGGAGTTAAGCGAAGTTTCATACCTTGATATTTTGGTGCCACGGATAGTTGCCTTCATTATCGATATCGCAGTCATGAAAAGGTACCAGGGGAAATGCATTGGGTATGCGCTCTTTCAGCAAAGCGTTGAGTGGGCAAAGGCGAAGAGGGCAGACAGCCTGGATTTGATGGTTTGGGAGTTCAACCAGGATGCCATCGCTTTTTATGAACGGCAGGGTATGAAGAGTATGAATAGAACAATGTCTTTGGAGTTGCAATAAAATTGCCCTCTCAAACCAGGGCCGCTCCAACAATTTCCCCAATATCCTCCACTCCTTCTTTGCGAAGAAATTCCTCGATCCCCTCGATAATCTCAACGCCAGCACGAGGGTTGACAAAATTGATAGTGCCAATCTGTATCGCGGACGCGCCTGCCATGATAAACTCAAGCGCGTCTCTTGCATTGGTAATGCCACCAATTCCTATCACTGGAACATGAGGATAGGATAGACGCAATTCGCGCGCTACTTCATACACCATGCGCAATGCAATGGGCTTGATGGCTGGGCCGGAAAGCCCTCCAGTCCCATGGGTCAACCCTGGCCGGCGCGTCTTGATATCTATGCCCATACTTGTAATAGTGTTGATAAGCGAGATGGCATCGGCGCCAGATGAGGCGGCGGCCAAAGCAGTTGGACGTGCATCGCCGCTATTGGGCGAGAGTTTCACGATCACAGGAAGCGTGGTTTCTCGGCGCACCGCGGTAGTGACATCCGCAACGGTCGCGGCGCTGGCACCAAAGACCTCTCCCCCCGCCTGCACGTTCGGGCAGGAGACGTTTACCTCGATACCTGCCACACCGGGCACGCCTTCCAGCAATTCGGCCAGTTGAGCAAATTCTCTGATCGTCTCTCCTGCAACGTTGATGATCACCGGCGTCTGCCAGGTTTCCCAGATGGGAGCATACCTGTCAACGACTATATGAATACCTGGATTCTGCAGGCCGATGGCATTCAACATCCCTGATGATGTTTCAAGGTTGCGAGGGTGTGGGTTGCCACTGCGGGCGTGCAGGGTCGTGCCTTTACAGACAATTGCGCCCAGCCGTTGTACCTCGGCTATCCTGGCGTATTCGACACCATAACCAAACGTACCGGACGCGGTGATAACTGGATTCTTTAGCAAGAGGCCGCTTTTGTGGCGCGGCGCCAGCTCGGTTTGCAGGTTCATGCTTCGCTGTTACTTCTCGCCTCGTTCATCAGGTTTCGTAATCTCTGTGCCTCCTCCCCTGCCATTGTGGCAAAGTCAGGGCCATTGCCAGCATACAGGATGGAGCGAGAAACCGCAAGTATGGCGCGCTCACCGTGCCTATCCACCCCGGTCCGAACCGCAGCTTCGAGGTCTCCGCCCTGGGCACCCACGCCTGGGATAAGAATGGGCATTGAAGGACAGATAGAGCGAATAGTACGCAGTTCCTGGGGATAGGTCGCGCCGACCACCAGGCCGCAATTGCCAGCTTCGTTCCAGGATTGGACACGCCGGGCAACTACCTCGTAGAGTGGGCGTAGCTGATCGTCATTGTCCTGTACCAGCAGATCTTGAAAATCTCGCGCGCTCGGATTTGACGTACGGCAGAGTAAGATGATTCCCTTCTCGCGGTACGCAAGAAAAGGGGCGATGCTATCATAACCCAGGTAGGGATTGACCGTCACTGCATCGCAGCCATAGACATCAAACATTGTAGAGGCATAGTTGCGGGCGGTAATGCCAATATCGCCGCGCTTGGCATCGACGATCACCGGAATATGGGCAGGAATAGCGCTCAGCACTTCATGAAACACGCGCATTCCGGCCAGGCCAAGCACTTCAAAAAAGGCGATATTTGGTTTGAAGGCACACACAAACGAAGCCGTTGCCTCGATAATGGCACGACAGAAGTAGATCACAGCTCTCTCAACCGGCATTTCACGCAGGGCCGCAGGAAAACGGTCTGGTTCCGGGTCTAAGCCGACACAGAGCAGGCTGTTCTGCTGGCGTGAAGCGCTGAGCAATTTATCTAGAAAGTTCACTTTTTTTACCTTAGGCATGGTTCAAATGAACTTGACAGTTCCTCATCAACAGAAAGGTCCAGCCCTGTCATGCTGAGCGCAGCGAAGCATCTCTCTGCCCAGCGCGACAGACCCTTCGCTGCGCTCAGGGTGACACTGTGTCACTGTGTCACTGTTCAAACTGTCAAGGACTCTTCTTCACCATTGAACCTTGCCTTAACTGGTTTAAACGCAACCGTTTATCTCCGGCTGATGTTGTTCCCAGTCCCTGTTCGTGGAATGCGACAAACCAGATTCCACGAGGAGTGAAGATCAGACTCTCGTGCCTGGTTTAACCAGTGGTGCAGCGAGTGGTGCAGCGGCAGCACACAATGGACAGTCAGTTGGACTATATGTTTGTGCCGTAACACTGAGCAGGGCATGACAGGGGACGGAGAATTGCGTGGCGGCTGTACCGCCGCTGCGATCAATTAGCACTTCGATACCGGCGATGTCCGGGTGGTAAGGCTCAATAGCACATAGTGTTTCGCGCAGTGAGAAACCTGTTGTCAGTACATCATCAACAATCAAGACAGGAGCGAATGCATCGAGCTTAAAGCCACGACGCAGCTCTCGTCCACCCTCCGCAACTGGTTCAGCGAGGAGGCAGCGCGTATCGAGCTGGCGTGCCACCTCCTGCGCCAATAAAGCTCCTCCTGTTGTCGGGCCAATCACAGCCGAGAGCATACGCCCCTGGTAGCGCTCCGCTATATCTTGGCAGAGGCGTTCTGTGACACGAGGCCACTCTAGCAAGCGGAACTTTTCCCAGTATTCGTTGCTGTGCCGTCCCGAACTGAGCACAAAATGCCCGTTCAAGACCACACCTAGCTGCTGAAAAAGCGTCAGCAATCTTGTTGAGTCCATCATCACAATTACGGCATATAGTGGACGCTGTTACGCGGATACTCGACACAGTTCAAGCAGCTCTCGCTGCCGGTGATGAACTGTACCAGTCGCTCGAAGCCCATGCCAAAACCTGCGTAGGGGATCGAGTCATCGTCGCGTAGTTTCAGATACCACTCATAATCCTCCGCACTCCCGCCTGCCGCGAGCAGGTGCTTCATCGCTTCTGAATTCATCAATCGATAGCGCAGGCGAATGGGATCTTCTTCGCGCTCAGCGCCTCCGCAGACCTCGCCCACGCCTGGGAGCAAGAGGTCAGCAGCGTTGACGATGCGCTCGTCTTCGCGATTCTGGCGCATATTGAAGAATTTCAACTCCAGGGGGTAGTGCGTAATGAAGATGGGGAACTGCGTCCATTCCAGGAGAGCAATTTCACGCTTGCGGTCCAGATCATCCCCCCAGTTGGTAGCTATGCCCATCTTGTTGAGCAGTTCAACGGCCTCAGTGTAGGTCATGCGGAGGAAGGGAGGCATGATCGTCTCCAACATGGCCACATCGGCCCCGAGCATCTCCAACTCTTCGCGCCTCGTCTCTAGCACCTTCTGCACCAGGGTACTGACCAGACGCTCTTCGATGTCCAGTAGCGTCTGTAAATTGCCAAAGCCAATTTCTGGCTCAATCAACACAAACTCTGTCAGGTGGCGATGGTCGGCACGCGGCTCGGCGCGATAGCTGTGGTTCACCGAATAGACGCGGCGCAAGGTCTGACTGTGTACCAATGGCTCCAGATGCAACTGGGCAGTCTGCGTCAAGAAAGCCTTGTTGCCAAAGTACTCGAGCGGGAAGAGCGTTGAAAAATCTTCACAGGCTCCTGTTAAGCTGGTGATGGTTGGGGTGGTCACTTCGACGAAATCTTCGGCCTCCATGAAATTGCGGATCGTTTTAGCAATGTCCCTCGGAGCCGTATTAAAGCCGCCATCTGCGGTGATCGTACCAGCATATGGCGATTGCTGAGTTGATCCATGTCCAGCAATTCGTTGCTGGTCTCGGTCGATTGGTTTACTTGTGTCATGCTCATGAGTAAGCTCCTCTCCTCTTTGTAACACGGCGTTCCATCGTCACGCCAAACATACAATAACAACAGGTTGACAGGTCATCATCTCCTCCTTCGCTAGTTCAACAAACAACGCTAGCCGTTGAGGTTGCTAGTTGAACCGCTACAGGTCAAAAAAAATTCCTCACCCCCGAATCAATGGGATGAGGAAGAAAAATGTATTGGTATCGGTAAATCGACACCGGGACCATCAATGGGATGGTACAGGCAACACGCCTGCAACATGATGATTTTTTGCGCCTCTACCCGGTGCCAAATGGCCATGAGAATACCTTGCCCTTTCCACAGAGTGGAACAATCGGAAACTGGTCTCAAATTGCTAGAAGTATACCCAGCAAAATTCCAAAAGTCAAGGGCAAAATAAAAACCCGTTTTACTTCTTTTACATTTCATCCGCAGGAGTGTGCTGTTATTGCACACTCACGGCGGTCACATCAAAAATCAGCGTTGCATTGGGCGGAATACCCTGGTTACCCTGCGAACCATAGGCCAAAGACGCGGGAAGAATGATTCGACGGATACCGCCAGCCTTCATCCCAACCAATCCCTCGTTCCAACCTTGAATGACACTTGCCTGGCCAAGTGGGCTGACGGAAAAGGGTTGAGCGCCGTGATCATAGGAGCTATCAAACTTTTTGCCATTGCTTGCCAGCCAGCCCGAATACTCAACGGAGACCGTACTCCCTTGCTGTGCTACCTTGCCACTGCCAACTTTAAGGTCAAGGCATTGCAGCCCATCAGCGTTTGTAACCGGGGTCCCTTTCACGGCAGGAGGATTTTGCGGGCCTGCCTTAGGAGTTGTATCATAGACCGCCGCGGCAGAAGTTGCAGTAGCACATTTAGGGCCAACCTGTGCAGTCGTCGTATGCGTTGTTTGTGTTGTTGTGCTTTTAGCACTCTGTTGAGCTGTATAACGCTGATATTGCCAGAAAGCCAGGCCCGCAGCAGCGATCACCACTACTGCTACAGTGACACTGGTCCATATTTGCTGCCGGCGACGACGACGAGCCTGGCGCATCAAGCGCTCTTGTTGCCGCTGCCCGGGTCTATTTTGCTTCTGCTGCGTATTTTTTTGACCATTCACGGTTTGCGTCATGAAAGTATCTCTCCTTAGAAGGTTTTGTTTGAATTATTGCAAGGAGAGGTTACCATAATCAGAACTATATAGCAAGAGGGCAGAGACTCGTTGATTTGCCCGCTCAAGCGCTTGAGCATCGCTCTCGACATGTTCAGTTTAATTGTGCTACAATACATTTCACCATTAAAAGTATGGCAACTGTAACGATCGCACTTTCCCTACATATAATGAAAGAAGGGTGTGGATTATGCCCCAGGGTTATATACGCTTTCCACATATTCATCAGGATCGCATTGTTTTCGTCGCGGAGGATGATCTCTGGCTGATTACGAGCGATGGTGGACGCGCCGAGCGCCTAACAGCAGCGGTAGATGAAGTAAGCCATCCACGTTTTTCACCTGACGGTGCATTACTTGCCTTTGTAGGACAAGAAGAGGGACCGAACGAGATTTATGTAATGCCTGCACAGGGAGGCCCCGCTCAACGACTTACGTATCAAGCTGCCAATTGCCGCGTCCTGGGATGGTCACCTGCAGGTGACGAAATATTGTATGCAAGTAACGCAGGCCAACCTGACAGCCGTTTCCAGGTCATCTATGCCATAAAACCCGGAGGCGGCCTACCCCGGCAACTTCCCGTGGGAATGGCAAATGCGATTTCATATGGACCAGGCGGTGGCATTGTACTGGGGCGAAATATTAACGAACCAGCGCGCTGGAAGCGTTATCGCGGCGGCACGGTTGGGCACTTGTGGTGCGATAGCAGCGGCAGTGGAACATTCCAACGCTTGCTCCAACTCAATGGAAATATTGCTGCTCCATGTTGGGTTGGTGAGCGCATCTTCTTCATTTCAGATCATGAAGGTATTGGCAATATTTATTCCTGTACTCCTCAGGGAGAAGATGTGCGCCGCCACACTGATCACCAGGATTTTTATGCCCGCAATCTAGCCAGCGATGGACAACGCATGGTGTATCACGCAGGTGCGAATCTGTACCTGTTCGATCCAGCAACAGAGAGCATGCGACACATCGATGTCGAGCTACCCAGTTTGCGCACGCAGCTCAATCGTAAATTTGTCTCGGCAAGCGGATACCTTGATTCATCCGCTTTACATCCCCAGGGGTATGCGACAGCCATTACGACACGAGGAAAAGCCTTTTCCATGGGGAATTGGGAAGGCCCTGTCATTCAGCATGGTGAACCGGATGGCGTACGCTACCGCATGCTAGAATGGCTGAACGACGGGAAACGACTGGTAGCGATTAGCGATGCTATTGGCCGAGAAGCCCTGGTTGTCTTCAATCCCGAAGATGCCAGCGAGCCCAAAACGCTGGCGGAAGTTGAGTTTGGGCGAGCCGTCAACATGGTAGTTTCACCTGGAGATGATGTTGTCGCTATCACCAATCACCGCAATGAGTTGGTTGTAGTGGATCTTGAGTCGAGTAAATCAGCGGTCGTCGATACCAGCGAGTACGAACGGATTACTGGCCCGGCATGGTCTCCCGACGGTAACTGGCTAGCATATAGCTTCGCCAATTCAAATCAAACATCCGTGATCAAACTCTGTAACCTGGAAACGGGTGAGACGCACTTTGCGACTGAACCTGTTCTCGCAGATTTTTCGCCCTCTTTTGACCCGGAAGGCAAGTATCTCTACTTCCTGGGCAAACGTACATTCAATCCTGTGAGAGACAACCTCCACTTTGATTGGAGCTTTCCACGAGGCGTAAAACCCTACGCAATAATGCTTAGAAAAGACCTCCCTTCTCCATTTATTCCAGTTCCGAAAGTTCCACCGGCGAAAGAGAAGGAAAAAGAGGGAATCGGTTCGAAGAAACAACAGAACAGCGGCGAGGAAGATTTACCCAAAAAGCCTGAGGACGAGGCCAAAGAGAACGCAAAAGACGAAAATGGTGAGCAAGAACAGGAGGAGACCACCGACGAGAAAAAATCCTCGCTGGTTATCAACCTTGAGGGCATTGCTTCACGAGTGCTACCATTTCCGGTTCCGGAGGGCCGCTACGCGAGCATACAGGGCATCAAGGGCAAGGCGCTCTTCTCGATGTTTCCCATCGAAGGAGCATTGCCTTCGCCCACAGACTCCAACGAATCGAAAGGGGGAACTATCTACTGTTACGATTTCGAGACACACAAACACGAGTGGTTGTTAGATAGCGTGAACAGCTTTGATGTTTCGCGCGACGGCAAGACGCTGATCTATTCAGCCCGCAACCGTTTGCGTGCCTTGAAAGCTGGAGACAAAGCTCCCAAGACAGATAGCAATGAGCCTAGTCGCGAAAGCGGCTGGCTTGACCTGAACCGAGTCAAGGTTTCCGTTCAACCTGCCGCAGAATGGAAACAGATGTTTGCCGAGGCCTGGCGCTTGCAACGGGAACATTTCTGGGCTGAAGATATGTCGGGTGTTGATTGGCAAGCGATCTACGACCAGTATGCTCCCCTCGTAGAGCGCGTCAGTTCTCGTGCCGAACTATCGGATCTCTTCTGGGAGTTGCAAGGTGAGCTAGGCACTTCTCACGCCTATGAAATGGGCGGAGATCGCCGGCAGGGACCTCAGTATCGACAAGGCTTCCTGGGAGTAGACTGGCAGTATGATAGTGAACATGAACGCTATAGAATTGGGCGTATCGTACAGGGGGACATCTGGGATAGCAACGCAACCTCACCGCTCAATATGCCAGGCATCAATGTTACCGTGGGTGACGCGGTGTTGGCGATCAATGGCCAACGCGTCAATCCTGCCCGCAGTCCCCAAGAACTGCTGGTGCACCAGGCCAGGAACGAGGTGCAATTGACGATTGAGTCCGCAGAGACGAAAGAAACGCGTGTGGTTACCGTGAAGGCGCTTGCAAGCGAGTGGGAGGCCCGCTATCGAGAGTGGGTGGAGAAGAATCGCGAGGCGGTACATACCCTTTCTAATGGGCGCGTTGGTTATATTCATATTCCTGATATGAGTTCAGACGGCTATTCGAAGTTCCACCGTTGCTACCTCGCCGAATATGACTACCCGGCGCTCCTCGTTGATGTGCGCTGGAATGGCGGAGGGAATGTCTCTAGCTTGCTGTTGGAAAAATTAGCACGGCGTCGCATCGGTTATGATTTCTCCCGCTGGGGACAACCAACGCCCTATCCGAGTGAGTCTCCCCGCGGCCCAATGGTGGCTCTCACCAACGAACAGGCTGGATCGGATGGTGACATTTTTTGTCATAGCTTCAAACTGATGGGCCTGGGTCCACTGCTTGGCATGCGCACCTGGGGTGGTGTGATTGGTATCGGCCATAATCATAGCCTCGTTGATGGGACGCGCACCACACAGCCCGAATATGCCTTCTGGTTTAAAGACGTCGGCTGGAACGTAGAAAACTATGGCACAGACCCCGATATCGAGGTAGATATTGCGCCACAAGACTACGTCAACGACATTGATCCGCAGTTAGAAAGGGCCATCGCTGAAGCCCTCAGGCTGATCGAGGAAAAGCCATCGCTGGAACCGAAACCGGAGGAGAGGCCAAAACGGGCAAGGAATTTCAACGTTTCTTAATTGAAATGTATCGCCCCCGCCCACCCATCGCCCGCGTGCGCAAGGGCATCCAAAAAGTCATCGGCATTCCATCCCGCCATTGCCGGGTGGTTAAGATCTACGCCAATAAAATCAGCGGACATTCCAGGAAGAATAACTCCAGTATGTAACCCCAGGGCCGTTGCCCCAAGTTGTGTCCCAAAGTCAAGTAAAAGCGTTCCCGGAGAGGATACTTCGTCGCCAACCAGGATGCGCCGCCGCTGGTAGCGCATGCGGGCAGAGTATTCAGCCCAGCGCAACTCTTCAATAGGTGCCAGGCGAGTATTGCTATCGGAACCGATACACAGAGGGATGCTGGCAGCCAGCAGCTCGGCATAGGGAGCGATACCATCTCCGAGATCACCTTCTGTAGTGGGACAAACACAGACCGTACACCTGTGCCTGGCCAACAGGGCAATCTCTTGATCGTTCGCGTGGGTAGCATGAATAATGGTGGTCTGTGAACCAAGGGCGCCAAAACGCTCAAGCAGTTCGATAGGAGTGCAGCCATACTCCGCCTGGCACTGCTCGATCTCCGCTACTTGTTCGTCGGCGTGGACATGGAGCGGCAGGTGATGGGTACGGCTATAGTCAGCAATGGCCCGGAACCAGTTCTCTGGTACTGCGCGCACAGAGTGTGGAGCAACTCCTACGAGTTCACCTTTGTCGCGCAACTCTTCGACACGAGAAAGCAAGGCCTCGACCGAGGCATCACAGAAGCGCCGTTGGCCTTCCTCTGGAGGCATATGGAAACCAGCCTGCGCATAAGCGGTCATCAGTAATACGACGCGTATGCCAGCTTCCCGGCCAGCCTGTAGAATCGCTTCAGACATGGCATTAGGGTTAGCATAGGGTTGCCCTCCGGGCTGATGGTGTACATAGTGAAATTCCCCGACGCTGGTATAGCCAGCCGCCAGCATTTCACGATAGGTCTGCAGCGCCAGCGTAAATAAGCTGTCGGGTGTTAATCGCTGCGCTTCGGCATACATAGCATTACGCCACGTCCAGAAAGTGTCCTTTTGGGAAAGCGGCCGGTGCGTATGCCCACGCAAAGCGCGCTGAAAGACGTGGCTATGGACATTGACAAAGCCCGGCAACAGAGCAACGCCAGGGAGAAGTTCTACATCAGAGGGCGCAAATGCACTGGTTGCAAGGTCAGAAATCGAGTCTATGAGGCCATCCTCGGAAATAGCAAGCAGTTTGTTGGCTTGTAAGCCTTCCGGGGTATAGATATACGCTGGGGCCAGGTATTTCATACGATGACTCCTTTCATCGCTGCTGACTTTAGTAGACGCGGCACAAGAAAGCGTTGTTGCATTACAGCAATGGCCCAGGATCACCGATCAGGTGGAAAGCGGCCCAGAAATAGGGGTGCGCGCGATAGGGCCGCGAGGATGTGCGGGCGCGCGCGAGAAATGCTCGCTGTGCCCCCGCCAGGGCAGCAGTCTTACTAAACTCGCCCAGCAGCGCCTGGTAGAACATCTCCATCAGTTCCGCGCTGCTGGCATCGTCCACTTTCCAGAGCGTTGGCAGCAAGGAAGCGGCGCCGGCATAGAGGAAACCGCGTCCAAGGCCGATCACTTCATCGACACCGCCAACGACCGCGCGCCCTGTTTCGCAAGCACTTAGTGTCACCAGAGAGCAACATGAAAGGTCGAGATTGAAGACCTCGATGGTGCTGAGCTGGCGGTCAGCTAGCTTGATGTGCGAGAAGTTGGGAGCGTCAAGTCGGAAGAGCCCATGCGCAGCGATATGCACAATGGGGCTTCGCGCGCCATATTGCCAGAGGAGAGAGGCGGTAGCAGTATTGTCCAGCATGGGACGCGCCCCCAATTGTTTCGCCACCACCTCCGCCTCTTGCACTGCAAATTGCAGGCGGCCATTGTCTGAGATACCCAGCACGAGCGAATCACCCAGGCGTGCCTTCTTCGCCTCGATACGCTGGCCGCGCTGGCAGCAAATTTCCCACAATGCTGCAGCGGGCAGAAATGAGACGTTCAATCGCTCAACAACAAACTGCGTTCCATCGAAAAGACAATGGAACGGAAGGTAGTGCAACATGCCATAGGGTACTACGATCAGGTGTTCGCAGGAATTGAGTATATGAGTTACAGGCCTGAGCAACAGGTCATAGAGTTTTTGCAGCAAACCCAGGCTATTATCCTCTAAAGCTATAAAGGCCTGGTCCTGATCCTGCGTAGCAGCAGCCTGGGCAACAAGGTCGAGATTCACACGCCAGAAAGAGTACAGACGCTCCAACTTGGGGACGGCTCCCTGCACAATGTGCACATCGACGCCCTTGTGCGTCAGCTGAAAAATGAAGAGGTCATGTCCGGCAATATAATACTCCAGCATCACGCTGTTGGGTTCAAGTTTCGGCCAGAGAGTTGTCACAATGCTATTGGTCCAACTGGAGCGCTGCCGGGATATCAGGTCGCCGGCCAGGCGCAGCTGCATCTGTTCCAACAGGTGTTCAATACGGCGCTCACGCAGTTGCATCTCTTTGCGCGCCTGCGCAGGTGCAATAGCACGTATACGCATGATGGCAGTATCGCTTAGATTTGCCTCATTTTCAGCCTCGTACACAATCGAACTATACCAGGCTTGCTCTTCACGCAGTTTTGCCAGGTCCTCAAGAATAGCCTCGCCAGCTTTATCACCGGCGCGCAAGCGAATGTCGATGTTGTTGCGCAGGTAATCGCCGATGACACGCGACTTAGCCTTTTCGACGTATATCAGTGCCTGGTCTTTATTTCCTCGCCTTAGCGCCAGAATGATGGCGCGCTGGTAGATATTCCCTTTGTCTTCGAGAAAGCTTGTACGCTCGTCCAAAACCAGGTGGTTCTGTACTTCGTCGATACCTTGTACGGCACGATCGTAGTAACGGGCAGCAGCTTCCAGGTCAGCACGCTGTTCAGCAATTTGTCCAAGCAGGTAATCGCAGCGATACTTGAGGTCAAGCAGTCCCTGACCCTGAGCAATATCCAGGGCGTGATCACATAAATATTGAGCAGCCGCGATATCCCCTGTCACAGCGGCAATACGCGCCTGTAGCAGGGCCGTCCGCGCCAATTGTGGGAGGGCCTCCTGCTCAGCGAAAGCGTCCGCGACGTGCTGAGCTTCGCGCAGGCTGGCTTCAAGTTGACCGCCCGCGAAATAGAGCTCAGCCTGTTGCAGCCGCGCAATAGATGCCAGAGCCATAAAGCCTCCCTCTTCGAGAATATCACTGGCCTCTTTGAGCATCTCATCAGCGTCACGAAAATTTCCTTCCAGCATGGCGGCCTCTGCCTGATACATAAGAGAGTAGGCTAAATTCTGGCGATGTCCCGGCGATTTGCGAAAGAAAGCCACTGTATCGCCCGCGAGGTCATAGGCTTCCCTGGCGCGATTGAGTCGCACCAGGCAAAGGCATATCTGCTGCGCTACCTCAGCAGCCTGGAATTGCAGGTTGTATTGCAGAAAAATAGTACGACTGCGGCTAAAAAGTAACAGGGCCTGGCTGTAGTGTCCCTGTGAAGCATAAATCTGGGCAATGTTCAGCTCCTCGCGCGCCACCGCGACTTCCTGCCCACCATAAGTGGCAAACGTTGTGCGGGCCTGTTCATGCAGTGCCACAGCCTCACGAAACTTGCCCTGGGCTGCCAGGGTAATGGCTTTATTGCCACGAGCGCGGGCAATATTCAGCTCAACCCCTTCCCCTTGCAAGGAGTAGGTTTCAATTGCGCGGTCGAAGAGCCGCAGCGCCTGGTCAAATTGACCCATTTCGTAGTTGACAATAGCTGCATTGACATCAATCTGGCCAGCGCGTAGCAGCTTTCCATGGCGAATGAAGACCTCTCTGGCAGCCGCAGCATCTCGCAACGCCTCGTTCGTGCGGTTCAGTTGCAGGCAGGCGCTAATGCGCCCTATGCGTGTGCGCGCCCAACCAACTTCATCGCCTATCTCTTTGAACTCCTCGCCAGAGGCATCGAAATATGGGAGAGCTTCCTTGTCACGATCCATACGGCGTAGGGCATCGCCACGAGCCATTAATCCCAGTGCATGAGATGCTTTGTTGAAGGTTAGATCACCGATGGCGAGGAGATAACCAGCTAACGTAAATGATACCTGTCCATCATTATTCCACTGGCGATCGGCTTCGCGCTTGATGAGTTCAACCAGGAAGGCAATAGAGGCGTCATCAAAAGTGAAAATGTGGCGTTGCAGTAATTGCCTCCCCTCTTTCTCATTCATGAGAAGAAGATCGGCTACCAGTTCTTGAGGTGTCATGTGACAATGATTCCGTCAACTGAAAACATACAACGTTTAACATAGGCATCACGGCCCTTCAGGCAAGGAGGCCCATCCCCACATTTCTTATCCCGATTTCATATGTTTAGACGTATTTGACGCGATACAAATCACAATGAGTTACTATGACACACTCTATACGTTTATCAAAATAGATAAACCACGCGGTCAATCTTGCAGAGTTACCGGAAGTTGCTCGACCACGATGGTGCTCCCAGGAAACTGCAGCTCCAACAGGTATGTCGCAGGAGCGATCGATGAAAAGACAAAGTTACCCAGTTCGTCGATTTGTTGCGTATACTGCGCTCCGGCAAGGGACATATCAGCGGCCTGTGCTATCAGAAGCACTTGCGTTCCCTGTAGCATATCCAGTGATTGACCTTGACGGGTAACAAAGCCAATGAGTTGTAAAGAGTCCCTCTGGCTTGCGTCTCGTTCAACCTGGATGGCAATGCTGACGTCCTCCGCCGTATAGCGGCGCGGCCATAAAGCAGCCTGTGTGCTATCACGCTGAAAGGCCAGGCGCGGCTGTGGCGGCAAGAGAGTCGCAAGAATACGTCGAGCACCCGTATTTGCCGTGTTCTGTAGACGACCTAAGACACTTTTCGCGCCTTGCGTGGAACGATGATTATTATTTGGGGAGGAGGTCTGAACAGACATATCTCGCGCGACCGCGGGCCGTGCAAGCATCTGATCGTTCGCAAGAAATTCTGTCAGCGTTGCCACCTCGGCTGCACAGAGCGCGCACATACTCAGGTGGTTACTGACTGCGGCAGTAAATTCCTTATTGAGCAATCCCAAATGGTATTCACCGAGTACCTGACTAGGTGGACAATCAAACCGATACAATTTACTGGTTAAGGTGCGTTCTATTCGTTCATACGCCGCCAGTTGTGCTGTACAGCACTGGCAATGTGCAAGATGCTGCTTAACAAATGGCCGTACCTTCTCTCCCGCGAGATACGCCAGCAGTTCTTCATCACGAATAGCACCAGGTTCACTACACTCCATGAGCGTTTCCTTTAGATCAACATAGGATACAGGCCCAAAGTTTCAAAACGTCCCCAGGCGGAGAACCCACCTGGAAAGACATTTGACACTTGACATTGATACCTATCTCTGGTACACTCGTTCCATTGTACATTGACAATGAAATAGTGCTTACAGGTTCCAAGGTAAGTCGTTTCCTTGGGTAAAAACACTAGCGTGTGACCAATGTATCGTGTTCTCTGGTCAGAGAGGCTTCAAGTGCCATCTGGCAGAGAGTTCTCTTTTCTGGGCGGGGGCACCGCCTTCAGGGAGCGTCACGAAAACGCGCTGAACTGAGAAGCCCCCGGCTTTAGCCGTGGGGAGTTGTCACTCGAGAGATTTACCTGCCCTCTTTACATCATTAAACGAGGTTCACGCCTTTTTTTGCATTTGACCTTACAGATGGTGATGTTTGAAGAGCAACTGCAAACGACGGTTGCGCCGTAGACGCTCCAACACATTGCGCTTGATACGATAGACATCATCTACGGTAGGAAAGAGCCGGCGGTGCTGTCTACTTATCTCACTCGGCTTCATCCCATGTATATAGGCCAGATAAATCAATACGCGCTCATCTTCGCCATTGAGTTCTTCCTGGATAACTTGCCACAAACCATGCGCGGAAATATTTGCAACGACATCGTCCGCAGGATCATCAGAAGCAGGCTCGTGCTCAATCAACTCCAGCGTCTCTTCATTCTGTCGAGATTGCCGTGAACGTACCTCGTCAGCAACGACGCTATGCACGCACATTTTGAGATATTTCAATATAGCGGCAAGAGAATCAAAATTCTCCATTTTAGCCGGGGTGAGCGCCTGCGAGAATTTGGCAAAAGCGGCATTGACGAGCGGAGCGCTTCCATCCTGCCCTAAAATTGGTGCAGCGCTCTGATGCTGTGTAACCCAGGTGAGCACAAGCGGCGCATACTGTTGATAAATACAGGCCCAGGCATCATCATCTCGTTTAACAATGGCCCGGCGAAATAATTCAAGGCAATAGCGATCATTGGATACGCTCTGTCGTAAAAATTTATTTGTCTCTTCAGAGCAACAACGAGCCAGTTCATTAATTGAGTATAGCTGGAGAGCGCCTCCTGGCGGGTTCTCCGGTGCGCTATCACCCTGTCCTCTCAGACCAGGCTGTGCAGGCTGCGGACCTGTTGGCTGAGGGCGGTTTCGAGGCTCCATCGACAATAACTCCCTGCTTCCAGAATAATTAGTCATTTTCTCGAGCGACGCCCATGAAGTATAGCATGGGAAATTTAAGCGCACAAGTTCTAAGGTGATTGTCCATACGATAACACGATAACACTGCTTTAATATAATATCGCACGATTGAATGAAGGCAAAAGTATCTCGCACTACCCAAAAGTACTCTTTCCCCGGGCAATGATGGCGCAAAATGACACACAAAGACAAAGGAATATGCAGTTCGACAGCCTTCAATATGCGAACTATTACACTCAACTATACACTATTCTCTACTCTTGAGCAACTTCATCCGCAATATCCCAAAACTGAGCCGCTTGACGAAGAAAGTTCCATATGTTATTATTATTGCAGAGTTTCTCTTGAATAGTGTATCCCGTAATATGGCTTCTTTCTATCGTTTCGCCTTTATTACTCACTTCGAGGAGGAAATGTGGTGTCATTTCTCTTTCGCCATCGATGGTTCACACGCGCCATCGCCGCGCTCACGCTCTCGCTGCTTTTCACCCTCTCGTCAACTATTTTCGCTTTCGCCAATGTCATCCTCACGCGGCTGAGCACCGACCCTTATACGAATAGCACCAGTCAGCACGCCACCGAAGTAGACCCCGATACCTATTCTTTTGGTTCCACGATTGTTTCAGCCTTCCAAGCAGGTCTCTTTAACAATGGTGGAGCCTCCAATATCGGGTTTGCGACCTCGAGTAATGGGGGGGCAACCTGGACCCATGGCTTCCTGCCGGGCACAACTACCTTTGCGACACCGCCAGGTACATTTGATCGCCTCAGTGATCCCTCGGTGGCCTACGACGCCGCTCACAACGCCTGGCTCATCTCCTATCTCGGTCTGGTGGGCGCGAATCCAAACGTCGCCCCAACGGCCCCTGCGGTATTGGTCAGCCGCTCGACTAATGGTGGACTGACCTGGGGCAATCCAATTCAGGTAAATTCTGCCGGTGGGACGAACAACCAGGACAAAAACTGGTCGGTTTGCGATGATACTCCAACCAGTCATTTTTACGGGCACTGTTACACTGAATGGGACGACAACGGGAACGGCAACCTCGTCCAGATGAGCACCTCCACGAATGGAGGGAAGAAATGGAGTACAAGGAAATCGACCGCCAACAATGCGACAGTGATCGGCGGACAACCCCTCGTGCAGCCCAATGGCACTGTGATTGTCCCCATTGAGAATGCCTTTGAAACGTCTCTGCTGGCTTTCACCTCCACGAATGGTGGGACGAGTTGGAACAGCACGATCACCGTGACCTCCGTCAGCCATCACACTGATGCCGGCAACATTCGTTCTGGCTCTCTGCCAACCGCGGAAATTGACGGAGCGGGGAAAGTCTATGTCGTGTGGTCGGACTGCCGTTTTGAACAGCGTTGTAGGGCCAACGACCTGGTCATGACGACCTCGACCAACGGCACAACCTGGACAGCGGTGACTCGAGTTTCCGTTGAGGCTGTTGGCAGTGGGGTTGATCACTTCATTCCCGGCCTGGCTGTGGACAAGACAACATCGGGAGGCAGCGCGCATCTTGGGCTGGCCTACTACTACTATCCTGCTACGAGTTGCAACTCCTCCACCTGTCAACTCGATGTGGGGTTTATCTCCTCGATCAACGGTGGAAGCACATGGAGCGGAGCCACACAACTGGCCGGACCCATAACGTTGACCTGGCGGGCAAACACGACTCAAGGGTTCACGGTCGGGGACTACATCTCTACCTCATTCGCCAATGGAACGGCCCACCCGGTCTTTGAATTCGCCAACCCGAACAGTGGAAGCACCTTCGATGAAGCGACGTACAGTACAGCAAGTGGCCTGGCGATTCGTGGTAGTAATCACTCTTCAAAAAGTGATGCTGTTGTTGCCAGCGTTTTGTCAATTCGCTGAGCGCGCATCGATACCGTTAACGGTAGTCCTCTCGTAGTGCGCCTGGAGGTCGTTGCATATGTTTCATGCAACGGCCTCCACTGTTAAGAAAATCATTCCTCATACTATCACCTGCCTTATACTATCGTAGAGGAGATGGTTGTCCAGGTTCGTCCACCATCGACAGTCTTGAGCAGAGATGAGGAATCGCGTGCTATCGAACTAATGGCCCAGCCGACTGTATCTGAGACAAAGTCGAGTTGGGCAATGCTTTTGAAACGCTCACCGGGAGAGAGTTTTATCCAGTGATTGCCTCCGTCATCGGTACTGTAGAGAATTGTTCCATCAGTCGCCCACCAGTGCTGCATATCTGCAAAACCGAGTATGCTGCGCAGGGCAGCAGATACTGGCGCTGTGCTCTGCCAGGTTCGTCCACCATCATGCGTGACATAGATATCTATGGCAAAATCATTATCAGTAGTGACGTTAGATAAGCTGATGGGAAGGATACCATCGGCAGCCGAAAAGAAGGTGGGTGAGAGGATTGAGAGCCGAGCAGATGCCACTCCTGGCGGCATGAGGAGCGATTGCTGGTTCCAGGTCGAACCGCCGTCATGTGTTACATAGAGCCATGCAAGATTGGGAAGTGATACAGTTCCTGTCACCCATCCTGTAAAGGCATTCAGAAAGCTCATCCCTGATTTCTGCCCACCATAGGGAAGCCGACCGGGGGGAGTCGCATCCGCAATAAGTGCAGTGGCCACGTTCGCCCACGTCTTCCCCCCGTCCGTCGTTCGGAACACGATTACTGATTCGGCTGCTCCTCCTGGAGGCCGCATAGCAGCAAGAATCCAACCGTGTTGCGAGTCGACGAAGCAGATTTGCCTTACGAATGGCATATGGATCGTTGCTTGTTGCCAGGTCTCACCGCCATCAGTAGTGTGCAAGACCTGTGTGATTGCCGCATTCGCCCAGGGCGTTGCTATTGATGCTATGGAAGCTGTAGGGAAGTCTGCGATGCTGTTCTGTGAAGTTGTGGTGCCGTGTGGCGTCACGTTCTTCCAATGAACTCCCCCATCGGTGGTGCGGAGCACCGCATGCCCGCTGAGTGTCCATCCCGTCTTCGCATCAATCATATGAAGAGTGAGCAAGGTAATTAGACCTCCTGTTGGTTTCGCTGACGTGTCGGCGCTACTCTGATGTGTTCGGTTCAGTACAAAAATAAGAGAACTTACCAACAGTGACGCAACCAGCACTGCTGCAATCATGTTCAGGCGGTGCTGCCAGGATCTTCCTTCGACAGTGGTACAGCGAGTTGGCTTTACACCCCTGGAGCTTTGCTGTAAATTAGGCATCTCGTGGCTGGGCAGCGGATGCGTCGAAACATCACTGTTGATAAGGCGCTGATGTATGCGAGCAAGATGCTGAGCTTTTTGACCATCCGCGCGGTACATGAGACGAAGATCGCGGATGAGGCGTTGGTGCTGTTCATCCGTCTCTTCAGGAAGGAGTTCGTTGGGGTCTGTCATGACTTCGTTCCTTTCTATTGCTGATCGTAAATCCTCCGCAGGAGTGCAAGGCTACGTGAACAGATTTTCCTCACATTGGCTTCGCTTTTGTTTAATAAGGTAGCAATCTTGGCAAAGCGTAGGCCTTCCCCAAATCGTAATTGTAGTACCTGTTGTTGCTGTAGAGATAGTTTTCCAACGGCTTTGTACAGACACTCAAGCTCTTCGCGTCGCAGTACCAGCTGTTCGGGCGTCAGTGCCTCATCTTGGCAAATGTTCTCTACGACTTGCTCAAAAGGGACAGCGGGCGGATAGCTTGGGCGGCGATAGCCATCGATGAGTTTGTTGTGAGCAACACGCCACAGCCAAACGCACTGTTGTTTGTTGCTGAGCCAGGAGAGATTATCATGCTCCAGGGCTGTTAAGAAGACCTCGAGTGTGAGATCCTCGGCATCCTGCCATGATGCGGTATGCGTTCTCACGTAGGTAAGGATGAACGCTGCATGCCGTTCATAGAGTGTGCTGTCAGAGTTGTAGGCCCGTCTGTGTTCGTCTTGTCGTTGCATGATCGCCTTCCGTGCTACAGATGCTCTCATATAAGAGACGCGAAATCCGCAAAAACGTGACAGAGTAAAGACGGTTTCTCTATATAGCCTTTAACCTCTTTTTTTCGGCTTGAGGGTGCATTATTTCGTCTTGGTTTAGACGTGCCGAAGGGGGAAACGTTCCATTTTCTTTGTCGAACCGCTGCTTACAGTATAGTTCGATACCGACTCCATACGCCCTGTTAATGTGTCGTTTTAGGGCTAGACCTTGCACACAAACTCCATCCGCCCACAAGACAGTTCTGCGGTGACGCGCTCGATGTTTCTTTGCGTGGTGCGTCGGTCTGGCAGGTGGAGACGTGACATTCGTAGTAATGCCCCCAATTGTCAACGATTGCAGGTAGCCACACTCCACACCATCGAGATTGAGCATAAATTTTTCGGAAACGATACCGCGAACCTCTGTGGACATCCTTGCCTCCTATACCGGTCCTGGATTATGTGGCTTTGGAGTCGCGTCTTTTTGGTACATAGCATTCGACGACGCTTTTCCCAGGAAAAGTATAACAGAAGAGATGCGCGAGCGTCCAGGCATAGCAGGAAAAGATGACAAAAAAATGAAATGAACTTTCATCTCGATTTCATTATCCTGAGCCACACAACGAACCATTCGGGTTTAGAAGTCACTGAAATAATGGTAAGACGCGGGACGGCTGTCACCCCTGGACAGCCGTCAGGTTATGCCACACTACTCCGCCATTGTCGGCTCGTAATGCATAAACTATGCCATTGGATGCGCCAATGTAAATTGTGTTACCATCCAGAATTGGCGCATTGAACACAGGTCCGGCGATGGAATGATAATCCCAGAGCAGTGAACCATCGCGTGCCCGCAGTGCATAAACGGTGCCATTAGATAAACCGGTGGAAGTGCTAAGGTAGATGATGTCATTGGCAAGCAATGCACCGGAAGGAGATCTGTTGAGCTTAACATGCCAGAGGACCGAGCCGCTACTGCTTTGGAGAGCATAGATATCACCCCCACCTGTCGTATCCTCACCCTTAGCTGCGCTGGCATAGACAACTCCATTCTCGACCGAAAACCAGTTTGCCCAGCTATTCTTGCCATTGTTCATGCTATAGTGCCAGAGGATGGTTCCATCGCTTGCGCGTACTGCATACAGGGAGGATAGACCTTCTTTGAGTGGTACTGCCTGGACAACAGAGGCACTCTGAAACGTATTCCACAGGAGTGCACCAATAGAGGTCGCACCCTGTAGAGGATTCGCACTGTGAGCGGAGGGAGGCACTAACATTTTTGTCGTGGCGGTATAGAGGATTCCGTTGACCAGTTGCGGTGGCTGGATGAGATTCGCATCTAGCGTCTGCTTCCATATCTGATGTCCATCACTTGCACGGAGTGCGGCTAGTGTACCACCAACTAAGTCGATATAGCCGTCTGAGTTGATGTAGACAACTCCGTTTGCTACTCTAGGTGTAAATATGAAACCATCTGTCGTGTAGTGCCAAATTGGGGTTCCATTATTGGCTTGTAAGGCATATAATGTGCCCTGCCCGTTGACTATAGATGAGTTAAAGTAGACGACTCCGTTGACCTCCAGCGGCGATCCGGAGTCAGAAGCTTTCGTAGCAAAGTGCCAAAGCAAGGTTCCATTGTTGCCATTTAAGGCAGATATGCCGTCTTGTGAAGCGACATAGATTACATTATTATCTGTTGTTGATAGGGATAGGTAACTATAGTTGACGTTGTCGTAACGCCAGAGTAAGCGCCCATCGCTTGCGCGCAAGGCATAGACATGAGCCGGGCCATTCTGATCTACAAAGGAAGCAACATAGACGACCCCATTTTTCACAACCGGCGGCTGGTCAGCCGAGCCGTCAATCTTCTGGTGCCAGAGCAAGGCACCATTGCTGATACGTAGCGCATAAGCGGAGTTATCCGCTGTGCTGAGATAAGCCACACCATCTGCTATCGCCATGCTTACATTGTGACTTGAAGGGATTGATGCAGGGATTGGCGTTGTGGCAGGCGTAGGGAGAGTGGATGCCCCGGTTGTAGGTGCCGGACTGGGATGAGGAGACGGATTCGCCTTCTGGTTGGCAAAAGTTAGCAGACCAGCAATAATCAAGGCAAACACGAGCAATACCGTTCCTCCTATAATAGTGTATCGCCAGGCGCGAGGCAGCTTCTGTCTTTCAGTCGTTGTAGCGCCTTTTTGCTCAGGTATAGATGAGGGTTCTTCTTGCAAAGGCTTGTGTTCAATATTATGCATAGCTATCCTTCCTTTCGCACCCATTGCCGGTGCTTCTATGCCTATATCAGCTTTCGATAGAAGTATAACCTACATATCTGAAATGAGGCTGAAATGGATTTGACTATGAGACGTACACTGATAAAGCCATTCCTTTCGTGAGCTTTTCCCTCTCTCTGGGAACCAGGAGCACTGAATACAGTCGGGTTAAAGGAGCCCGATAGCTAGTTCTTCAATGATCACCTCACGCCCAGAGAGATGGAGAACCAGGACATACTCACCTTCTGGAACATCGCGAAATACAAAGTGTCCAAGGTCGTCTATTTGTGTGCGCAGGAATGGCTTCTCCGTTTGTGTGTCTCCATTTCTCGCAAATGGCCCAGGTGCAGTATGCAGATCTGCATTCATCCCTTCAAAAACATCGAAACTCTCGCTAGCATTTATACTAGTGAGGATGCCGAGCAACATAGGGCTTCCATATCTTGAATGTGCAAGGTGAAGAGAAATATCAAGCGATTCAGCCTTATATTGACGTGGAAAAGCCGATGCCGGTACGTCACCACGCACCGTAAATGGTATCTTTTGTCTAACAAGAGTAGCAATCTCTCTCATCAAATACCTCTTGCTCCATGAATTATCTTCTCTACGAGCAGGTATTCTGTTTGTCATCTCCATAGAATTGAAGTGGTTTTCAGGGTTGCTTACTCCCCATAAGGCACCCAGATATTCTTCACTTGCGTGGACTCGCGCAAAAATTCCTCGCCCTCACCCTGCTCCGCATCTAACCAGTTGCGTGCATAGCCATAGCTCACCCATGTGCGCTTCATATTGCCTGCCGAGGCCAGTTCAACCATTTTACTGCCCTCTGCCGAACCAAAGTACCACATGGCATCTACATCGTCATGATCGGCCAGTACCTGGCAGAGCGGGTCGCGTTCACCCGTAACGATATTCACCACCCCATCAGGGAGATCAGAAGTCTCGAACACCTGGTAGCAGTCGGTTGCGCTGAGGGGAGACCGCTGCGAAGGAACTACCACCACAGTATTGCCCATCGCTACGGCGGGAGCAACCAGCGAGATAAAACCTAGCAGTGGATACTCGTCGGGACAGGCCATGCCGATCACGCCGATGGCCTCGTTCATCGCCAGCACAACGCCGCGCAATGGCGGACGGTGCACCACGCCTTCGTATTTGTCCGCCCAGGCCGCATAACTAAAGAGGCGCGAGATTGCGGTCTGTACCTCGCTAACAGCGTCCGCGTATGGACGTCCGCTCTGCTGCACAATCCTGTGTGCGAATTCCTCTTCACGTACCGCCAGGTTCTCCGCCATATAGTACAGAATTTGTGCGCGATTATGCGTGGTGCCAGCCGCCCAGCCACTGGCAGCATGGGCAGCTTCAACCGCGTTGCGGATATCCTTCCGATTCCCTTCGCCCACCTGGCCGATGACACGATGTTGGGGATCGTAGATATCGCGGCTATAGCCTGAATCGGGACGCACCTGCTTACCTTTGATGAACATTTTAGGGGTGCGGTCGATAGACGGCAACGTAGCAGTGAAACCCTTGTCGCTGTAGAGCTGCCAGGCAGCGTGTCCGTTTGCCTGCTCGTCATCTTCCCCCGACACGACCGATTGCGTCCCCTCTACTGCTTTCTCACCTGCTGAGACAGCCCCGTTGGCATGCGCAGCAGCTTTCATCAAGCTCTGATTCTCCCAGGCTGGCCGCACATATTCGTACAGCCCTTCCTTGCCTCCCTCGCGACCAAAGCCACTTTCGCGATAACCACCAAAGCCGCTTGAGGCATCAAACATATTGGTACAGTTCACCCACACGCTGCCGGCCTTCAATTTAGGGGCGACATCCAGGGCAAGGTTAATGTTCTCACTCCATACGCTGGCAGCCAACCCATAGCGTGTGTTGTTAGCAAGAGCAACCGCCTCAGTGGGAGTGCGGAAAGTCATCGCTACCAGCACCGGGCCAAAGATCTCGACCTGGGCAATGGTGGTCGCGGGAGCGACATTGGTAAAAAGCGTGGGAGGGAAGAAGTAGCCTTCTGTTGGACAGGCCCACGAGGGTTGCCACATTTCCGCACCTTCCTCAACGCCCTGGGATACCAGTCGCTGGATCTCCTCGAGTTGACCCGGAGAAACGATCGCCCCCATATCCACCGCTTTATCCAACGGGTCGCCAAGACGGAGCTTCTCCATACGAGCACGTAACTTGCTGTTCAGGCTGTCGGCAATGTCCTCTTGCACCAGCAGACGCGAGCCGGCGCAGCAAACCTGTCCCTGGTTGAACCAGATGGCATCTACCACACCCTCAACCACGCTATCCAGGTCGGCGTCGTCAAAAACGATGAAGGGCGATTTACCGCCCAGCTCAAGCGAGAGCTTTTTGCCTGAACCTGCCGTGGCTCGGCGAATACTGCGCCCGACATCAGTCGAGCCGGTAAAGGCGATTTTATTGATATCGGGATGGCGCACAAGCGCCTCTCCAACCTGGGAGGCCTCCCCAGTCAGGATGTTGACCACCCCGGCAGGAAGCCCAACTTCCTGCATTATTTCGGCGAATTTGAGGGCGGTCAGCGAGGTGTAACGCGCGGGTTTCAATACAACGGTATTACCCATCGCCAGGGCCGGTGCAATCTTCCAGGCCAGCATGAGCAGGGGAAAGTTCCAGGGAATAATCTGTCCCACGACACCCACAGGCTCGTAACCCGGCAACTCGGAGGACATCAGCTGCGCCCAACCGGCGTGATAATAGAAGTGGCGCGCAACGAGCGGGATATCCAGGTCGCGGGTCTCGCGGATAGATTTGCCATTATCCATTGACTCCAGCACCGCCAGCAGGCGCGAGTGTTTCTGGATATGGCGCGCGATAGCATACATATAGCGCGCGCGCACATGACCTGGCGTCTTCCCCCAGCTTTCAAAGGCCGCGCGAGCGGCTGCTACGGCAGCATCGACATCGGCGCTATTAGCGGCTGCCACCTGTGCCAGGGGTTTACCATTTGAAGGGTTGATGCTGTCGATATACTGGGCGCTGGCAGGTTTCACCCACTGATTATTAATGAAGAGGCCAAAGGGCTGCCGCTCCTTGATCCACTGCAAGGCTGGCGCAGGCGATTCAGGAGCAGGTCCATACTCCATAGTTTCAAAAATGTCCATTACGTTCATGCGAAGCCTCCCTTCACCTAAACCATCGGGTTATAATGTGCCGCCGCATAGTGACCGGTGACGAAGTACGAAAGCTGCCGTTCTATATCGGAGAGCAGGCCGCTGGCGCCAATGCGGAAAAGGGTATTGTTCAACCATTCGTTGCCTAACTCTTCTTTCATCAAGATCAACCAGTCAAGCGACTCTTTGGCGCTGCGGATACCACCGGCCGGTTTGAAGCCGACTCTGTAACCGGTCTGCTCGTAATAATCGCGAATGGCCCGCACCATGACGATACCCACGGGCAGCGTCGCGTTGACCGGCTCTTTGCCGGTGGATGTTTTGATAAAGTCGGCTCCCGCCATCATACAGACCAGGCTGGCCATGCCGACGTTGCGCAGGGTGGCAAGTTCATACGTGGCAAGAATAGTCTTCATATGGGCATCGCCGCAGGCCGCGCGAAAGGCACGCACCTCATCATAAAGCGCCTGCCAATTACCGGTGAGCACATGTGCGCGCGAAATAACAATGTCGATTTCGCTCGCTCCTGCTTTGACTGAAGCAGCGATCTCCTCCAGTTTTTGCTCCATGGGATTCTGCCCCGCGGGGAAGCCTGTCGAGACGGCAGCGACGGGTACATCCGAACCGCGTAAGGCCTCAACCGCGACAGATACCAGGTTATGATAGACACAAACCGCCCCAACATGGAGAGTAAAATCATTGACGCCAAGTGCCTGTAAAATATCCGAGCGCACAGGTTGACGGGCCTTGGCACAGAGACGCAGCACGTTGCCAGGTGTGTCGTCACCCGCCAGGGTTGTGAGGTCGATACAGGTAATGGCGCGCAGCAGCCACGCCGCTTGCCACTCTTTCTTCACGGTGCGCCTTGTGTTCATAGTGGCCGCGCGCCGTTCGACCGCACTGCGATTGATATGTACTCTGCTTACCCAATCCATGTCCAGCGGCATCCCTGGATTGCGTTGAATATGCGGTAATGATGCGGCTTCTAGAGCAGTTTCTGTTTGTGGCCCGCTTCCGGTCCGTCGTTTGGTTGTGGTCATGAGTCTTTTCCCTCTGGCAATACATGAAAGAAAGCGATTGTATACCTGAGCTGTTCTAACAGTTACATAAGTATCTTCGTGCATGGGAGAGGGTGTTGTCAAGCAAAACAAACGTCGCTTGAGCTATTAACATGACTCAAAGCAAACTTTTGGAACGAAAGGTCTAAGGGGGAAAAAAGAAGACAAGAGACGACCTTCTGAGGTACACT
>WNGN01000467.1_pt1 | contig 32414 bp, 56 predicted proteins | sample 5400561 | NCBI WGS metagenome assembly WNGN01 (sample SAMN13153379, study PRJNA577476) | soil metagenome | isolation source: 115 cm soil or saprolite under Garry oak tree replicate 2 | place: USA:California | collected 2016-06-15 | reverse complement strand
TACTACCCTCTCGTTTGCAGCCTGAGCAAGACGCGGCAGAAGTCGCACTGATAGCCGCCCGTAAAAAACGCACGCCAAAAGTCGAGAAGCACAACAAAGCGATACGCGTACCTTTTAGTGCCAAAGAGGTAGAAGAGGCGGGGCAATATGGCTGGGTGCAATGCCATATTTCCATCAAGCCCTAACAATCAAAGACAAGAATGGAGAAAACAATTATGAGCACACTAAAATTTTTACATCAGATGCACAGTCCAGTCATATCGATTTACTGTCAGACAGGCAGTGAAACGGTCACGTTGTACTTTTTCAGAGGAATACCAGGAGGGAAGCCAGACCCAGAAACGGCTATGGCCGTTGTCACCGTTTCAAGTGAGGACAACCTGCTAGTTGCGAAACTCTTCAACGATGAAGACGTAGCAACCCCAGACACAAGCGAGATATACACGCTAGTGAGAGAAGTAGAGGTACAGTCATGAGCTTACTCGAATTTCGCAAGCAACCCAACGGCAACGTACGTATACAACTAGTACGCGGCAAAGGCAACAAACAAGAGTTGAAAGAACTGGCAGCAGACGACACACGTGGTATCAACAGTAAACTGCTAGATGCTCTTGAGGATGAGTTTTGTAACAGCAGTTGGGAAACGGTAGAACCAGAAGAGGTCGGCGCGTTATACAGCGGTTTAATCTTCACCGATGACTGCGACCGCAGTGACCACGGAGACATAGAACGCATCGGGCGCATTTACTACAACCCAAATTATGCTGTTCAAGACGAGTTAGCCGTCATTCTCGAAAATGGTTATGTTGAATATGAAGGAATGGAGTGAACGACATGACCCACTTTACTCGTGACTTAGACGCACACCAGCAGCAAATGGTAGACCTCAATGCAGAGAGTGGCTATTTGAGCCTCTTTGATGGAGAAGACCGCGTTACCATGCTCGACCCCTACGCTGTGCAGGAACTCTATGCCTTCCTGCACGCCCATCAGGACACACTGACACGCGTAACCAACAGGCCATATACCGTTTACTGGAACACCCGCGCTGTGGGGTGTTTCGGTACGGACGACAACAGCAACCCATGGGCCACCTTTCAGCACATGGGAAACGGCTTCGTCACCTGCCAGGAGTGCGGAAAAGAGATAGCGAGTGGCTGGTCACGCGGCATGTTGGGAGAAGAGGAACATTTTTGTTCCTCACACATCAGAACACAGTACAGAGAAGGGTAGAAACACCCAGGAGAAACTGACAACGTACCTGTTGAGCTAAACCAGCAGGGACGCAAGGAGCACAAAATGGATACATACAATCGGCGGGATGAATTGCACGAGGCAGCTGAACGCCACGAGGAAAACGGACGCCAGGAGGTAGCAGACGATTTACGTTTGCTTGCCTCGTATGGCAAGAGAACACAAGAAGAGGATACGCCGTCATACAGCGTCACGAGTGAGTCGGCGGGGGTGATTGCCTCAGAAGTCGAGGAACTTGATATCGATTGGGTATGGCAGAACTGGATACCCAAACAGTTCTGCACGTTCCTGTATGGGGAAGCGGGGCTGGGGAAGAGTAGTCTGCTGCACTATCTGACCGCGTGCGTTACGCGGGGCTGGGATTTGCCGGACGGCAGCAAGCTCACGGAGCCGCGCGGCGTGGTGTACATTAGTTATGAAGAGCCAACAAACAGCGTGCTTGTCCCCGCCTTGCGCAAGTCGGGCGCGGATATGTCACGCGTTTCTATCTTATCGAAGGTCAAGCGCGATGTGCAGCAACTAGGCGACCTCGCGGAAAGCGACTTTGAGATACCAACCGACATTTTACTACTTGAGCAAGAAATTATTCGCGTCGGGGCCAGTATCGTACTGATTGACCCGTTGATGTCAATGGTCAATGCCTCAACGTCCACTGCCAGAAACCAGAATGCGCGTAAGATTGTACGACAGATCGAGGACCTGGCAGCGCGTACCGGCGTTGCTGTGTTGATTGTTGGTCACTTGAACAAAGGCAATTCAAAGGACCTGCTTCAGCGAGCTGGCGGCTCCAAGGGCTTTACCGATATCGCACGCAGCATCCTGGGCATGACGCGCTCCGGCTCAAACCCCACTGAGACCGTGGTATGGGTAGAGAAGCACAGTCTGTGCAGTGGCTCCAGCCCGCTCATTTTTCGCCGCGCAAGAAAAGACGGCAGCCTGATCGAGTTTGTTTCAGGGTATGTCTCAGAGGCGCGTGCGGCGCAGGAGGAACGCAAGATGCAAGACACGCGCAGCCGCATTCTGGCACTGCTTGAGGCAGAACCAGGGCAATTATTCGATGCTGGTATCGTTGCGCAGCGCTTGCGCGTGCATAACGACGCGGTACGTCAAGCACTCAGGCGCATGGCGAGCGACGAGCAAATCACCCGCGTTGCGGACGGACGCTACCAGGCGCGACAAAAAATCGTTATCGATACGGAAAAAACCGTCGACGTGGCAGAAAAAACCACTGAAAGTGTCACACCGAAAGTGTCACAACCATTGCCTGAACTGGTAGACCACGATGCACAAACGGAGAAGTTAGACGAGGCAACTATGCTTGCCAATCTTGTTGCGGCCAAGGCCGCAGTACCGCCAGTCGAACAAATAGAAACTACTGTACTTGACCAGGCGACGATAAAAACGACACTGATATAGGAAAGGAATAACCGACATGGCACAGCACAAACACCTCTGGTACGCCTCGTTTCGGCATGAGCCGTATGGCACGCAGAACATTTTCATCGTCCAGGCGAAGGACATGGACGAGGCAGTCACCCTGCTTCGTCCTCACATCCCCCTATCGGAATGTGACTACCTGGACGCGTTTCTGGGTGGGCGACCAACGATTACACTATGGCCGTTGGAATTTCCCAATGGGCCAGTACGCTTTATTGAGACCATTGACACCACAAAGATAGGAGCATAAACCATGGGATATACACATTATTGGTACAGACCAAAGACACTTGACCAGTCACGATTTATCGCATTGACGGAAGACGTACGGCGACTCATGGAACATCTTCCCGCACGTAGCTTGAGTGCAGGTGGCTATCACCGAAACGACCCGCTTATCATTCGCGGGGGTCACGGGACAGGAGAGCCAACGTTCACGAGTGATCTTATCAGCTTTAATGGTGACGCTGTTGGAGGTATGTATCATGAGACTTTTTACTTTGAGCGTGAGTTTGAGCCTGAATCGTGGCAGACACCCGATGAAAATGGACGGTACTTCTCGTTCTGCAAGACAGCGCGAAAGCCCTACGATTTGCTCGTCACGGCAGTGCTTATCAGAGTCAAACACCATTTTCCAGAGATTATAGTATATAGTGATGGAGAGTCTAGAGACTGGATAGAGGGTTTGATACTGGTTGCTGAGGTGTTCGGATCAGAGGCAGCTGCCGTGGCTATCACCTATCGGTATTGTGTGGACAAGTAAAAGAAGAAAGAAGGAGAAAACAACATGACGACACTACAAGACCTGATTGAAAAATGTGGCATTACCGCGCACGTCACAGAGGGCGCAAGTCCTGCATACGCTGCGCAGTGGCCTAACCGACGCCTGTACACCGTCGTTCTGTCCTACAGGGAGGATGGAGAAACGTACAGCCTGACGACGTACTTTCATACGCAGGCGGGAGACGACCTGCGAGGATTGTCTGTACATGCGTTCCTTGCAGTCATTCTTGACGATGCCAGTAACTTTGAGCAGAATAGCTACGAGGCATGGTGTGACGAAATGGGTTACGACCCTCAGAATGAGGAGGAAGACGCCCTGTACCGTGACCAGTATGCGCAGTGCGAAGAGCTGCTGGAAAAAGTACAGGCATTTTTAGGCGAGCACTACAACGAGTTTGTCTATGGAATAGAAGGGTGAAAGTAATGGACAATAAGGAATTTTTACAATCAATAGGTGTTACGGATAAAGAGACGCTACAGAAGTGCCTCAACGCGATGGAAAAGTACGGAAATGAGAAGTGGTGGGAGCCTGATACCGACCCGCGCAAGTTTGCTTACTATCAGATACAAGAAGACTTGATGCTTTGCGCCAATTTTAGCCAGTTCCATGAGGCCATCGAGTTGCTTCTGGGTCGTCCTGTCTTTACGCATGAGTTTGCGCTTGCTCATAATGAATTGATACAAGAAGCTGAGCGAGCCTGGGCATATCAAGTAGGTTGCACCACCGATGCAGAGAGACAAGATAAATTCATTGCCTCAATGGATATGCTTGACAAATGGGCAAAGAAACAGGGCAAGCAGGTTATCCAGGTGAACCTGTCGGATGAGTAGACCCTACTGGCGGGGGTCTGGCGGCTCGCCAGGGCGTACCGGACGGCGCGTGGTTGGACGTGGATGTGGCTCTCGCTTGGGCTGCGTCCTATCCCCAGGTACCGCTGGTCCTAGCGGAGCCAGTAGGGGTGAGGGTGGTGGAGAAATCACCAGCGGGTTTCCTGGCGTACTGTTGGATGGTTTCTTTGCCATAGGGATGTCCTTTCAGGATGTTTAACCTGATTATACCATATCACAGAAAAGTTCTTGACATTAGCACTTTAATGTGCTATACTTACAGAGAAGCATCGAACAATATGCAAGAGAGAGGAAAAATAGATGACCAGTAACGATTGGAATGAAGATAGCGAAAGAAACAGCGCGTTGGAGAAGACTTTGGAGGCGTTTCTGGCCTCAGAAGAGTTTCCAGAAAGCCTGGCGAAAGCGACTCGCGCCAGCTGGTCAGGGAGTGGCTATGCGATTGAACTATTCGAGGACGGCACCTGGAGGGTGTTGTGGACGGGTGAAATTGGCAACAAGTACGAGTCGCCTGGGGTTATCCTGCGATTGCCAACCCTGGACGATGATGGTCTGCAAGCCTACCTAGATTTGGACGGGGTAGGCGGGGAGGAAGGATATTTCTCTCTCGTCTACGCAAACGACGAAGACGAATTGAAGAATGAGTTGCGCGAACGTTTCGCGCAGTAGTCTAGCCCGCGAGGGCAAAGGAGAAAGAGCAATGGCAGATCAAGTATATGAGTATGAAAATGATTTTTACCCTGATCGTGACGGAAAATTTTTCCATCTGGCTCATAGCGAGCCTGAATGTGCGGTCAGTTTCCCAACGCGCGAGGAAGCGGAGAGGTTCCTCGCGCAAAACCCTCCGGAAATGTGCAAAAAATCCCATAGTGGGAAGAGATGGGTGATTATTCCGAAAAAGTAGCCCTCCCCGCGAGGGCAATGTGAACTTTCCAAAGAGCGTTCATGCTTTACATGTCTGCCCACACGAACTCTCCCAGAGAACCATTTGCGCGAAGTGTGGCGGTAGCATTCACAAAGCCGCACTCATAGACGAATAGATAAACAGGAGAAGACATGGCACAACAGATTATCGTTGCTGGCGACATCTCAGAAGAAGCGACAGCATACCTCAGAGAGCACGGAGCGCAGTTTCTCACCGTATTCGGGGCAGGTGCGGTGTTACTGCCAGAAACAGCACGCGTTGAGAAAGACGGCTACGACTGGCGATATGCAATCTACTTTGGTGAGGAAGAGGATGACAATGGAGATTACCCTCCCTACTGCGAACTTGAATTGTATGCTAACGCAGCAGATACCAGAATAGTCCTTAAAAAGGGGAATTGATGAAGCCACTTAAAGAATACGACGAAGAACACAATCAGGCGCTCACGGATTTCCTCTCCTTGGCGCTCAAGCTGCAGCATATGCCACACTGGGATGCGGCAGTCGAGCAGCAACTTGAGATCAACATTGGCTATGCGCTGCAGCGCCTTATGGCGGTCAATGAAGTCTACCGTGCGGCCCGCACGCTCTCCAGCGACTCTTTCCTGAGCGGGGATGGCGTGCTGGTAGCGCACCGGCAAATCACCAGAGATGGGCCACTCTTTCCGGTGATTTACTACGCGAAGTGGGGAGTTAGGGAACAGCACGAGGTGTGTCCTGACTGCGCCAACACGCTTGGCAACGACGCAGAACAGTATGACAATGAGGAAGTTGTGCTGCGTGGGGAGATTTTCTACGAAAACCAGGTCTACACCTGTGAAGTGTGTGACAAAGAACTGGTAGCAGAGGTGCTGCCATGATGGAAAGGAAGTAAGCCATGGGATTTAAGCCGCAGAAATATAACCTGACCTTGCGCGATCTGCAAAACTGGCTCTTTCGCCGCAAGCAGACCGACGAGGTGGGCGTCCCTGGGCATGTTGACCGCAGTTTGGGCGTCGATACGCTCAATGAGAAGTACCCTGGCAAACAATTTCACATGATGCCCTACAACGCGACGTTTATGTCCGATAGTGGGGAGTTGAAAGTCTACCGCATTCAGGAAGAACCACTCATTATTGTGCTGGACGCCTTTGACGCCCTTGAACAACATCTCCCACTGGATAAGCGACGACCTATTGAGAAATGGGAGCTGGAAGACGACTCCACATTTGCCGTCCTGTTCCCGCCTGAGAAGGTGTGGAGCAACCCAGGCTCCTTTCAAGGAGAGTGGCTCTACCCAACATGGGATGGAACCCGCTGGGAACTCAAGCCACAAGGGGGGAGATAAGATGGATGAGCCAAAGTTCGAACCACATGTGTGGGACGAAATGCCATCTTCTTCACATGGGATGGAGCGATTGCCGATATCACCTTATACTGGTGAGCCTTATGACCCATCGTGGGCTACTCCTTTGCATGGTGGAATAAGAATACGGAAGGGGCGTTTCGCGAAAGATATACATCGGCAGCGGCGCACACGCAAAAAGCAGGGTGAGCAGTTGCTTAAATGGCTGGGAATGGCGTTGATAGTGTGTGGCACTGCGTTGACTTTGGCGGGCATCACTGGAAGTCTATTCACGCTGTTGGGGTTGGTACTGTTTTTGTTGTGCGTGGTACTGTTTATTCTTACTGGCATAGTTATGGGTTTTATGGTGAACGGGGGGCTATAGGGAAAGGGGGTGATACAGCATATGTTGCGTCAATTGTTACATAGGATGGTGCACGCGGTAACGCGTGGAACCTGCACGACCTGCGAGGGAAATCGAAGTATGCAGGTATATATGTAGCGCGTGCAACAGCAAAGGCGGATGGACGTATCAAGCTGCACACAATTGTGGGATATATTGTATGCAATCACAAATACTGTCAGACCATTCACCATAGTGATGGATACGAATATGCCCTGGATAAAGCACTATAAACAGCCAAAAAGAGCGGTTGCGCGGGAATTGCCCATCGTGACGGCGCAGAAAACCCGCGATCCTGACCCTAGTAGCCACAGCCAGAAGCCCTGGCGCGTCGAAGGGCGAGACCTGGCAGGAAAGCTTTACTGCCACTGTTCGACGCGCAAGCAGGCGCGGTTGGTGGTTGAGGCGTTTCGCCGCGAGGGCATTGTGGATATAAAAATGTGGCAATGGGACAAAATTGGCAAACAGTACGTATCCGTCGCGAATGTGGCGGATTAAACAGGAAAGGAAAGATCATGTTGAGGCGCTGGAAAATCAGGTCGAGGAACTACAGGGTGAGGTCGATACCAAAGTTGGTGAGAACCATTATCACGATGGGTATGCCAGTGTCGATCACGTCGAGCGCACAGAAACCAGCATCAACTCGCAACTCTATCGCCTGCACGAAGACCTCGCCAACGTCGAGTATAGCGTCGGCGAGGTGCGACGTATCGCAGAAAATGCGCAGCGCAATTCCAGAGGGTACTACTAATGGGAACAGCGGTAGTCGTTCACACAGCAGAGTGCAAGAAATATAGCGCTATCGGGAAAATGCGGCGTACAAAGTTCTTCAAACGTTACCCTAACTACTGCAAACAGTGCGCTGCATTTGGGTATGAGGTGTGGCAGGATTACTTTGAGGAGTGGTGCGATGCGCCCTGCCAGTACTGCCTGGGAAAAGGGCTGTGTCCCCGCTGTGGAACAGCAACAATGGTTTCCAGGACACGCATACTCGCACCACCTACCATCGACCACTTTACGCATACGCGTGAATGGGAGACCTGCTCGACCTGTGGCTGGCGCGGTGATGATGACTACGGCGACAAATACTGCGTGCCACAGGAATGGACATGTTACTGTAAGGAGGAGGAATAAGTGGACTGGATGCCTATACCTGAGTTTGTGATATCCCACGGCATTACGTTTTACTGCATCTGTTGTAAGAGAACCATACAAGCGATGCGTAATGGTTCGTGTCATGTCGCAACACAGGACTTTTGTACCTACTGCGGAGCAATGTACAGTGTGGATTGGCGAACGCCGATAGAACAGTCGGTGGTCGAAATGGCACAAAGTCATTCGATAGAGCGTGCAGAGGAGGTAGAAACTTGAAACAAAAACATAGTGCGCTTGTAGGTACCGACCATATTGGAGAACAGGCAAAAAGGATACGAGATATTGTACAAAGCATTCTTGACTCCTGCATATCTGGTCAACCATTAGACCCGTATGCGAGAAACAAGGTTACAGGTGGGTCTTTGGCTCAGGATGCAGCAGTGTTGGGAATTATGATTGTACAAAATGAATTAGAGTACGAAATAGACGAGTAACTTAGTTAACTCAATTTCAGATAAGCGCCCACAGTTTTTTCGACTGTGGGCATAGCACAGGCGGAGGAAAAATTGGCAATTATCGATAGTGTTGAGCGCGGCGATGTGATGCTCAAGGATGTCTGGTTGGCGCTTCCAGAAGGGAAAACTACCTATGATACAAAGCATACAACCAACTATACCGCAAAAAAAGGTGTGATATGGGAATTGCGTCATGATGGCGAGGAGTACTTTACCTACTATGCGGAGGATGAAGACGGTCTCTGGTACGTGCTGGAGTCGATACAGAAGTCTCCGCGCAGGTGGTACGTGAAGGCAGACGAGCAGGGCAACCCACTGCGCAAGTACTTGCAGCAGGTCTTTCCAGAGACGCAACTGATTATTCCCACAGTTACCGATAGTACTTCGTGACTGTCGGAAAGGGATGCTTGACTTTAGCACTACAATGTGCTATACTTGGAACGGAGGAAAAAATGCTAAAAACATACAAATATCGCATTTACCCGGATAAGGAGGTTGTGGGAAAGCTGGAATGGACCCTTGCTTGCTGCTGCGAGACATATAATGCGGCTTTACAGGAGCGGCGCGACCGCTACAATATAACTATCAGACAACATCCAAATTACTATGATTTGGCGTGGCGTAAGCAAGCAGTAAAAGAGCATAGTATCTCGCTCTATGACCAACAAAACCAGCTTTCATTGATGAAGAAAGAGCGAACAGAATACCTTGAGTTAACCGCTGCACACCTACTCAATGATGTCTGCAATCGCATAGATAAAGCATTTAAGCGTTTCTTTGATCGTGCCAAGAGTGGACAAACCCCAGGATACCCACGTTTCCGTAGTCATAAACGCTACGATTCGTTTTGTTATCCTGATAAGTCGGGGTGGAAGGTCGAAGGGAAGATGCTTACTCTTACCCGCATTGGTACTATCAAAATGAAACTACATAGACCGATTGGAGGCAAAATAAAAACGTGTACCATCAAACGAGAGGGTGAGCACTGGTATGTGACATTTTCTTGTGAAATGGAGGCAAAGAAACTTTCTCTATCGTATGAGGATGTAGGTATTGATCTGGGAGTGACACATCTTGCGACTCTTTCTACGGGGGAGACCATAGAACATCCACGGCATCTGCGCCGTGCTGATAAGAAAATGAAACAGTTACATCAGGCACTATCACGTAAAAAGAAGAAGCCCAAATCTTCTAAACGGCGTGAAAAAGCCAAAGTAAGATTAAACAGAGCCTACCGCAAGGTACGCAATCAACGAGCAGACTACCTGCACAAGGCGTCACGGCAACTGGTTAATCGGTATCAAGTTATCGTCTTTGAAGACCTGCAAACGGCTAATCTGGTAAAACGACCAAAGCCCAAGCAGGATGAGGAAACCAAAGAGTACCTACCCAATGGGGCCGCTGCCAAGGGTGGGTTAAACAAGTCCATTTTGGATGCTGGTTGGAGTATGTTTGTCAATATGGTAAAGAGCAAAGCGGAAGAAGCTGGCCGTACCATGCTAACAGTCAACCCGAAATATACCAGTCAGATATGTTCAGGGTGTGGAGCGGTTAAAAAGAAAACCTTAGATGAACGCTGGCATAGTTGCGAATGTGGTACAGAGCTTGATCGAGATCATAATGCTGCAATCAATATCCTGAGATTAGGCCAAAAAGAACTCGCGAGGATCGCAGTGCTGAAAGATGCAAGCTGAGATACTCGCACGGCTCGGACAGAGCCTGCAGGGCCAGGGTCATGGGCCAACCCTGCGGATTTTCATTGCTCTTAATCTGCCATTGCAACCGATCTCGCAAATGGCATTATCGCATGGCTCAGCAGGCCGATAGAATGGCCATACCGTTGCAATGGTAGTTTGAGGGTAGTGGGGAATGCCACAGAATCTGACAGGACAATTTGCTACAGGTGAATTATAGTTGCAATGGTAGTTTGAGGGTAGTGGGGAATGCCACGAGATTGAGCAAATTGCAAAAGTGAGAGGAGGGAAGTGTTGCAATGGTAGTTTGAGGGTAGTGGGGAATGCCACCTATACTTGATTAAACAAAACGAGGGGGAACAAGAGCGTATGTCGTCACGATATACCGTGAGTAGTAGGAGCGCGTGGAGTTACCTAGACGAAGAGTCACAGGTCAAAGGATTTCGCATCTTCTTGGTAAAGGATAGCAGAACCCAGGAGCAATATTACGCAGCGGATTACAAACTGTGTGGCATTGTGCCAAAGGAGTACGTACGGGTACGCCTGGAAGAGGCACAGACACGCGTCGAGGCGTGGGCAACCGCGAAAAGACAGTGCGCTGAACTGCCACTGCCCATACCGACGCAGCAGATATCAGCGTGACAAAAGAGTAAAGAGTAAAGAATTGCATACAACCATGGACAGAAACGTATTCGGAGCCTACTCCGACCAAACAGACAGGCTCTGTGACGGGGACGACGTCGCCCGTATCCTCACGCTTCGCGCTGCGGCAGAGGGGGTGTACCGCGTCTATGATAAGAAAGCCGTGATGAAAGCGGTGCAGCGCGGCAACATTACGCCGGTTTTGCGTGAGGGAGAACTGCGCTACCACCTCTACCTTATTGATGATGCTTGGACAATGGAGTGCAAGCCGCTACGCGGGCGCAAGTCTCCCAGCGTAGACGAGTACAACCGTCGCCTGGAAGCCCTCCTGGAGAGAGCGCAGCACGTCCACGTCCCGAAGTGGAAAATCGACAACGCCTGCAGAATTTTGAACTTGGCAATTGAGGCGGAGAGCGTTAGCGAAGAGGTGCTGCGCCTCGACAGGGCGCTAGAGAGTGGGCAGTCCTGAGTATGGAAGAATGGCTCATTATTGGTTTTTGTGTCCTTGTATTGCTTGTTCTTTTAGTGTGGAGAATCGATGATAGAAGTTAAGCAACCCTCAGCATCCCCTCTCGCACAGGAACCGCACGGACCACTGCACCATGCTTATTTTGTCGCGTGCGTGCATTGTGCGAAGGTGTCCGACCTGCTGACCGTCACGCGCCCCTACGTGCAGGGACAGCTGTCTGCTGCTGGGTGGGAGTACGTGCCGTGGCATGGCTGGCTCTGCCAACCGTGCTATGCGCAGAAACTCTACCCCATAGAGCCAGTTTCCTCGCGCAGACATGCACGTACGGGAGAGCGCCGCTGCATTGGCTGTGGGATATCCCTTGAAGGAGCACACGACGCCCGCAAGCGCTGCCAGAAGTGCGCGGATACGTGGAAGCGCAATTACGGCGCTATTTATGCAGCAGCCGTGCGCCAGGGAAAAATCATTCCCAAGAAACGCAAAAAGAGACGCGCATAGACTATCTCAATTTCAGATAGGCGCACGCAATTTTTTTTAACAGGAAAGGATGGTATGAATCATGCAAGACTTTACATTTGTTTTCAACGTCACTAGCGACAACCTCTACAACGAACCACTGTATGTAGATCAGGTGGTCACTATTCCCGCAGAAACAGTACAGGAAGCCAGAGGTATTCTCTCAAAGGAGGTGATGAGCGGGGGGAGACTTGGACATAAGAAAGGGTATTTGTCCAGCGCAGTGCTTCTTCATGCTCCGATGGAGGGGTGGAGAGCACCAACAATGGTGGAGGATATTGGAAACGGGCATGGCGTTATTACTATTGACGTGAGACCGGTAGTAATAGAAAAACTTACAAAGGACTTGAGAACCGCTACTGCTACTCTCAGCCCCAACGCAGTTCGCTATTTAGTAGATTTTTACTACGCCACGCAGGCATATAGAATACGATTAAAAAATCAGATTACTGCTCTCGATAAAGCGGCAGAACCGCACAACTTATTGGACTGGCTACATAAACAAATCGAGGGGCTGGAGGGCGAGGTCAAGAAATCATTGGATACGTATAGTATGTCTATCCCCATTGGCATACGCATGCGCCAAATTCCTGGTATAGGGCCGGTGCTCGCATCAGGGCTGCTGGCGCACCTCAAGATTGAAAAAGCCCCCACTGCGGGCCACTTCTGGTCTTTCGCAGGCATTGCCTACGGGCAGGTGTGGGAGAAGGGGCAGAAGCGACCCTGGAACGCCTCATTAAAACGCCTGATGTATCTCGTCGAAGAGAGTTTTGTGTGGGTGCAGAGCAAACCAGACGATGTCTATGGGAAGCTATTTCGGCAACGTAAAGATTTGGAGACACGGGCCAACGACCCCTATCATAAGTTCTATGCCGACCAGGCAGCGCACATCCTGGCGACCAAGCGCCTTGGAAAGGACACGCTGGCCTATGAAGCCTACAGCCAGGGCATGCTCCCAAAAGAGCACATCCACCGTCGTGCCTGCCGCATCGCCGGACAGCGTTTCCTCTCGGACTTGCAGGCGGTGTGGTGGGAACTCGAATACAACGAGCCTGCTAGACTGCCGTGGATTATCGAAGTCGGCGGACACACTGGCTACCGACCGCCTCCTTCCTGTTGGTATCTTGATGGGGAAGGACCACTGCCTCGTCCTGCGGGGGAACCATACACCTACACAGTGTATGACCATAGAACACCTCATGGAGAACCTCATATTGCGCACGACACCGACGTTATTCAGGCCACCCAGGAGCACTGGGACGTACCACGCGAGGGCCGCGCCGAGCCGCCGTGGGAGAAGAACCCCAACCACCCCTATACCACGCTCTACATCGGACTAGAGCAACTCCTCATCGAGTTTGAAAGCGCTGTGAAACAGTTGGAATCCTTGCAGATCACCACCCCGACGCTCTCAAGTGAGGAGCGCGTGCAGGAAGTGCTGCACGCCTATGTTCCAGAGGCAGCGCGACCGTCTCTGGAAGAGCGCCTGCGCAGGTTTGAGGCGGGGAGGGACGCTATTCTGCACAAGTCAGAAGCACAGGGAGAAACAGATCATGGGAACGAGGCATAGCACTAGATAGCAATAGTGAGCAAGAGCGAGTCATGTGACTTGAAAGAAACAATAAGCATGAGTGAGGTATGCTCGTCGATAGGAACAATATGGGTGAACGAGTCACTTGTTAGGACAGAAGCAATATGAGTGAACGAGTCAAGGCAGCTGAGGGAAACAATCACTGCGAGCGAGTCACTTGTTAGGACGGAAACAATCCATGTGAGCGAGTCGCTAGTGAAGACCGCAACAAATCTGGAGAGTGAGGCATCTTTTGTGAAGGAAACAGATAGCAGGAACGAGGCATAGAAACAGAACACCACAGTAGAAGAGAACAAGGCAGGGTACTAGAAAGAGGCATTAGAAGAGAACAAGACGCATCTCCAGAGCACAACAGATGAGATGAGCGAGTCAAGTAAGGCAATGCCGATGAGAGAAACAGAGTGTGGGAACGAGTAATTGTATGCGATAGAGACACATTGGGAGAGTGAGGCATACATCCTGAAGTGAGCAATAGAGAAGAGCGAGGCAGAACAAGCGAGAGCAGCGCTGAGGAAGATCGAGGCAACGTTACGGATAGGTACAAGATACAAGAGTGAGTCAAGGTACTTGAGAGCAGCATAACATCGGAACGAGGAAGATTGTCCGACAGCAGCAGAATGAGCGAACGAGGCAGATGAAGTGAGAGAATAGAGAGCATAGAGTGAGGCTCACAGCACGACCGTCACACACAAGATGAGCGAGGCAAAACGAGAGACGGCGACAGGATATCGGAGCGAGACAAAGCTTTGGAAGGGAGCAATGGAGAGGAGCGAGTCCATACTGATGAAAGAGACAGGCCGATGGAATGAGGCATGTGGCATGACAGCAATATAGAACGAGAACGAGGCGTGCCATAAGAATGCAGCAACGGAGGAGAGCGAGGCAAAGAGACTGACTGGAGCAAGGAAGTAGAGTGAGGCACACAAAATGATGGAAGCAGTACAAGTGAGCGAGGCGGCGTATCGGAAAGCAACAATACGCGAGAGCGAGGCAATCCTGATGAGAGAAACACTCATTATGAGCGAGGTACATGTTCAGACAGCAACACTACCTGGGAACGAGGCAATTTGGTGGACAGCAGCAAAAGGATAGAGCGAGTCACAGTGAAAAGAGTGAGTTGTGGGTAATCCTATATTCAAACTTGGTATGTCTTTAACAGATAGACTAGCCCAAGTCAGGTCAATGACCGTGGAAACATTAACAGGATGCCATGTACTTGTTGGTTGGAAGAGCCATAAACATGGTTATCCTGCTATCGGATGCCGTGGCGGGTCTAAGGCCATTGCGAGGTGTATTCTTATCGAAAAGGGCATCGACATGGACGGAAAGGATACCCGTCACACTTGTGATAATAAAGAATGCATCAACCCCAATCACATCATATCAGGAACCCGTGCTGATAACGGTCACGACGCACGTATGCGCCGCCCAAAGGTAAAATCGGGGCGCAATACATATTCTGTATTAAAGGGAGCGACGAGGAGTAGGGGTGTTAAAAAATGGCGTGCTAAGGCAACGATTTTGGGTAAGGATTATTACCTTGGATGTTTTGATACAGAGGTGGACGCTCATGCAGCATATAATACGGTTATTCGGGCGTACGATGAAACAGGTGTGCTCCCAGCGTTGAAAAGTAAAAAGACATTCTAAAAATAGGCACCTCCAAGGAAAGCAACATAGTGCTTGAGCGAGGCATGGACTTAGATAGCAGCAGAGTATGGGATCGAGGCAAACTCGACGATGGTCACATTTGAGGGGAACGAGACACAAAACGAGAGCGCAGCAGACAAAGAGAACGAGTCACTAGCAGAGAAAGCGTCAGGGTAGAAGATCGAAGTAACAACTGATGACGGTCTCATATGATTTGAGTGAGACACTACAGCAGAGTGTAGCACATACAGAGAACGAGGCAAATGGTACGACAGCGGCAGACATATGGAGCAAGGCAGGAGGAAGGATTGCGGCAATAGAGAAGAACGAGTAACTGAGATTGAGGGGAACAGAAGATGTGAGCGAGGCACAATGCCTGAATGGTACAACTTATGTGAGCGAGGCAAGTTGCCTGAAAGAAACATATGCCGAGAGCGAGGCGGGTGGTGCGACGGAAGCAGCAAAGCGGAGCGAGTTACTTGTAGAGATGGAAGCAATTGAGGGGAACAAGGCATTTGTATGGATGGAAGCAATTGAGGAGAGCGAGGCACATCTAGCGAGAGAAGCAACATTGTGGAATGAGGCTATGCTATGGACAGAAACAGATAAGGTGAACGAGACAACCTGATTGACAGGGGCATAGAAGATGAATGAGGCAGTTCACGGGACAGCGGCAGGTTACAAGAGCAAGACAAACAATCTGAGAGCAGCAAGATTAGGGAATGAGGAACGGAATCAGAAAACACAATGCATGAGAACGAGGCAGATCACAAGACTGAAACAAACCACGAGAACGAGGCAAGTGGTACGACAGCAGCAATGTAGGTGAGTGAGAGAAAGTGAAAGAAGGCGACAAAGTACGTGAGCGAGGTAAAGTACCGGAGAGCAGCAATCGGGGAGAGCGAGGTAAACAATTTGAGAGCAACAAGAATAGGGAACGAGGCACTTCTTCGGATAGCGACATTCGACGTGAGCGAGTCAGACTGTGTGAGAGAAACAGAACATCGAAGCGAGGCAGGAGATCAGACCGACACATAGAAAGAGAGCGAGTCGCAGTAAGAGACGGAAACATCTAGTATGAACGGAGAAGGGGTAGCACTGGCCGCAAGGCTGGTGCTATCTTATCTCAATTTCAGATGAGGCCCGCGCATTTTGCGCCCATGCCGCGCCTAGCAGACTCAGGACTGTATAAAGCTCTTCCACAGCTAATGCACGTTCCGCGCTGTTTACTCTTATGCTTGGGCTTCTTCATGGATTCTCTAGTAGAAACATCATGCTTCCGTCCCTGCATAGGATGTCCATAGGTTTTCCAATAGAGCGTTACTGCTGCACTCTTCGCTTGTTTCTGCTCAGGCGTCCACGTTCTAGGCATTTTTCTGTAACTCCTGAAGAATAGCGAGTATCTTCTCATCCTGGGCATCTAAATGCTGCATAATTTGCCCTATATCGTGAAACATATGTTGCGTTGTAGAAAATTGTTCCTCTGCAAGCAATTCCGAGTGGCGTGAGAGAACCGACTGCCCAACCATAATCACCGGCAGGAGTACCAACTGTAAGAATTGCTGAGATAACCATGTGGTGAGCAGGAACACGAAGGGGTTAAGCAGGCCGAGTAGGCCCAACAACCCGATGAATGCTAATGCACAGAAAATATACGCAGTCCACATTGTCCCCGTCCCGTCAGTCAATAGCACCGCCAGTTTTACGTTAAACCCAGCGGCAGCCTGCTCTGCACGAACGAGGGCGTTGACATTCTTTGGTTGATGGGGATGTTTCTGGTGGCTAAATAATGTCTGTTGTGACTGCATACTGATCGTGCTCCTGCGTGGGGCACAGATCGGGTGCGAGCAGTGCGGGGTCTTGAAAACAGGTCACTTGCGTTTCCTGATTGTAGAGGTAGAGTAAGCCGTGACTTGTAGCATCCTTGTGATGCTGAGAAAATTTTTTTTGGACAGGTAGCTGGCGCAGCAGGGTTCCTGCTTCTTTGAGGAAGGAACGCCTGGCCTGGGGCTGCTGGTAGACAGGCGGCCTGCCCGTGCGCTGACGCGTCAAGCACTCAATAACGCCGATCAGTTTGAGTGTGAATTTTCCTTCATCACTGAGCCTTTGCCCTGCATGGTAGTCCTCACAGACCACCACGTCATCGGGAAAGAGGGAAGAAATGAGACGAGAGAGGTGAAAGAAGTGTTCAGAAGGCTCAACAACGTAGGTGTCTAGCAAGGTGCTTCCACGAAAAACGGCGACGCCAAGCGATAAGCCTGGGTCAAGTGCTACAATCGTTCTTTCCAAAGGTTATTCCTTCGTTGGCGGCAGATAGTCACGCCCTACTTGTTCAAGTTGCTTATGCACCCAGTCCTTGAACTGCCGCTTGATTCCTTCTGGCAGGCGTCGGTAGGTGTCGGTGTGCGTCTCGTCGATAGGAATCCACTCGCGCCCTGGCGTTACGGGGATGTTGGGATTGTCCCTGGGGATGCCACCTATGGCGTCGTATGGGGTTGTAGGCATCGTTTTCTCCTTATTAAAGTGATAGCCCCCAGTATTATGACGCCTGGGGGCCGATCTGCCCGCGCTTTTCGTACGTTAAACGATTTCTTCATTTCAATCCTCACCTAACCTTGCGGCTAAGTGCCATGGAAGTCCTAGGCGTGTGCCTGCCAATAGTATAGCATACAGTATAGATTATTGCTAGTCACTGGGTCTATATGGTATAGTATACTTTAGAACATACGATTAAGGGGTTAGCGTAATGTATACCTGCTCAGGGTGTGATAGAAAATTCTTTACGGCAAATGCGCATAGCTTACATCGGGCTGGTTCTTATGGTGGACCGATGCATCGGGGGACAAAGGTCATTGGTTTTACAAAGTCAACACGTCACTGTTTGGGAGAGGCAGAGATGTTGGTGAAAGGGATGCGTCAGGATGCAAAAGGCGTCTGGCACAGTTCAGCAGCTCTTGAAACACCATTACTGCATTGGAAAAGGAAAGAGAATGGACAAGAAGGAAGAACGGACGACGGCTGAGACCATCGGCGCGGTGGTAGATGCGCTCATCCGTGCCGACAAGGCAGGTGGGGCGATGTTTGTGGCGCTCTGCTATGATCTGCGCAAGCAGAACCACACACACTACACCGCTGAACGCATCGAGGCATTGGCGCGTCTGTATGGGTTACTACCAGAGGAGTGGGAAACAGAGGCTCAGACATCACCGTATCGTTGATAACCGAGCAGCCTGCTGCGCACCCAGGAAAGTTCCGCTATCTCAACACTTGCAGTACCCTCAAACGGGTCGAGACCAATGTAACTTCCTGGATGGGCATACTGGCGCGTGCTGCACGTCAACTTACAGTACCCTCAGACGGATAGAACATAAGTATACACTACTTCCAAAGAAATGTCACGCCTCTTCCTGGGTAGAAATGCCAGGGCGTCCAGGCGTAAATATTGCGCCCCCATGACGTGCCAGTAGCAAGCACGCTACCGTCCTTATACACCTTTGTCACCACTTCAACATGCCCTAACCTGAAGGCTCCCTGCACCCACGGTTGCAGGTTGATAATCGCGCCGAGATGTGCTTTCTTTGACACATGCCAGTGGTACTGGTAGGCGCGTGCTGTCCACTGGTAGGCATCGGCCTGAGTGTGCCAGGGCACCCACACACCGTGCAAGGTATGATACTCCTGCGCTGCCCCCCACGTACAGGAAGGGTACGGAAAGACATTGCCTGCCGCCTCCGCGTGGCGAGCCTGATGGGAGAGGCTCCAACCAAGCACGGAGGCTGCGATAACGAGAATAAATAAAGACCCGACGAGTGCTGAACGGAGAGATCGTTGCTGCATAAAATACGCTCCTTGCTTTATACTTCACCAAGTATAGCAAAAAGCATCCGTTGTTACGCTCAGGTAGTACTTCTTTCATCCCCGCGCAAACAGTATCGTCACCACGCTGTAGAGGTATATCTCAAAGATGATAACGCCGATGACAAACAGCGCCGCGCCTGTCAATCCCACAACCCTGCTCATATATCCCTTTTTAATTGATGAAAATAAATGCCGCGACCACGGCAAGCGCGATGATGCAGCCAATCGCCACTAAGACCGGTAGCGTCCATTGCTTTATAATTCCCCACAGTTTCATCAGTCACCCCTTTCTGCTTCACGTACATCTATTATGGTCTGGTTGCAACCCACCAGAGCAGGCTCGTCCTGGAAGCACCGTCATCAATCTGATTGTCTGTCATAGTAATCTTCCCCCCTCAGGCCATTCCCAAGGAAACTTGTCATGCTTACTCAGATTACAGGTAGGACAGGCTAACACAAGATAGTCAATAGTATTAGCAGGAATATTAGTACCAGCAACACGCGAGAGAGGGAAGGTGTGGTCAACGTGATAGACGTATCCCCCATCGCGTTTCTTGAACGTAGAAAACCCACAGGCAGCATAATAGCAACGATACTTCTGGCGTCTTAATTGCTCTTGTATTTGTGCAGCAGTATGGGTTCCTAGGACGGTTTTTCTATGCGCACGCATCTTATGTGAACTGACCCGTCTATGTGCAAGTCTCTGTTCAGAAGATAGATTCATTGCCTGGGGACTCAGTGTTCCTGTACCTAACCATGTTCCCCAACTCTGCCAGTCATTGCGGTAGATGAGGTGTGGGGAAACAGGGATATTTGTCGGTTTCCCTCCTGACTTGCAAAAGTCACGCCACTCGCCGGTATTCTTGAGTCCTAATGTCCTAACATATACTTGGGCTTCTTCAAAGGGGATGTATTCATAGTTTTGTGGTGCAATTGTTCCTGTCCCAAGCCAATCTCCATAACCATGAAACTCAGACTTATAAACGTGATGAGGGTCTGAGGGTATGTTAGCTGGTTTCATATCTGATTTAGAGTACTCTCTCCATTCGTGATTGCTCTTGAGTCTTAGCGTTTGTACATAACTTCGTGCTTGACCAAAGGGAAGATATTCACGTAGTCGCGCAGCAATTATACTGGTTCCTAACCAGTCTCCCCAGTTCTGCCAACTCTGTTTGTAAACTTTCCAAGGGAGAGATGGAATATTAACAGGCTTCTGTCCAGACTGCGAGTAATTTTTCCATTCCTGCCCATTCTTGAATCCCAAAGATCGAGTGTACTCTCGCGCTTCCTCGAAGGGGAGATACTCTCTATTGTAGGTGGCGATAGCATAGGTTCCTAGCCAGTCCCCCATTCCTTGAAACTGATCTTTATATGTAGTGTATAGGTTCGTGGGAATACCTGTTGGCTTCTGTTTGGATTTACAATAGTCTCGCCATTCATCGGCATTCTTTAACTCTAATGAGTGAACAAACGTACGCGCTTCTTCAAAGGGAAGCCACTTTGTGAGGTATTTTTGTGATGGGTTGCTATCGGATAAACCTGAGTATATAGTGTCCATAGTGTAGCCTCCAACAAGGTTGCACTCACCCACGGCGCTGTTAATACCAACGCCGTGGGAACAATATTTCATGGGGTTATTATAGCATAAGCCAGCCTGAGAAGCTACCTTGTGGCAATAAAGTACAGCAAATTACTTGCACTATTACCGTCATCGAAGGCAGCCAGGGTAAGAGCTTGTTGCCACGCAGTTGCAGGGTCAATAACCGCTAAGGCTGCGAGGATGATACTCTTCCACTCAGGAGCAGCTTGCGCTAACATCGTCTTCATTTCCCCGGAAGATATCATATCATTTATCCAGGTAGGCTCTAACCAGTATTCTGATGCAGGCAAGATAGGCAACATCTGTATACCTCTCCTGCACTCTAACAATGCAGAAAACCAACTCGAATCGTCCAGCTTCGTGCTCCATTGAAGAGTTGCTGAGGAAGCAGTCCACTGTGGTGCATGTTGCTTCTTTGCATTGTGCCAGTATTTTTGGGCCGAGCGGATTTCAGTCATCATCATCAACCCCGCGAAGTTCTGTAGAGTAGCATCATTTATCACACTACCCCAAAGCATTGCACTGAAGTATCCTGCCGCCGCTTCACTGGTTGATTCCAGGTTGCGATTGTCGGCAAAGTCCACGATGCCACTCGCCCAACTGTGTCCTGCATACAGGTCTTTGTTACGTACTATTGGATAGCGACTATCGCTACTGCCGAGAGGGTTACAGTAGTCATGCACCAACTCCGTAACCTGCTTCTGGTAGGTGCTGCACCACGCCATATCGAACTTCGCCAACACGGCACAGGCATAGACGTAGTACCCCAGGTGAAACACGTGGTCATTGTACGAGAATGAGAAGCCAAAGTCTGCCCCAATGTCGCCAAGGGCAGGCGCGAACACGATGCCGCCCCAGGTCTTGTCATAGGCAAAGAGGCTGCTACTCGTCAGCCACAGGGTCAAAGACGCCTTCAGGTTTTTCTGCAAGAGCGTCACTAAGTCACTATCCCCGATCTCGTCGGCAATGAGCAGCAGCCGCGCCATTTTCGCCAGCCCTTTTCCTGCAAAATAGGTATCACTGGTGCTGTTGTTGACAAACGCGGCATCCTTCTTGAGTTGTGCTGCAATCGCTGGAAGGTAGGTCGGAGGGATGGGCCTGGGCGCTGCCCACTGTATGGTAGGGAGCGACTCGACCAGCGTCCAACTGTTGCCCGCAACGCCGACCATCACTCCCTTGGTACATTGTCGTGAGAGGACGGCTGTGTAGAGTCCTTGCAGGATATCGACATGGTGTGGCAGCGCACACATCAGCAGCGATCCAGTGCTAGGTACCACTGCCCAGTTGAAGGTGTAGGTCGCCGCCGTCGTGCCCGTGGCGTAGGCCACCGTCACCCTTCCGCCGATTGGCATGGTGGGTGCATAGTAGTCCAGTACCTGTTCGTCAATGGCGTTTACCATGACGGCCAGGCGCAGCACGCCCGTGAAAGGCGCACTCGCCAGAAGTTGCGCACCATTCCAGGTAAAGGTAATGGCGGAGGAACAGTACAGCAGCCAGGTCTGTCCGTTGTTCAATACGATTTTGAACTTCGTGTTGCTCGTCGTTCCTGTGTTGGTAGTAGGGGTAGGTATTCCATTCACGGAAACAATGGCGTGCTGCGTAGTGAGTAGCGGCGTCGTCCCCGTGTAGGACATCGACATGTAGGGACAGCCCTGCGCGATCACGGACGATGCTGTCTGACCGTTCGCTGCCGTCCATTTGAGCGTGACGGTTAAATCATCGTAGGCAACCACTGCCCAACTGCCGATATGCTCCGCGAACTCCAGGGTAAAGTTTTGTAGGAACTGGGAGGTGATGTGCTGCATCCCCTGACTGTCCTGCGTAAAGGACTGCGTTGGGTAGCAGACCACAAACCCGTTATCCACAATCGTTACCTGATAGGGGTCGGGCGCGATGCGGCTCTTGCCCAGGACGATATTCTGCCACCAGGCATTCGTCGCGTAAGGGAACGGTGTCTTGAGTGTTGTGGGAACTGCTATAGGATGCGTCGTTTGGGTGAACGTTGCTGCGCCTAGTATAGGTGGTGGTATGGGGGGAGGCACAGGCACAGGCACAGGCACAGGCACAGGCACAGGAGGAACAGGAGGGACTGGCACAGGGACAGGCGGCTGGTTGAGTGTAACGTCTCCGCTGAAGGTGAAGCTACTACCATCTGTGGCAGGCGTCACCTTCACGGTGAATGTTCCCCCATTGTCCAGAAAATCTTGCAAGGTGGTCATCAAAAAACTCTTTCTTATTGTACAAATGTTGATCCTGTGACCATATCCATATTCTCATAAATGTTTCCACTGACTAAATACCTGTCAGTGGAAAATGACTCTTCTACGCCTTGGTGGAAAGTGCGAAAGGTTAGGTCTTCCTTTGTTGAAACTAAGGGGCGGACACCAAATGAACCATGCTCCCTGATAACTTGCCAGAGTGAATACTCCAGCACTTGATTCATAAAGGTCTCCTGAAGAATATCCCCCTCGTAGATATCACGCTTGTTCTTGTCTTGTACCCCGCTGAACTGCATGAAGATGAAATCACGTGTGTCGTAATCCTTCGCAGGACTACCAAAGAAGGTCAGGTCTTCATTGACGGCGTCTTCCAAGGTGAAGTATTCATCTGGGTAGATCATGCCATACTTCTTGTGATATGCTCGATAAATATTGTCGTACATTGACGTTCCTTTCTACAACTTCGCAACGATGGTGGCGTACCACGAGCGGAAGGTATCGAGAAGCGGGTAGTGCGCCTGCGGCTTTTGTGCAGAGACGGCGATGGTCTCGCTGTTGATGAGTAATTGGCAGTTCAGACACGACGCACGATAGACCGCCGTCGCAGGGTCGATGGTGGGCAGCGTATCTGTTGGCACCTGCCCGATCACGTGGAGCAGGTATTTCTGTCCTCCTGGTGGTTGGAAGGCATAGAACGCCGTATAGTCATGGACGTCATTCCCCTGTGGCAGGAGTATGCGCACGTCCATTGAGGCTGGCGTGTACAGCGTCATCAGAGGCGCGGCCCCGGCAACCGTGCTGAGGGGCGCAAAAGACACCTGCCCGATAACGCCATCAGCGGGGCTGAGTACCCAAATCTGCATATGTTTTCGGTGTACTTGATAGAGGGTGCTGCTGGCTGGAATAGTCACGGGGTTGAGGATGTGAATGACTGCGAGCAGTTGTCCAGTCTGGACGGTATCGCCCTCATGCTCTGGCAGGCTCATAATTTGTCCATAGACAGGCGAGGTGATATTGAGGGGCGTCTTTTTCACCGTGCCCGCGAAGGTGTCATAGGTGGTCTGCCCGACGCTGTAACTAAACAGGGGAATAATAATGGCAGCTGCTACTCCCAGCGTAAGCAGGACTGCAATGAGTTCCAGGATGACTTTTCCCACTCTTTTCATTGGTGGTATCTTCTTCCTTTCCACAGGCGATGCCCATTCACCGCGATGAGCCTATCGGTTGGTTCGTCTTCAATAGCTATCTTCGCGGTTTGCCTATCATCTATAACGAGTGATCGCGGACGCGGTGCGCTGATTGCCAGCACTTCTGCCGTACTCATCTCCCGTACGCTCGTCACCTGCCCGATGGCAGGGACATGTGCCTGCGCAGTAGATGCATACCCTGCCACAGTAAAGACGAACATCATGAGCATGTCTAGCGCCAGCCACACGTAGTAGAAGAGTAGTGCAGGGTTGTAGATGATGATGCCCATGACCAAAAATGTGACGATGGTTCCTCCAATTGCCAGGTACAGGATGTAGGGGACAAGCAGGGTGGTGATGAGTCCCTTCGACGCCTGGTTCGTCACTTTCCATTTGTAGATGCGCCAGCCAAAGACCTCCGCCCGCAGCGCATTGAGGTAGGGGATGTGGCTGAAGATACCAATGAGCAGACTTTGCATACGGTAGCGTTTCAGCAGCGCTAGGCCAAAGAGGACATTGGCACAAAAGAACGGAACATAGGCGTTGAGCCACGCACCTGTGTAGGCATCACTCAAAGGGGTGATGTTGAGCAGGATAGCGATCAGGGGACTCAGCAGATAGATCAGGACGGAGATGCCAATGAAGTAGAAGCAGTTGGTGAGGAAGAACTGGATGCGCTGTTCAACATGCAGTTTGCGGTTGAAGAGGGTGTTGTGTTTGAAGAGCATGAAAAATCCACCACGCGCCCAACGGTACTGCTGGCGGTAGAAGGAGATAAGCGTCGTCGGGCCAAGCCCGACGGCAAGTTGCTCATTGAGAAACAGGATGCGGTAGCCATGCTCTTGCAGGCGCAGGGTAGTAAAGATATCCTCCGAGTGGGACGCCACAATGCCGCCGACTTCGTGGATGGCTGCTGTGCGAAAGATGACATTGGTGCCGACGCAGAAGGCGCTGTTGATGAGGTGCTTACCAGGCTGGATGTACTGGTAGAAGATGTCTTGCAGATGCTTGCTGCCACGGGCGAACAGCGTCTCGTCGCTGCTGTAGACCTGCGGCGTCTGTATCGCTGCGATACGTGGGTCAGCGAAGCAGGGCATCGTGCGCTGCAAGAATGTTGGATGCACGGCAAAGTCAGCATCCATGACCAAGAAGAATGGCTCATGCACATAGTGACGTAGCGCATGGTTGAGGTTGCCTGCCTTGTAAAAGCGGTTATCGGGTCGGGTGATGTAGCGTATCCCCAGGGCATCCGCAAGGTCGCGGTAGGCGTCCTTCTTGCCATCGTCAAGGAGATACACCGTCTTTTCACCCACAAGTGCCTGCGCACATTCCAATGTATTGCGTACGATAGACACGTCCTCGTTCACCGCCGTGACGAGGACGGCCACGCGCTGTTGGAGGAGATGCGCCCCATGCCTGCGCAGGTCAGCAAGGTCACGGTAGTAGCGCGACTTGCTCAGTTCAAAATACAATGCCAGCACCCACGTCGAGAGACAGATACAGGCAGCAATAGTATCGGCAACAGCCGTAAGTATATAAAACCCTGGATTGCCTGCGTGCAGGGGATTGTCAATGAAGAGCAAATAGTTCAGATTGGCGAGAATAGCAAGAAGAAAGAGAATACTTTTTGTCAGGCTTGTTTTATACATCTTGTTTTGTAGCCCCATATCTACGTAAAAAAGCGGCACGTGAAAAGCCGCACCGCTTTAGTAAGAGCCGACTCGCTCTCTATATTCCACACAGCCCCTAGCATACCATTTTATACGGATGAGTGATAGTGTCCCCCATTCTTAGAACGCGTGGCAAGAGGAATGATAACAAAAGGCGACTGCCCACTCCTATCCTTGAGTGGGCAGCCTGTTTTTAGCTTAAACGAAAGCTTTGCACTGTCGGGTATCGATCTCCTGGTTGAAGCGTTTAAGGTAGCGCCTCACTCTTAGAGCGTCTTGTTTTGCCGTTAAACTATCTCGCCGCGAGAGGCAAGAACAGGAATCGAACCTGCATCAGACATCACACCGGGTACTACCGCTTGATGAAATCGGCGACAGTTAGTGCTGAGGTTGGGAACAATAGTCTCAGCTTGATCGTTTCAATCCTCTAGTGCCTCTACTTTGGGCTACTTCGGGGCGAAATCCCGAAGGCAGGTCTTGCACCTGCACTGAGCTAGCGTTGTATGAGATTAAGGTGTCAGGCTTAATCTGTGTTCCACATGCAATATACCATACTACAGACTATTCGGCAAACAGGTAGTCGAAAATCTTTTTCCCTGTATGTACCTCTTCGATGCTGGTCAGGTTGGCGGTCTCGCGGGCGTCCTTGACCGCTGTTCTGAGCGCGTCGATGCGCCCAAGGAGTTGCTCAACCCTCGGCACGGGGAGCGCTCCGGTGAAGTTGATCTGGGTGTACACGCCAATCGGGGTGTCTTCACTATATGCCTGCGCCTGTTCGGGATGTTCTTTTGTCGCCGGGGCCACGGTAAAGCGTCTCATCACTTTCTTGGTGCGGTTGGTACGCTTCTCTTCCGATATCCAGTGGCCTTGCGACTCGTCGTAGTGCCACTGCTCCGCAGGGTCATGCGTTGGCAACTTTTTGACGAAGGTATGGACGTCCACCAATTGCTTTTCTAGGAACAACAGGTAGGTGGCAGGGACAGCCTCAAGAAGTGTCTTCCCATCGACAATCACGTCAGCTTTGGCGCGGCAATTCGCCCAGTCCTTTTGCGCCGTGAGGTCGAAGAGGACGATCAGCTTCTCCTCGACACCCTTGATGAGGCTCTCCGCGTGGATTTGCACCCGTTGTAGGTCAGGCGGCAGGGTCTCTGCTTCGGTACTGCTGGTCGGGTCAGTCTTTGGTTGATATGTTTTGGAAAGACCAGCAAACAAAACAGGCTTTTGGATGAGGTGGTAGGCGTTGGTGAGTACGTTGCCTGCGTCTGTCTTGGCGGATTTTTCTTTGGATATGACGTGGTGCAGAGTTTTCGCAGGTCGGTCTTTGACATCGGACATAAAAAAGTGTGGTTCCTTTCTCAATTTCAGTTCAGTATACTGGAAAGAAACCACGCGGTCAAGCGGGTGTTAGTGCATCGCGATGTACACAGTTCCAAGGATGAGCACAAGTGTGGCCGTCAGCACAACCACCCATATAATCGTTTTGGCGTGCTGTGAGAGTTGCGACGTTCTGGCTTTCTCCTTCTCAGTCATCACATTTCTCTACCTCGTCCATGACATCCTCTATCCAGTGCTTTGCCTCACGCAAGTTTTTGGTGATGTAGGATATCTCTAGCCACCCCTTTCCAAGGTAAGCTAAGTGGAGTATATCATCAAGGTATTTGGCGGAGCGAAGCGCTCCCTCAATGCGGTCTTGCGTTTCAAATGCTTGGCGCATAAGCACCTCTACAGTGACTTCAACGACCACTTCCTGCTTCTCATTTTCTGCTTGCCAGAGCTTTTGATGCTCTATCGCATTGTAGTCTGTCATAGCACCCCTCTTTCCAGTTCTTTTGCAAACGCTGTCCACGCCAGCCGTCGCTTCTCCATCATCTGCTCAACCAGTGCTTTCTGGTGTCCACACTGTCCTATGGGAATGAGCGTCGTACGGTAATTGACGTAATCATAACACTGGCAGGGGCCAGTGGTGCACTCTCTCTCATCTACCTCGATATCATAGTAGTTAGGCTCGTCAGACTTTTTCTTTTTGCTACGGCGCTGGAAGACATAGTGAACGACACCTGTACTGCGGTGGACGTAGCGCGTGACACTGGTGACCTCGATGGCTCGCGTGTTCTTCTCTTTGACAGGCGTATTGTCCAGGATAATCTCAGTCATTGATGAACCCCTCCCCTGTATAATATCCAGGCGACACCCCAAACACTCTGCCCTTCCCTTTTTCCTGCTCAAGTTGTCTGATGCGTTCGTGCATCCTTTCATCATACTCTTTCAGTTGCGCTTGAAGGTCTTCGAGTTGACTCTGCAAGGCATCTCTTTGGGCTTGATACAAGAGAGGGTGAAACTGTTCCTTGTTGTATAGGTTTTCTTCAAATTTCTTGAGCGCTAGTTCAAATTTGGTCGTCTGCTCTTTGGTGATGGCGTATTGTACTTCATTTTCAATCATGACGTCCTCCCGACTGGAAACGTCGGCCAGATCGCATTGATGAGTCTCAGTGCGAGCGGTGGCATATTCAGGTTGATCTGTACAGAGGGGGAAGGGTCTCGGAAGTCAGGTCTGTCTGTATGTAAAACCTTCACCCTGCTCAGTTCACTGACATTCCCATATACCTGCTCTCTGGGCAGTGGAGGGGTAAACATATTCGCCACGCGATCAAAGAGCGTGGTCAGCATGACAGGTTTTTCCTCGGTGAGCAGTGATTGGACAATCGCTAGGGCGCTTGGCCCTAGCGCCTGGAGAATATCAGCTGCTTGCTGTAGTTCTTGCGGGGTGAGTTGGTTGGTTGCTTCCATTGATTGTATCCTTTCCTGATGAGTACTAGTGAATGCTATTTGCGTCCAACACTTCTTTGAGTGCTTGTACTGTTTCCATGGGGTCTTTCTGGTGATTGTTCTCCTGGTACAGTCGTTCCTCTTCTTCCGCGTCCTGGTCGATCTCAAACTCTCCATTTCCCCAAAGTGTGTAGAGGTGTTCCAACACTTTCTTCTCTTCATAACGCAAACGACCAACGTTTTCACGTGTCACCAACTCTTCTGATAGTGGCGCAATAGATGTGCGACACTGATCTTGCCACAGGTGCGGGGCGACGTGTCGCGCTGCTTCTCGTAATCGCTCCTCAAGAAGCTGAGCCTGGGTCGGTGGTCGTATTGCCGACTGCCTGGTGGGCACTGACGGCACTGATGGTAGGTATGTGATCTTTGCGGTTGGTTTTCCCTCCCAGAAGGACACCCTACTGACACGCCGAGCAATCCTGCGATGCTCTTCTGGGTCGGTCAGGTCAGCTGCTTCGTCGTCTGCCATCGCTTTGAGAAACACGCCGCGAAACACCTCTGGATTGACCTGAATACGCCGCACAATAATAGCTTCATAGCAATGCGTGTCTGGATTAAGTTTGAGTGTGGGTACTTCCTCTGGTTGTTCTGTCATTTGTTTTCTCCTGTCTCTGGTAGGTAGGGGGTAGAGAACGTCCTGCGCTGTATCCATGCCCCTTCAATGTATGGTGAGCGAATCATTCGCCCCGTCTCGCGCCCCGTCTCGGCGAGTGTCGGCCAGTCGGAGACGTCCAGATAGCGGATACGTCCCTCGCGTATCGCTTTTGCAAGGTAGATGTTCTCCTGCGCATACAGATAAAAGAAACTGAAGCAGACGGAGAACTCTGGAATAGTTTTCCCCATCTGCTCTCCAAGTGTGACGCACAGACATTCAAAGAAATGGTCTTTCACCCACCCTTCCTCTTTCTTCCTTCGTTCAAATTCCTCTATGACCTGCGGGTGGTCGTCGCAAAAGAGCGGACATTCCTTGCAGGCTTTCCTGGTTACATAGATGCAACTGCTGTTTACTCGTTGCGCTTCTTCCTGCGGGATAGGTGTTTCTTCCATGTGGTCCCCTTTAGTTGTTCTTGCAAATGACTATAGCACACCCTGCCGCTAATGTCAAGCATTTCCACGCGGGAAAAACTTATGCTACAATACAAGAAAACGGGGGAATAGTATGGTAACAGATGCAGCGGGGACGGAGATCGTTCCAGGGTCAGTCGTCACGTGGTGTGGGCGGCAAAGTAGTAGTTTATTCTTGAGCGTCGGGGTGGTACGCGAGGTCGAGTCACACCCCAACCAGTGGGACAAGAAGAAAACGGAGTACGTATTGAAGGTTGACCGCTTAGGCACAGATCGGCAGATCAAACACACCGATCAGGCTCGCTACCTTGCACTCACGCACTACTACCGCAAGGTGCTACTCACCATTCCGTCCTACATCACCGTGACGGGGATGACGGAAGAGGATTTGAAAACGCGTTTCCCATTTGAAGAGCAATTAGAAGTATTGGTAAAAAGGTAAGAGGAAGAAAAAACAGATGATGGAATCACACGGGGTGATCTTTCCAGTCCTGTCGCAGAACACCAAGATGGTAATGGTATCCCTGTTCTATGAAGCGTTTCGTGCCTACTCCTTCGACACCATCATGAATGGGCTAGGCATTGATGAGACGGAACGCTCACAAGTGCAGCGGGAACTACGCGATCTAAACGGTTTTTTCCGCCGCGTCTGGCCGCGAGAAGCTTTTCCTGGCAATGAGGGACTCCACGCAGTGGAAACCGTCCCTGAATTTGAGGCGTATCGCGCCACTTTGCCAGAAGCAGACAGATACGAAGTGAATCTAGACAGGTGATAGAAAAAATGGGATACATGTGCCACCACGCCATACTCATTACGACATATGATGAACACCATGCAACGCGTGCGCACGATAGAGCAGAGACGATTTTCGAGGACACACTTGTCTCTCCCGTACAGGAGTCCGTTATCAACGGGTACTACTCCTTCGCTATCTTCCCAGACGGATCGAAGGAGGGGTGGAGTGCCTCTGATAAAGGAGATGAGCATAGAACTATGTTTATTGCATGGCTAGAAAAGCAACGCAATGAAGATCGTAGTTCATGGTATGATTGGGTTGAGGTGCAGTATGGGGATGATGATCTTGCAACGCGCATTGTCAATGATAGTGACGCACTCATACGAGAAAAAGGATACCTGGAAGACTAAAAGGTGAGTGCACAGTTTCCTATCTTCCGCTGTAAATGGTATCAGGGCTACGTTCCGACCAAGCGTGGTATTCGCAAGGAACCGCGTGTCTTTCGCGTCAATGGCCTCCCGCTGCGCCACTACGTCTTTCACTCCGAAGCCTTGATGAACTGGGGCGACGGCAGCGCGGAGAGTGCCGACCTCGCCCTTTCTATCCTCTGGAACCACTGCTACCATATCGGCCTGCTCGACCCCAAGTACGAGATTGAAATCGATGGGCGGCAGGTGCTCGTCACCCGAAGGAGTGAGAGAGCATTCCTCCTGTACAAGCTATTCTTACAGGAGGTGGTTTCGCGTTGGCCCAAGGACGAGCCATGGCTCTATACTGAACAGGAACTAGAAGCATGGATAGCGACACATACCGAAGAGAAGACGCGCACAGAAGAGCAGTAGAAGACTATCTGGACGAAGTAGCGTGGCAGCGCATCATTAGGAAGCAATGCGTCCTACGTGCGTTGCGCCGTAGGGCAACTGAAGCGCGACGGCAATACGAAGCAGGAGAAATCGAAGGGGGTGGCTTTGGATGTGAAGAGGAAGCATAGAAAAGTGCTCTGGGCTAGCCGGAAAGGAATATGTATCAGAGGAGAATGGAAAAAACCCTGACACAAAAAGGGCTAACCCGCGCACCAAGAGGTAACGAAATGTTGCTGTAGATTGGCCTACATGCTCTGGAGAAAACAACCTCACTTCCAAGTATACCACACGTTGCCATAACTATTCGCTTTCATCCCAGATATTCACTGAATATTCATGTACGGGGGCGAACCAACTGCCAAGCAGGGTCATATGAGAGTACAATACCAACGTATTTCGATCACTGGTCGTAGATACGCGTTGCTTGATGAGCACTGGGGCAGCGTTACGCAGTTGCAGTAACCGCTGCTCCTCCAGGTTTGTCAGCCTGGAATTGTCGCGTTCCTTTACCCAACCTATCTTCACGTTATGCTCTTCTTTAATACGTTTGACCACGTCGAGGTCTTTGTCCTGCTTCATGGCTTCGTGGATAGGCCCCTGCACTAGATCAAGTGGGTAGTATGACGCCCATATGCAGATGGGGATGTGGTTGACAAAGGAGATACGACTTCTCCTGACGAATTGACGTCCTCGCTCAATATCAAAGGTGACGCAGGTCACTTCTGGCAAGCGCACCACTTCGATGGTGCGGTTGTTGGTGTCTATTTGGTATCCTAGAGAGCGTGCATGCTCCGTCCAATCGCGAAAAATGCCAGAGATCACAATCGGTGCGGCACGTTCTGCATGACCGTGTTTTATGTCGAGTACATCCCTACGCAGATACCAGGGTGTTTTGCGTGCCCCGAAGTGGTACATCCGTAACAGTGGGCGCACGTTCGTATAGAATGTTTTCTTTGACGCCTCCAATTCAAACATGACGCCTGTCGTGTCCAGGTATTCCTCTCCGTCAACGACTTTGAGCATAGATGATACATCCCCCTGTTTTGTATATGTACTTCCGTACCCTCAGTATAGCTGAAGAAGTGGTAATTGTCAACAATTTTTGAGAAAAAAGGGAACAAATGTTGACAAAAAGGGAATTGTAGGGTAGTATAGAAGTATAGAAGTAGTAACTATCCTCTTGGATGGGGAAGTTAAGGAAAGGATAAAAAAGAATGGCTATGTCAACACCTACAGGAACAAA
>WNGN01000236.1_pt1 | contig 32655 bp, 29 predicted proteins | sample 5400561 | NCBI WGS metagenome assembly WNGN01 (sample SAMN13153379, study PRJNA577476) | soil metagenome | isolation source: 115 cm soil or saprolite under Garry oak tree replicate 2 | place: USA:California | collected 2016-06-15 | reverse complement strand
ACATAAAACTGTGGACGACGGCCGCTTAACCTGTGGCCAGCCCCGCTAGCAGCCACCGTTCCCGCACGTCACGGCCAAATGTGAGGACCTGACCCAGGTCAGGCCCATGCGGGACTGTCTGGTCTTGCTCGGGGTGAAGCCGCAGGTCAGCGGTGGCTCGCCGCGCTGGCAGTCCCAAGCCCGGACGGGCCGCGCTGTTGTCCAGATCACGGATTGAGAAGCCGCGACAGCGACGACGCAGGGCACTACGGGCAGCAAGGCAGGCTGACAGCGGGTATGGCATGGTGATGGGGCCGAGAGGCGCTGCGACGGACCAGGTTCGCCACGCTCGGCACCCGCTGCATCGGCAAGGGCGCCTTCGAGCCGATGGAGGCGGTCATGACCGTGGTAGGTCGCGCTGTGGCGCTGTGGCGGTATCCGGTGAAATCCATGGCGGCCGAGGAGCTGGACGGCACCGAGGTCTCGTGGCACGGGCTGGCGGGTGATCGCCGGTGGGCGTTCATCCGCGCCGGGCAGGTGCGCAGCGGCTTTCCGTGGCTGACGATCAGGGAGCGGCCCGAGCTGGCCCACTACCGGCCCCGGTTCGCCGAACCGGACCGGCCCAACGCGTCCCTGACGCTGGTGCGCACGCCCTCCGGCGGCGAGCTTGACGTGGCGGACCCCGCGCTCGCGGCTGAGCTGGGGCCGGGCGTCCGCGTCATCAAGCAGGACCGCGGCGTCTTCGACGCGATGCCCCTGTCGCTGCTGTCCGCGCAGACCCTGGCCGGTCTTGGCCGGCTGGCCGGCACCGGCCTTGCGGCCGGGCGGTTCCGGCCCAACCTCCTGGTGGATGCCCCCGGGCGCGACTTCCCGAGGATGACTGGGTCGGCCAGGTGCTGCGCATCGGCGGGCTGCGGATGCGGGTGGACAAGCGCGACCAGCGATGCGTGGTGGTCACCGTAGACCCGGTGACGCTGGCCAGGGACCCGGCGATCCTGCGTGTCATCGCGCGGGAACGAGACGCCAGGCTGGGGGTCTACGGCTCGACCGTGGAACCGGGCCAGGTCGCGGTCGGCGACCCGGTCGAGCTCGAAGCCTGAGCCGTGCGGCGGGTTGCGGGCGGCCGCCCCCGGGCGCCGCCGGTACCTGACGAGATCAGCGCCAGCACGGCCAGCGCGCAGGCCAGCAGCAGTTCGTTGAGGTAGGTGCGCCGCCGGAGCCGGCCGAAGACGAGGAACGTGGCGAACAGCGCGATGAGCGAGCCCGACGTCTCCAGGGCCAGCCGCACCGCGGGCCAGGCGTAGCCAAGGTGGAGCTGCGGCAGCCGGGCGAACGCGATCGTCACCAGGCCAGAGACGACAGCGGTCAGTGCTGCGATGGCGCGGTAACGCCCCATCACGCTGGGCCGCATCCCCACCACCCCGTCCCCCGCAGACAGCCGCCGGCCCAGAGCCCAGGGCCCGGCTGGGCTCCTTTAGGTAAAGTCAGGGTAAAGCCTGACTAACATTAGCTTGTCGGGGCAATCGACCAGAAAGCCATGGAAGGCTGACCTGCCGTGAATGTCACGGTCACGGCCGGGTAGGGAGCTTGCGGGCGGCCATCGCAGCTCGAGTTCTGATTGCGAATCGGTCCTGGCAGCGGGAAACCTTGCGGGCCTTTTTTGCGTTTTGTCAGAAGTGACGTGGGATCACGGTCGCCCCGCCGTGCCGGACAGGGGAGAGACGATGCATCCTGCTGACGCCACCGAGGTTCCCGGAGCGGACACCGCCCCCGGGAACAGCGGGGCCCCGGGCGCGGACGCCGCCCCGGGGCACACCGGTGCTACGGGAGTGGATACCGCCCCCGCCCCTGCCGAGGCCCCCGGCACGCCGCCCCCGCCGCCCACCGCGCCGCTGCCGGTCATTCCCCGGGGCTGGAGCCGCCGGAAGAAGATCCTCACCTGGGTGGCCGGCTCGCTCGCGGTCATCCTGCTGCTCGCGGCGACCGGCGCCTACCTCGTCTACCGGCACCTGGACGCCAACCTGCACCAAGTGAACGTCTCGGGCCTGCTCGGCAGCCGGCCCGTGGACCTCCACCCGCAGGCGGAGAACATCCTGGTGATCGGCTCGGACACCAGGCTCGGCCAGGGCCGCGGCTACGGCAGCAGCGCGGAGCTCAACACCGACCACTCGGACACGCTGCTGATCGTGCACATCGCGGCGAACCGGAAGTGGGCCGACGTGGTGTCCATCCCGCGCGACTCGTGGGTGAACATCCCGGCCTGCCGGATGGGCAACGGCCAGCTCGCCGCGCCGCAGACGTTCAAGATCAACGAAGCGTTCACGCTCGGCACCCTGTACGGGAACAAGACCGCGCTCGGCACCGCGTGCGTCATCCAGACCGTCGAGAGCAACACCCATATCCACATCGACCATTTCGTCGTCGTCAACTTCGACGGGCTCAAGGACATGGTCAATGCGGTCGGCGGGGTCCCGGAGTGCAACACGACGCCGATCAGCGACCCCAAATCGGGCCTGCACCTGTCGGTGGGCCATCACATGCTGAACGGCAGGCAGGCGCTCGGTTACGTCCGCGCCAGGTACACCCTCGGCAACAGCAGCGACCTGGAGCGCATCACCAGGCAGCAGGCGTTCATGTCCTCGCTGGTCAGCCGGGTCAAGAGCAAGGAACTCAACCCGCTGACGCTGTACCGGTTCCTCGACGCGGCGACCAGGTCGCTGACGATCGACAGCCAGCTCGGCGGCATCCGCGGCCTGTACAACCTGGCCACCAGCCTGAAGAACCTGCCGTCCGGCAAGGTCACGTTCTTCACGCTGCCCACCTATCCGCGCTCCTACGTGGACCCCACCGACACCGCCAACCTGCTCTGGACCCAGCCGCAGGACAGCCTCATCTTCCAGGCCTTCCGCAATGACGTGCCGGTCAGCCAGGCACTGCTCAAGCACCCGCGCGTGCCGCACCTCTCCCGGGCCAGGATCTCCGTGGTCGTGATGAACGGCAGCGCGAGCTTCGGGCTGCAGGACACCGTGGCCGCGACCCTGCAGCAGTACGGGTTCAAGGTGCCCCGCACCGGCACCACCGGCAGCCAGGCGGCCAGCCAGACGGTGATCCGCTACCACGCGGGCCAGGAAGCCGAGGCCCTGCTGTTGTCCAAGGACGTGCCAGGGGCCGCGCTGGCCCAGGTGTCCGGGCCCGCCGAGGCGATCGGCGCCGGGCATATCACCCTGCTCCTCGGCGCCGACTACGGGACCACGGTCGCCCTGGGACCGGTGACCGCCACCCCGCAGCCCGCGTCCACCTTCGCCCCGCGGACGGCCAGCCAGAACATCTGTACGTAGAGGCCGGTGATGCCGCGCCCGGGCGCAGCCGGGAACCAGGTGCGCGGGAGCCGGCCGCCCGCGACCGTTTGATGGCTATCGCCCGGGCCGCGGTTATCGTTGAACCTCGGCTGACGACTGGCATGGAGGGTGCGAGTGAAGTACCGCATGTCCCGGGTGCTCGCCGGGCCGATCCTTCACCTGCTGTGGCGGCCCGAGGTCACCGGTGGCGAGCACATCCCGGCCACCGGCGGCGCGATCATCGCTTCCAACCACGTGTCCCTGGTCGACTCGATCTTCCTGCCGCTGATGCTCGCCCGGCCGGTCACCTTCGCCGCCAAGGCGGAGTACTTCACCGGCAAACGGCCCGGCCAGCGGGTCGCGGCCGCGTACATGCGGGCCACCAGGCAGTTGTCGGTGGACCGCACCGATACCCGCGCGGCGCAGGAGACCTTGCAGGCGGCGCTGGGCCTGCTGCAGGCGGGGGAGTTGTTCGGCATCTACCCGGAGGGGACCCGGTCCCCGGACGGCCGGCTCTACCGGGGCCGGACCGGGGTCGGCTGGCTGGCGCTTGCCTCCGGGCTGCCGGTGATTCCGGTGGCCATGGTCGGCACCGACCGGGTGCTGGCACCCGGTCACTCCGTCCCGTCCCTGCACCGGGTCGGCGTCCGGGTGGGCGAGCCGCTGACGTTCGAGGAGTACCGGGACCACCGGCCCGCGGCACGGGCCCGCCGGGCCATCACCGACGAGGTGATGAAGGCCATCGGCGGCCTGTCGGGGCAGGAGTACGTGCCCATGTACGCGTCGGTGCGCAAGGAGGAACTGGCCGAGCAGGCGGCCCAGCGGAGCCGCTGAGCGGCATGCCCGGCTCGGCGGATCACCCGCAGTCGCCGGGCTGACGGCTCACCAGGCTCGCCCGGCGGCTATCCCGGCCCGAGGGCGCGGGGCTGACGGCTCACCAGGCGCGCCCGGCGGCTATCCCGGCCCGAGGGCGCGGGGCTGACGGCTTACCAGGCCTGACCTGGCCGGATATCCCGGCGCGGGACGGGCTTATGGTTTGCCCGGGCGGCTATCCCGGCCCTAGGCGGGCTGCCGGGTCAGGCGCGGCGGACGGCGCGGGTCAGTCCTGGCCGTCGGTGCCCCGCACCGGCGGGAACAGGCGGAACGCGTCTTCGATGTCGGCACGTGGCCGGACGGCCGGGAAGGTCTCGGTGCTGTCGCCCGGGTTGGCCCCGGGGAAGGATCGCTGGCTCGCGCCGGAGTCCACGGCGGGCATGTTCTCGGTGCCGTCGTCCGGGGCGCCGGTCCCGGTGCTCACCTGCGGTGCGGGCGGCGGTACCGGTGCCGCGGGGCCCGCGCTGGCCCGCGGCGTCCCGCTGGCCCCCGCCGTCCCGCTGGCCCCCGCCGTCCCGCTGACCCCTGCCGGTCCGCTGGCTTCGGCCGGGGGAACGGCGAGGAAGGAGTCGGTGATCTCCCAGGGCGGGATGCCGGTCTTCGGCTGCGTGGTGCCGGCCTCGTGCTTGCCGGCGCCCGGCTCACCAGCGCCCGGCTTGCCGGCCTCGTCCTTCGCCGCGGCGACCGCGGGTCCCGTCCGCGGCTGACCGGTGCTCGCCGGCCCGAAGCCGGCCGGGGCCTGGCCCGCGCCGGGCGCTCCGCTGGCGATTGCTCCGCTGCCGATTGCCCCGGTGCCCATCGCCCCGGGATCCAGGGGCCCGGAGTTGGCCGCCGGGTCGGTGGGGGGCTTGATGGCCCGGGGGAAGGGGCCCCGCTCGGGCTGACCGGCGCCGGGCAGGCCCACATCCGTGGCGGGCCTGGGGGCCGGCGGGAACGGGGGCTGGCTGGCACCGGTCCCGGACCAGCCCGCGCGGCCGGCACCGGCGGCCCCGGGGCCGGCGAAGCCCGCGGCGGTACCGGCAAAGCCCGCTGCCGGGCCCGCTCCGGCGGCACCCGCGACCGGCCCCGCGACCGGCCCCGCAGTAGGCCCTGTGGTCGGCCCCGTGGCGCGGCCGATGGCACCGCCCGCCTGGCGGGCCGCGGCGCTGCCGATCCGCCTGGGCAGGGCGAGGCTCGGCCGCCGTGCCGATGACACGCTCGGCTGGCCGGCGGTCGCGTCGTCGGGCTGGCCAGCGGACAGGCCGGCCGGTGACCCGCCAGCCTCGGGCCCGCTGGTGGCAGGCTCGGACCGGGCCGCGCGGAACGGCTCCGCTCCGGCACCGGGGTCCCACCGGTCTTCCGGCCGGTCCGCGGCGGGCCGGGCCCGCTCCGGCGAATCCGGCTGGGGCGGCACAAGCCCGGCGGCGGGCACCGCGCGGCCGGCCCTCGTGGTCCCGGTGAGCGCCGGACCGCCGGGCCGCCCGTTAGGCTCCGCGGACGATGCCACCGGCGGATGTGGTTCCGCCGCCTTGGGGCCGCCCGGCCATGCCTGTTGTGCCAGCTCCTCCCAGGAGGGCAGCTCGGGGGGCACCTGCTCACGCCTGGGCAGCGAGGCCGGCCCGGTCTGCGCCGGCACGGGGCCCTGGACCCAGGGCAGCTCGCTGTCCGGCTCCGGGGCCGGCTCCCACGGGGGCCGGCCGGATACCTCGGGGGCCCGCGCCTGGCGCGGTCCCGGGGTCAGCCGGGCGGCCGCGCCCGCGGCAGGTGCGGTCCCGCTGGCGGGCTCGGCGGCCGGCGGCACCGGACCGGCAGGGAACGCGCTGTCGGGAATCGCCGCGCCGCGCGGATCCGACTGCATTCGATGCCACGGCGGCGCGCCGGCGCCAGCGGCGGGCGGAGTCAGGTCGGCGGGCGGGACCAGGCCCGCTCCCGGCGCGTTCTGTCCGGCGGTCCCCTGCGGTGTGCCGGGGCCCAGCGGCGAGCCGGGACCCAGCGGCGAGCCGGGCTCCGGCGCCGAACCGATACCAGCGGAGCCGATACCCGCCGCGGAGCCAAGACCAGCGGCGGCGCCGAGCCCCGCCGAGCCGAGCCCCGCCGAGCCGAGCCCCGGCGACGAGCCAAGCCCGGCTGCCGCGCCGAGCCCGGAGGCGCCGAGCCCGGAGGCGCCGAGCCCGGGGGATGACGGGCCCGCGGCCGCGAACCCGGACGACGCCGACCTGGTGAACCCGGCCGCCGATCCGGTGAAGCCCGCCGCGGATCCGGTGAAGGGCGCCGAAGAGCCGGTGAAGCTCGCGCCGGTGAAGCCGGCCGGCCCCGGTCCTCCGGCTCCCGGGCCGAGCGGCGCGGCGATGAAGTCGGCGGGGTCGAGCTGCGGCTCGGCCGCTTCCGCGGGCAGGCCGCCGTGGCCGGCCGGCCGCCGATCGCCGACCGGGGCTCCCCGCTTCGCCGGCCCCTTCGCCTTGGCCGCCTTCTTGCCCGCGGCCGGGAGCTGGGCCGCCGCCCGCACCTCGGCGAGCCGGGCCGACCGCGCGTGCCGCCGCCGCCAGGCCGTGACACCGAAGATGAGCCCGAGCAGCAGGACGAACACCACGCCGGCGATGGCCGCGTCCTTGATCAGGGTGCCGCGGACGCTCCGGTGGATCGGGGCGCTGTGCACCGCCGGGGGGCTGGGGGGCGCCTGGCCGGAGGCGCCGCCCGAGGCGGCCGACTTGGACACGGCCTCGGCGATGCCCGCCGCGGCGGTGAGGGCCTTGGCCGCGTCGACGGTGCCGAAGCCCGAGCCGTTGGCCCGCCCGCCGCGCGGCCGGAACCCCGTGCTCGTGGTGAGCGCCTTGGTGACCTGCGCGGGGGTCAGCACCGGGAACTGGGCCCGGATGAGCGCGACGATGCCCGCGACCATCGCGCTCGCCGCGCTGGTGCTGTTGAGCTGCGGGTAGCTGCCGGCCGGGTTGGCCGCGGTGACCCCGGCCCCGGCGGCGGTCACCATGACGTACGGCTGGTGGCTGCTGAACGGCGCCTTGACGAAGTGCCGGTCGAAGGCACCCACCGCGATGACACCGCGGTACGCGGCCGGGAAGTTCGGCGCGTCGCTTTGCGTGCCGTTGTCGCCCGCCGGGGCGACGAGCACGACGTGCTTGGCAAGCGCGTAGCCGATGGCCGCCCGCTCGGCGGTGCTGCCGCCAGAGCCGGGCGCGCCGGCCGCGGTGACCGGGTCGAGCGGCAGGTCGATGACGCTCGCGTCGTGCCGGACGGCCCACCTGATACCGCGGGCAATGGCGTCCGGCAAGCCCGCGGCAATGGTCTGGCCGGACATGTGCGGGTCGTTGCTTTCCAGCGTCACCCGCAGCGCGAGGATCTTGGCTCTAGGCGCGATGCCGATAACCCCATTGGCCTGGCCGGGGCCGTGCCCGTGGCCGGCGATAAGACTGGCCACTTCCGTGCCGTGAATCCCCCAGAACCGCCCGCCGGCCGTGCGGCCCGAGTTGCTGTAGTCCGGGCCGGTGGTGACCGAGCCGGTGAGGTCCGCTTGCGCCGGGTTCACGCCGGTGTCGAGCACGGCGACGGTAACGCCGGACCCCCGCGTGGTCTGCCAGGCATTCGTGACGTGCAGGGTGCGCAGCCACCATTCATTCCGGCGGGCCTGGTCGGCCAGCGCCGGGGAACTGGTCGCGGCGATAAATCCCAGGCTTACAAGCGCGGCCAAGACGGCGCGCGCGCGAAGGTGGAAGGCAACGGAAACGCCAGCCCGCGCGCGCCGGGAGAGACCATGCGACACGGCGGTCCTCCTCCGGGGATGCACCTGCGCATTCTGTCATGTTCATGACCGTTTCGTGGCCAGAGCTGGTGGCCTGACCGGGCTTGACCCCGCTTTTCCCGGGCTATTCCGGCGCCATGGCAAAGGCGCGCCGGGCTACGACGGCGGCGCCGCCGCCAGCCGGACGTGCGCGCCGGGGGGCAGGCCCAGTTGCTGCGCCGCGTCCCCGGCGTTGACCGCGAGCGAGATCAGTCCCGCGCTGTCGGTGAACGCGACCAGTTCGCCGGGGGCGACCGCGGCGAAAGTCTCCAGGTAAGGCACGGTGAGCTGACGGCGGCCGCAGCGGACCACGAGATGGGAGCCGAAGCCGATGCCGATCCGGTCGGCGTCGGACGCGGCGATGGACAGCTGCACGTTGCCGAACCGGTCCACCGACATCACCTCGCCCTCGGCCTCGCGGTCATGCACCCGGCTGGTCGGCGCGGGCAGGGTTACCAGATCGCCAGTATCCAGTTCTGTGCCCACCGTAGCCAGGTCCGCGCCCGCGGCGAGATGCGCCGCGACCGGGATGAAGATGTCACGGCCGTGGAAGGTCTGGGACACCGGGTGCAGCCAGAGTTCACCGTTGGTGAGCTGGAACGCGCGCCGCACGCCGCCCAGCGCCGCGGCCGCCCACGACAGCAGGCCGTTGTCCGGGCCCACCAGGATCGCCTCACCCGCCTCCACCACGATGCCGCGGCGCGTGGTGCCCACACCGGGGTCGACGACCGCGACGTGCACCGCGGGCGGCAGGTACGGCATGGTCTGCGCGAGCACGGCGGCGCCGCGGCGCACATCGCCCGGGGGCACCAGGTGCGTGATGTCGATGATGCGCACCCCGGGAGCGATCCGGGCGGCGACTCCGTGGCACGCGGCGACGAACCCGTCGTCGAGCCCGTAGTCGGTAAGGATGGTGAGGCAGTCGTAGGTGGTCACGAACGGTGAGCGTACGACCTGCGGCCCGTTGCCGGAAGCCCCACCGCCGCCGAGAAGCCTCGCCGACGGCTGTCGGAAGGACCGGGGTACTGCCTACGATGGAGGGCCGGGCGGAATCAGGCCGAGGCGGGAATTGCGGCCGGCGGGGGAGTCGGATCACGGGAGGAGCGTGAGGCAGGTGGCGGCACTGTCCGAGCGCGAGACCCGGGTCCTGGCCTTCGAGCGGCACTGGTGGCGGCAGCCGGGTGCCAAGGAACAGGCGATCTCCGACCAACTCGGCGTTTCCGCGACGCGGTACTACCAGATGCTCAACGAGCTCATCGACCGGCCGGAGGCGATGGTCGCGGATCCGGTGCTGGTCAAGCGGCTGCGCCGGCAGCGCGCCCGCCGCGAGCGGATCCGCTCGGCGCGCGGGGAGGGCGGCGCCGCGTGACCCAACCGGCGCCGCGGGCGCCGGTCCCCGAGGGGGTGACACCCGAGGGGGCGGCCGGCCTTGCGGCCATCGCGGCAGACCCCGGCCACGCGCTGGTCGCCCTGGACTTCGACGGCACCCTCGCGCCCATCGTCAGCGAGCCGTCCGCGGCCCGCCCGCACCCGGATGCGCTGCCCGCCCTGGGCCGGCTCGCCGCGGCCGTCGGCACCCTCGCGATCATCACCGGGCGGCCCGCGCCCGTGGCGGTGGAGCTGGGCGGTTTCGCCGGTATCCCCGGCCTGATCGTGATCGGGCAGCACGGCTTCGAACGCTGGGAGGCCGGCCGGCTCAGCTCGCCCCCGGCGCCGCCCGAGGTCGCCGCGGCCCGCGACCGGCTGCCCGTGGTGCTCGCCACGAGCGGCGCCCCCGAGGGCACCCGGGTGGAGGACAAGGGCCACGCCCTCGTGGTGCACGTCCGCCGTACCGCCGACCCGCGGGCGGCGCTGGCGCTGCTGACCGGCCCGCTGACCGAGTTCGCCGCCGCGGCCGGGCTGGACGCCAAGCCCGGGCGGATGGTTATCGAGCTGCGGCCGCCCGGCGTCAACAAGGGTGCCGCGCTGGCCGCCCTGATCGCCGAGCGCGACCCGGCGGCGATCCTGTTCGCCGGGGACGACCTCGGCGACCTCCCCGCGTTCGAGGCCGTCCGCGCGGCACGGGCCGCCGGGCGCCGGGGCGTCACGGTGTGCAGCGCCTCGGACGAGGTCACCGCGCTGGCCAGCCATGCCGACCTGGTGGTCGACGGCCCGGCGGGGGTCACCGCCCTGCTGGTCAGGCTGGCTGACGCCGTGCAGCCGTCTCCAGCGCGCTGAGCTGGGCGGCCAGCCACTGCTGCGGCGGGCAGGCCGCGCTCGCCTGGGCAAGCAGGGCACCACGGCGATTTCGTTCTTCAGCGTTCATGCTCAGCGCCTCGTGCAGGGCCTGTGCCGTGGCGGACACATCGTAGGGATTCACCAGCAGGGCGCCCTCGGCCAGTTCGGCGGCCGCGCCGGCCTCGCGGGACAGCACGACGGCGCAGGCGCGCTCGGACAGCAGCGGGCCCTCCTTGGCCACCAGGTTCATGCCGTCCCTGACCGGGTTGACCAGCAGCACGTCGGCCAGCCGGTACGCGGCGAGCGAGCGCGGGTAGTCGTCGTTGACCTGCAGCACCAGGGGGGCCCAGTCCTCGGTGCCGAACTCGTCCACGATCTCCCGCGCGATCCGCTGCACGCTGGCGGTGTACTCGCGGTACTCGGGCAGGTCGTGCCTGGACGGGTAGGCGAACGCCAGGTGGGTGACCCGGCCACGCCACTGCGGCCAGGTGACCAGCAGTTCCCGGTAGGCGGCCAGGCCGCGGACGATGTTCTTGGACAGCTCGGTGCGGTCGACCCGGACGATCAGCCGCCGGCCGCCCGCGACCTCGGTGAGCGCGGTGACGTGCGCCGCCACGTCGTCGGCCGCGGCACGGGCGCGGAGCTGCGCCGCGTCCACGCCGAGCGGGTGCACGCCCACCGTGGTGGTGTGCCCGGCGTGCCGGACGGTCCCCGCTGCCCGGTCCACCTGGGCGCCGAGCACGGCCTCGCAGCAGTCGAGGAACGCGCCGGCCCACCGCTGCGCGTGGAACCCGGCGTGGTCGGCGCCGAGGATGCCCTCGAGGACCTCGCGCGCCACGTCATCGGGCAGCAGCGCGAAGTAGTCCGGCGGCGCCCACGGGGTGTGCGAGAAGTGCGCGATCGCCAGGTCGGGACGGCGCTGCGCGAGCATCCGGGGGACCAGGGTCAGGTGGTAGTCCTGCACCATGGCCCTGGTGCCCGCGCCGGGCGGCCCGGCTCCCTCGGCGAGCGCGTCGGCGAACGCGGCGTTGTAGCCGCGGAACGACTCCCATTCCCGGCGGAACGCGAGCCCGAACAGCGGCTGGTTCGGGGTGTCGTAGAGCAGGTGGTGGATGAACCAGAGGCAGGAGTTGGCGATCCCGTTGTAGGCCCGGTCGAACACCGGGGCGGGGATGTCGAGCATCCGCACCGCCGACTCCGGCCCGCCGCGCACCGCGTCGCTGGCGGTGAGGGACGCGTCAAGCTGCCCGTCCGGCGCGGCGCGGGCGGCGGCCCGGTCGGCGTCGTTCAGCGCGGCGCACACCCAGAGCACCTCGGCCCGGCCGGCCAGCGCCGACAGCCCTGCCACCACCCCGCCACCGCCGCGGCGGCTGGTCAGCCTGCCGTCGGCGCCGAGGCTGAACGACACCGGCCCCCGGTTGGACGCGATCAGTACCCGGCCCGCTGGTTCGGCGCTCATGGAAGGTGAGGTTAGGGCATTTGATCAAGCCGGCCCGGAGCCGGGTCGTCGGCCCGCTGACCTGTTCCCCAGCCAGATAGCCCGTTGCCCGCATCGGTTAGAGTTGTCAGCACAACTTCATAACGCTCATCCAGAGGGGTGGAGGGAACGGCTCTGTGAAGCCCCGGCAACCACCGTGACGGCGAATGCTACTTGCTGGCCGTTGGGCCAGCGGCGCGTGAGTCCGCAGTGCTTATCCAGGGGGCGACCCCCTGGATACCCCGGCGATGGCTGGGGTCTTTGCAGAGCGAACCCCCGGCGTCGGCTGGGGTCTGCTGCACAGTGCGGCTTTGGCGCCAGGCGGGGCTCGTCATGGCAGGTGCCAACTCCGGCCCGCGGCTGTTCGGCCGCAGGGACAGATGAGGGAGAAAGGCCCCGCACCGTGACCACACCCGCGAGCACTCCATCCGGTTTCGGCTTCGCAAGTCACCTCTTCTGCCGCGAATGCGGCGCCACCTCCGCGCTCGGCGCCAGTCACGCGTGCGCGGAGTGTTTCGGCCCGCTGGAGGTCGGCTACGAGCTGCCCCCGCTGACCCGCGCCGGCATCGAGGCCGGGCCCGCGAACATCTGGCGTTACGCCAGCCTGCTCCCGGTGCCGCCGGGCATCGCCGCCACGCCCAACACCGAGCCCGGCTGGACCAGGCTCACCCGCGCCGGCCAGCTCGCCAGGGAGCTGGGGCTGCGCGCGCTGTGGCTGAAGGACGAGCGCGGCAACCCCACCCATTCGTTCAAGGACCGGGTCGTGGCGGTCGCCCTGGCCGCCGCCGTCGAGATGGGCTACAAGGTGCTGGCCTGCCCGTCCACCGGCAACCTGGCCAACGCCGTGGCCGCCGCCGCGGCCCGCGCCGGGATCCGCTCGGTGGTGCTGATCCCGGCCGACCTGGAGCCGCAGAAGATCGTCGCCACCGCCGTCTACGGCGGCATCATGGTGCCCATCGACGGCACCTACGACGACGTGAACCGGCTCGCCTCCGAGCTTGCCGACGACCGGGAGGACTGGGCCTTCGTCAACGTCAACGTGCGCCCCTACTACGCCGAGGGTTCCAAGACCATCGGCTACGAGATCGCCGAGCAGCTCGGCTGGCGGCTGCCCGAGCAGATCGTCGTGCCGGTCGCGTCCGGTGCGCAGCTCGTCAAGATCGACAAGTCGTTCCGCGAGCTGATCGAGCTCGGCCTGGTGCCCGACACCAGGTACCGGGTGTTCGGCGCGCAGGCGACCGGGTGCTCGCCGGTGGCGGCCGCGTTCCGCGCCGGGCACGACGTGGTGCAGCCGGTCAAGCCGGCCACCATCGCCAAGTCGCTGGCCATCGGCAATCCCGCCGACGGCCCTTATGTGCTCGACGTCGTGCGGCGCACCGGTGGGGCGGTGGCCGACGTGAGCGACGATGAGATAGTCACTGCCATACGCATGCTCGCCGCGACCGAAGGCATCTTCGGCGAGACGGCGTCCGGGGTGACCCTCGGGGTGCTGCGCCGGCTCCTCGCCGACGGCGTGCTCGACCCGGGCGCGGAAACGGTCATCATCAACTCGGGTGACGGCCTGAAGACGCTGGACGCGGTCGGGTCCTCGCCCGGGGGCGGCGTGCCGTCCGGGGCGCCGGCCGGGGGCGGGGCGATCCGGCCCACGCTGGAGGCGTTCGAGGCATGGGAATCGGCACGTGCGGCGTGACACATGCTCCCTCGTTCGTGATCATGAGTTCGCTGTTCCTCCGGCAACACCAAAGGCCATGATCACGAAGCTGGCGACAGAGAAAGGCGGCCGCGGATGAGCGTCTCCGTCCGAATCCCGACCATCCTGCGCACGTTCACCGGCGGCTCGGCCGAGGTGAGCGCGGACCCGGGCACCTTGCGCGAGGTTCTCGCCAGCCTCGACAAGGCGTATCCGGGCCTGGCCGGCCGGATCATCGATGACGCGGGTAATTTGCGCCGCTTCGTCAATGTGTACGTGGGTGACGAAGATGTGCGGTTCGCCAAGGGGCTCGACACCCCGGTGCCGGCCGGGTCGCGCGTTTCGGTGATCCCGGCGGTGGCCGGCGGCTGAGGCCCGGGCAAACCGGGCGCAAGCCGCTTCCCTGGCACCGGCAAACACCCCTGCCGGCGCGCTCCCGTTTAACCCTTACTGACCAGCGTGTCCGCGTTTCTCTGCCGGTCCGGACCAGTTTCCTGGCCGCATTCAGCGAGTATCGGGTCACGCGGGCGCACGGCAGGGGGTATGGTCATACCCGGTCGCAGTCGGTCGGCGAGAACGACAAGCGATGCTTGTCCGTACGCCTAGCACAACCGCGATCACTGGATCCCGAAAAGCAAGGGCGGGATCCCGATAGCCCGAGCGTAGTTAGGGGTTGTTGAGTAATGGCTCAGGGCACCGTCAAGTGGTTCAACGCGGACAAGGGCTACGGCTTCATCGCGGTCGACGGTGGCAGGGACGTGTTCGTGCACCACACTGCCATCCTCATGGATGGTTACCGCAGCCTTGAGGAGGGCCAGCGGGTCGAATTCGACATCACACAGGGTGAGCGCGGGCCCCAGGCCGAGTCCGTTCGCGCCGTGTAGCGTAACTGCTCATCAAAGCTGAATCTGGCCCGGTACCCGGACGCGGGTGCCGGGCCATTCGGTTGCGCCCACCGGGCCGGTGACGGGGCCGGCCTTTCGTCACACAAGCCCGGCCCGGGGTTGCCCTCGTGCCGTCCGCCGGTGTGGCACCGGGGCCGGCGCGGTCAGGGGAGGGGCTCGATCTCCACGTCGGGGTGCATGGCGCGGATCGGGCCGGGCCGCTCGCTCACCACCGGCCAGCCTCGGTCGGCGGCCAGGAAGGCGGCATGCGCCGCCCCGGTGGACGCCCGGGCGGGCAGCGCGTCGGACCGCAGCAGCCCGGTTCCCGTGGCCTCGGTGGCGCCGAACTGCGCCACCTTCGCCATCGGCGACTTCAGCAGGTCGAACAGGCGCGCCTGCTGTTCCGGATCCCGCAGCCTGGCCAGGGCGTCGGCCAGGCAGGGCGCCGGGATGACCAGCGGGATCAGGTGCTCGTGGCTGATGTAGAGCAGCGCCTGCATGTACGGGGTGCCCCTGGCCGCCTGGAGCAGGGCGCTGGTGTCGAGGATCCGGCCGCCGATCACCCGGCGGTCTTAGCGCCCACGCCGAGTGCCCGGCGGGCCCAGGCATAGTGTTTGGCCTCCGGGCCCGGGCACCGCTCGAAGATGCGGTCCAGGGTGGCCCGGGCGTCCCGCCAGTCGTCCTCCCGGCGCAGCAGCTCGGCGATGTGCCCGGACACCGAGTCGATCCGGCCCTCGTCCTTGGCCCGTCGCAGCTTCTCGATCAGGTCCTTGGGCAGGCTGATCGCGAGCTTCTCCGTTGCGGACATACCTTGGTTATACCGGTCACGGCCCGGTGGCCTCAACCAGATCGGCGTGGTTGGCACCCCCGGGCGCGTCGCTGCGGCCAGGTTGTCCCCGATGCCGGGGATCCCCGCCCGTGGCCCGCAAGTGCCTGCTCAGCGGGCTGCGAACCGGCCCGGCCGGGAAGATCAGCTTGCACTCTCATGCCGAGAGTGCTAAACAGGTCGTTGGCACTCTCGGCATGAGAGTGACAGCGCCAAGGCGGGATCGGGGCGATGAGGCCTCACCTGTGCAGGAAGGGACTGCCACAGCGAGGGCCGGCCGTCGCGGGCGTCGGCTCGATCCGCCGGTAGTCGCATAGTTTCCGGAGGACTGGAGCCTATGGCAGCCAAGATGATCGCGTTCAGCGAGGACGCAAGGCGCGGCCTCGAGCGCGGCATGAATCAGCTAGCCGACGCCGTGAAAGTAACCCTCGGCCCGAAGGGCCGGAACGTGGTGCTCGAGAAGAAGTGGGGCGCTCCCACGATCACCAACGATGGCGTGTCCATCGCCAAGGAGATCGAGCTCGAGGACCCGTGGGAGAAGATCGGCGCCGAGCTGGTCAAGGAAGTCGCCAAGAAGACCGACGACGTCGCTGGTGACGGCACCACGACGGCGACGGTGCTCGCCCAGGCGCTGGTCCGCGAGGGCCTGCGCAACGTCGCCGCCGGCGCCAACCCGATGTCGCTCAAGCGCGGCATCGAGGCCGCGGTGGAGCGGGTGAGCGAGGAACTGTCCAAGCTCGCCAAGGACGTGGAGACCAAGGAGCAGATCGCTTCGACGGCCTCCATCTCCGCTGGCGACACCGCGATCGGCGAGATGATCGCCGAAGCGATGGACAAGGTCGGCAAGGAAGGCGTCATCACCGTCGAGGAGAGCAACACCTTCGGCCTCGAGCTCGAGCTCACCGAGGGCATGCGCTTCGACAAGGGCTACATCTCGCCTTACTTCGCCACCGACCCGGAGCGGATGGAAGCGGTCCTCGAGGACCCCTACATCCTGATCGTCAACTCCAAGGTGTCGGCGAACAAGGACCTGCTGCCGCTGCTCGACAAGGTCGTGCAGTCCGGCAAGGCCCTGGTCATCATCGCCGAGGACGTCGAGGGCGAGGCGCTGGCCACCCTGGTCGTCAACAAGATCCGTGGCCTGTTCAAGTCGGTCGCGGTGAAGGCGCCCGGGTTCGGTGACCGGCGCAAGGCCATGCTCGGTGACATCGCCACCCTCACCGGTGGCCAGGTCATCAGCGAGGAAGTCGGCCTCAAGCTGGAGACCGCGGACCTCGAACTGCTCGGCCGCGCGCGCAAGGTCGTCGTCACCAAGGACGAGACAACGATCGTCGACGGTGCCGGCGACGCCGACCAGATCTCGGGCCGGGTCAACCAGATCCGTGCCGAGATCGAGAACACCGACTCCGACTACGACCGGGAGAAGCTGCAGGAGCGGCTGGCCAAGCTGGCCGGCGGCGTTGCGGTGATCAAGGCCGGCGCGGCCACCGAGGTCGAGCTGAAGGAGCGCAAGCACCGCATCGAGGACGCGGTGCGCAACGCCAAGGCCGCCGTGGAGGAAGGCATCGTCCCCGGTGGGGGCGTCGCGCTGCTCCAGGCGGGCACGGAAGCGTTCAAGAAGCTGGACCTGGCCGGCGACGAGGCCACCGGTGCCAACATCGTGCGCCGGGCCCTTGAGGAGCCGCTCAAGCAGATCGCCATGAACGCCGGCCTCGAAGGCGGCGTGGTGGCCGAGAAGGTCAAGACGCTTCCTGTCGCTCACGGCCTCGACGCCTCGAACGGCGAGTACGTCGACATGTTCAAGGCGGGGATCATCGACCCGGCCAAGGTCACCCGGTCCGCGCTGCAGAACGCCGCTTCCATCGCCGGTCTCTTCCTCACCACCGAGGCAGTGATCGTCGAGAAGCCGGAGAAGGACAAGGCACCGGCCGCCCCCGGCGGCGGTGACATGGACTTCTAGTCCATGCCAGCGGGCGCCTGGCGCCCGTAGTGAGGGGTGGTCCCGCGATGCGGGGCCGCCCCTCCGGCCTTCTGTATCCGCCCAGCCCGGCCGGCGGCGATCCCGCCGGCAGGCTGTATCCCGCTCGGCTCGGCCGCGGCCATCCCGCCCGGCGGACCGGAGTGTGCATTCTTCCCCCGCGTTGCACAACTCTCGCTTGGTCACGGCCCGTTTGCACGCGTGTATGCGCTGCAACTTTCAGAGCGTGCAAGGGGCTCCACAATCAGCGGATAAGAGGGGATGATCGGGGCATGAGGGCACGTCCCAACCCGTCCGGCGAACAGATCGTCACGGATTACCTGACCCGGGTGGCGCAAGCGGCCCGCCTGCTCCCCAAGGGGGCCAGGGGCGCCTTTGTCGGGCGCACGAAGTCACTCGTCGAACGCGAGCTCGGGCCGCCCGGTACCCGCACCGATCCCGAGCATGTCATCGAGGTACTGGCGCGGCTAGGCAAGCCCGAGGACCTCGTCCTGGAGGAACGGACCCGGATCGACCGGGGCTGGGTCAAGAAGCGGGAGGGGGAGGCCGCGGCGGCCGCCCTCACCGGCCCGCGGATGAACCGTCCCCTGACCTCACGGCGGCGGCCCAACTCCGACACACAGCAGTTGTACGGCAAGCCGGCCCAGCCCGGGCCGGACGGAACCATGACCGGGCCCGACGGAACCATGACCGGGCCCGACGGAACCGTGATCGGGCCGGATGGCACCGTCACGGAGCCGGACGGAACCGTCGCCGGCCCGCCGGGGCCGGCCCAGAGCACCGGCCCGCGGCGCTCCGTGCCGCGCGGCGCGGGCCCGCGCAGTACCGGTGCGCGGGTTCCCGGGCCGCGGGCCGCCGGTTCCCGGGGTGCCGGGCCCGGCGCCGCGGCACCCCGCACCGCTGCCCCCCGCGGCGATGCCCCCCGCACCGCTGCCCCCCGCAGGCTGCGGAGCGCCGACGCCCCGCAGGCCGGCCCCGAGGGCGCGGGCCCGCAGGGCACGGATGCGCCGGGCGCCGGGCCGCGGCACACCGGCCCGGTTGACTGGCTGATCGGGCAGGGCCCGGGCCGGCGCGGCGGCGTGGCCGGGACCGAGACCCTCACCGTGGCCGCGGGCCGACTGGCCCGCGACCACGTCCTGGAGACCGCCGCCATCCTGCTGCTCGGCCTCGGCGGGCTGATCCTGCCGTTCCCGTTCTGGCCGATCGGCGCCGTGGTGGCCATGTTCTCGCGGCTCTGGGACATCAAGGACAAATCGCTCGCGGTCGCCGGGCCCCTGGTGGTCACGCTGGCGGCCTCCGTGCTCACCGCCCTGTTCGTGGGCGGCGGCAGCAACGTCGTCCTGATCTACTTCCACGCGATCCACGTGGGCTTCGGCCTGCTGATCCGCGTCGGCTCCGTGCTCACCGCGGCCTACCTGGCCTGGCGGGTGTCGAAGGGGCCACGGGTCCAGGTTCCGCCCTGGAAGCGCGTCACCCGGGGCGGGTAAGCGCAGCCCTCGCCCGGCCCCGTGGTGTCCGGGCGCGGTCCTTCCGGCGCGTCAGGGCTCCACGTCGTCGGCCACCGCGCGCAGCAGTGCCGCGATCTGCTTGGCGTCGCGGGCGTCCGGGTGCCGGCCGCGACGGTAGGAACCCGAGAGTTCGTCGAGCAGCTTGATCAGGTCCTCCACGAGGACAACCATCTCGTCGGGATTCTTGCGGCTCGCCTTGGCCATCGTCGGCGTCGGATCGAGCACCTTCACCTGGAGGGCCTGCACGCCCCGCCGGCCCTCGGCCACGCCGAACTCCACGCGCTGGCCGGACCTCAGCACCATGCCGGACGGCAGCGCGGAGGAGTGGACGAATACCTCACCGCCTCCATCGCGACTGAGAAAGCCGAACCCTTTGTCGGCGTCATACCATTTGACCTTGCCAGTGGGCACGGACTGACCTCACGGGGGAATAGCGGTTGGGCAGGTTCGCGCGCGCGCGCCATCCCAGGTTAGTCGCTCTCGCCGCCGCGGGGTCAGTGCCGGCGGCGCTCGTAACAGCGGCGTGACCCCGGCAGAACGCGCCGGGGCCACGCCTTCCGCGGCCCCCACGCTCAGATGGTGCTGGGACGGGATCGCGTGAGTGACCGGGAATCGGAGCGCACTGGACCGCTCGCTCAAATTCAGGAGGTCGCGTCACCCTTATACCCTGGAGTTATCGCAGATAATCACGGGATAGTTACCCGTAATCACCGAAATTCTTGACCCGCGCCGCTTGGCCGGCGGCTACCGGGATCCGGGTTTCCGGCGGGTGCGTGGCGGTGCCAGGAACGCGGCGGTGCCGCCGCGCGGCCGGGGTTTCCGCTAGGAAACGACCTGCGGCCGGGAGTGCCGCGCCGCGAGGATCCGGCGGCGCCGCTGGGAAAGCAGGAACAGGAACGAGGCGCCCAGCCCGATCGCCGCCACGGTCATCCCCGCGACCCCGCTGGAGGTCAGGGACAGGGCCACCCCGGCCAGCCCGCCGACCACCCAGGCGAGCTGGTGCAGGGTCTCCGAGGCGGCGAACGCGGACGACCTGATGTCCTCGCCGATCTCCTGCTGCACGGTCGAATCGAGCGCCAGCTTGGCGAGCACCTGGCCGAACGCGGCGACCAGGGCCACCGCGAGCGCCGCCCACAGCCCGAAGAACATGGCGCAACCCGCCGTCACGATCGTGGCGGCACCGAGCATGCCGAACGTGATCACGTACGGGCGGCGGGACCGCAGCGCCGACCCGAGCGCCGTGCCGAGGAACCCGCCCAGGGTGGCGGCCGCGAGCAGCCCGCCGAGCGCCACCTTGTCGTTCACCCCGGGGAAATGCACGGTCCGGAGCAGGAACGCGAGGAAGAACACGATGAAGCCGGAGAAGGCGCGCAGGGTGACGTTGGCGCGCATCGCCTCGGCGACGACCGGCCCCACCTGGCGCAGCGTCCGCAGCCCCTGCCTGGTGGAGGGCCGGCCCCGGCCTGGAGCCGCCCGGCCCCGCTCCGGGCCGAGCGGCACCGTCCCGCCCGGGCCACGGGGCCGCGGCCCGCGGTCCGCCCGGTCGGCGGCCGTGGCCGGGCCCGGGCTCGGCACCGTGGCGGCCTGGCCGGGATCCTCGGCCTCGGGCCTGCGGTCGAAGGAATCCACGTGGTCGGGCACCCGGAAACTCAGCGCGGTGGCGGCGATGTAGACCACGGTCCCGACGCGCAGCACCCACGCCGCGCCGTTGACCCCGCCCCCGGCCACATACGCGACGCCCAGCGCGGCCAGCCCGGCCACGCTGGAGGCGATCAGCGAGGCCATGCCGGTGCGCGCGTTCGCGGTGACCAGGGTGATCTCCTTGGGCAGCAGCCTGGGCGTGACCGAGGCCCGGGTCACCGCGTATGCCTTCTGCAGCACCAGCACGCCGAACGCCGCGGGGAGGAGTGCCACCACGTCGCTGTGCAGCACCGCGTCGACCATCCCCCAGCACAGCAGGCCGCGCGCCATCAGCGTGCCGGCCAGCAGGTACCTGCGGCCCTGCTGCGCCCGGTCCAGCATCGGCCCGATCACCGGTGCCAGGACGGCGAACGGCGCCATGGTGATGATCAGGGTGAGCGCGATCCTGCCCCGTGCCTGGTCAAGCGAGGTACTGAAGAACAGCGTGCCCGCCAGGGCGATGGTCACGAAGGCGTCGCCGGCGGCGCCCGCCGCGGTGAGCTCGATGAGGCTCGCCAGGCCGGTCCGGCCCGCCCCGGAAGCACCGGTCATCCGGTGCACGGCGCGGCTGGTGCGGCGCGCGGCCCCGGCGCCCGCCCGGCCCCCGGACTGGGCGGCGGAGGAGACCGCCCTGGCCGCCTGCCGGGCCGCCGTCCGAGCCTCAACCCATCCCATGGTCCCAGTATTCTGTGTTGGGGCCGGTTGCGGGAACGGTGGACCGGCCGGCGGCCGATCTGGCCGCACCATCGTGCAAGCATGCACCCGAATGGGGAACAATTACTGACCGTGAGCCCACTTCGCGCACGTAAGGCTGAGCCGGACGAGATCTGCGCCCAGGCGGTCGAGCTTGCCCGCGCCGCCGCCATCGAGGTGGCGGGGGCCGGCTATGTCGGCGAGCACATCGGCGCGGACGCCGAGGCGGACCGGGTGGTCACCCACCTGTTCGCCTGCCTGGATCCCGCCTACCACGGCTGGCGCTGGGCGGTCACGCTGGCCCGGGCGTCCCGTGCCAAGACCGCCACGGTCGCCGAGAGCGTCCTGCTGCCCGGCCCCGAGTCCATCCTGGCGCCGGAATGGGTTCCCTGGCGGGAACGCCTGCGTCCCGGTGACCTCGGTGTCGGCGACATCCTGCCCACGGCCGCCGACGACGAGCGGCTGGTGCCCGCGGTGGTCCTGGCCGGTGACGACGGGCTGACGGACGCCGACGACCTGTCGGTGATCGTGGCCACGCTGGCGGAGCCGTTCGCCGGGAACCCCGCCGTGGCGGCCGGCCTGGTGCCGCCCCAGGGCCGGGTGCTGTCCCTGGCGGGCCGCGACGACACGGGGATGCGCTGGTATGCCAGCGAGCACGGGCCGAAGAGCCCGCTCGCGCACGCGGCACCCGGCGTCTGCGCGGGCTGCGGCTTCTTCGTCCGGCTCGGCGGCCCGCTCGGCTCGGTGTTCGGCGTCTGCGCGAACGCCTTCGCCCCCGACGACGGCCGGGTGGTGTCGGTGGACCACGGCTGCGGTGCGCACTCGGAGGCGCTGCTCCCCGGTAGCACGGACCAGCCGGTGCCGCCGGTGATCGACGAGCTCGGGTACGACCTCATGGACCTGCCCGGCGTTTCGGTGGACGAGACCGTCTTCGAGTCCCTCGACCACAACTAGCGGGCTTGCTCCTGCCGCGCGGCGGCGGCGCGGGCGCGGGACCGCTTCACCCGGGGCACGTACCACAGCCCGAACAGGCCCATCACCAGGCCGGCCAGGCAGGTCCAGATCCACCACCGCTCCCCGGCCGGTAGCTGATCGCGCAGCACGAGAAGCACCACGAGCGCGACCGCCCACGCCGCGGTGATGACGGCCGTGACGAGTTCGTCGTTGGCCTCGAGCGGTGGCGGCGACGGGCGCTGGCTCCGGGTCACTATTCCAGGTTAGGTGGCAGGCCCTGGCGCGGCCCGGGCCGGGCCCGCGGTAGTGCGTGATCTACTGTCACCACGCCAGGCGGGCCCGCCCGGGAAACCGGTCGCGGAATGCTTCGCTATGGCGTACTGTTAGCTAAAGTAATGAGTCAGGCTAATGAATATGACGCAATCGGAGCACAGGTCCGACCCCGGCCTGGCCACGGCGCTGCGGATCTCGGTGAGCCGCCTGGCCCGCCGCCTGCGCGTCGAACGCGCCGCCGCCGGCTTGGGCGAGCCGGATCTTTCGGAAACCCAGCTGGCCGCGCTGGCCACGCTGGAGCGGCACGGCGCGATGACCCCGGGGGAGCTGGCCGAGCACGAGAAGGTGCAGCCGCCGTCCATGACGCGCGTTATAGCGGTGCTCGTGGAATCACAGCTCGTGCGGCGCGAGCCGCACGCCTCCGACCGGCGGCAGGTGGTGCTCACCGCCACGGGCGCGGGGCGCGACCTGGTGATCAAGGCGCGGCGACGGCGGGAGGCGTGGCTGGCGCAGCGGCTCAAGGAGCTGTCGCCGGCCGAGCGGGCGACGTTGCGGGCGGCCGCGCCGATCCTGGAGAAGCTCAGCCAGGCCTGAACCGGCCCGCCACCGGCCGGGCGGCCGCGGCGGAAGGCAATCGCCGCGCGAGGTTCCGGACCTTCCGGTCGCTGTCCACCAGGAACTACCGGCTGTTCGCCACCGGGCAGGTGGTGTCCAACACCGGCACCTGGGTGCAGCGGGTGGCCCAGGACTGGCTGGTCCTGGAGCTGACCCACGGCAGCGGCACCGCCCTGGGCATCGCCACCGGCCTGCAGTTCCTGCCGCAGTTGCTGTTCAGCCTCTGGGGCGGGGTCATCGCCGACCGGTACCGCAAGCGCAACATCCTGTTGACCACCCAGGCGATCATGGGGATGCTCGCGCTCATCCTGGGCATCCTCGCGCTCACCGGGGTGGTGGCCGTCTGGCAGGTGTACCTGCTCGCGTTCGCGCTCGGCCTGGTGGCGGTGGTGGACAACCCGGCCCGGCAGACGTTCGTGGCCGAGATGGTCGGCAGCGAGGGGATGGCCAACGCCATCGCGCTCAACAGCGCCACGTTCAACCTCGCCAGGATCGCCGGCCCGGCCGTCGCGGGCCTCGTCATCGGCGCCGTGGGCACCCCGATCGCGTTCCTGCTCAACGCGGCCTCCTACGGGGCCGTGCTGGTGGGGCTCAAGCTCATGCGGGTCAGCGAACTGCGACCGCTGGCCCGCGCGCCCAAGGCACCAGGACAGCTCAGGGAGACGTTCCGCTATGTGCGGGCCCGCCCCGATCTCTGGCTGACCCTGGTGCTGGTGTTCTTCGTGGCCACGTTCGGCATGAACTTCCAGGTGACCGGCGCGCTGATGTCCAAGGGCGTGTTCCATGCCGGGGCGGCCGAGTTCGGCCTGGCCTCGGCCGCCTTCGCGCTCGGCGCGCTGGGCGGCGCGCTGGCCGCGGCCCGCCGTGCCCGGCCCAGCATGCGGCTGATGCTGACCACGGCGTTCGCGTTCGGCGTGCTCGAGGTGGCCACCGGCGTGATGCCGGCCTTCTGGTCGTTCCTGGTGATGCTGGTGCCGACCGGGCTGGCCGTGCTGATGTTCAGCACCACCGCCAACTCCACGACCCAGCTCGGCACCACGCCCGCGGTGCGGGGCCGGGTGATGGGCCTGTACATGTTCGTCTTCCTCGGCGGGACACCGCTCGGCTCCCCGCTGGTCGGCTGGTCGGCCGAGCAGTTCGGTGCCCGGGCGGGCCTGGTCGGCGGCGGGATCATCTCGGCGGCCGCGGCGGCCGGCGTGGCGCTGCTGCTGGCGCGGGCGCGCGGCGCGCGCCTTCGCTCCGTGCTGCGCCCGGCGGCGCTGGCCCGGGCCGCGGCCGGCGGCGCCGGCGCGTATGCCAGGCGAACGGGTCAATCCAGGCACAACGTTCGGCAACGGGAGCCAACGGCTGCTACCAATGGATCATGAGGCTGTTCGTTGCGATCGCGCTGCCCCATGAGGCGGCCGGCGAACTGGACGAGGTGGTGGCGCCGCTGCGCCCCGCCTGGCCAGATCTGCGCTGGACCGGCCGCGACGCATGGCACCTCACCCTGGCCTTCCTCGGCGAGGTTGACGAGGCGGTCATCACCGGGCTGGCGGTGCGGCTGGAACGGGCCGCCCGGCGCCATCCGAGCCTGTCCCTGTCCCTGGCCGGGGCGGGCGCCTTCCCCGGCGCTACCCGGGCCCGGGTGCTGTGGACCGGCATCCAGGGCGACCGCCGCGAACTGGGCCTGCTGGCCGCCTCGGCCGGGGCCGGCGCGCGGCGGGCCGGTGCCCCGCCCGCGACCAGCGGCCGGGGCTACCAGCCGCACCTCACCCTGGCCAGGTGCCGCGCGCCGGCCGACGTGAACCCGCTCGTCGGGGCCCTCGGCGGCTTCGCCGGGACCCCGTGGGTGGCCACCGAGGTGCACCTGATCCACAGCCGGCTGGGCGCGCGCCCGCGCTACGAGGTCATCGGTACCTGGCCGCTGCGCAATGCCCTAGGCTCCTGATGTGAATCGCACGACGCGCTGGCTCCTGCCCACCGTGCTCGCGCTCCTGGTCGTGGTGGCCCTGGCCGGGGCGCTCATTCACTGACCCCGGCGCTACAGGCGGTCGACGACGTAGTCGACGCAGGCGGTGAGCGCCTCCACGTCCGCCGGGTCCACGGCGGGGAACATGGCGATCCGCAACTGGTTGCGGCCGAGCTTGCGGTACGGCTCGGTGTCCACGATCCCGTTCGCCCGCAGCGTCGCGGCGACCTTCGCGGCATCCACGCTCTCGGCGAAGTCGATGGTGCCGACCACCTGGGAGCGCTGCGCCGGGTCCGCGACGAACGGGTCCGCGTACGGCGCCTTCTCGGCCCAGGTGTACAGCCGGGAGGACGAGTCGGCCGTGCGGGCGACCGCCCAGTCCAGGCCGCCCTGGGCGAGCATCCAGTCCAGTTGCCCGGCCAGCAGCAGCAGGGTCGCCACCGACGGGGTGTTGTAGGTCTGCTGCTTCGCCGAGTTGTCGATGGCGACCCGCAGCGAGAGGAACTCGGGGATGTACCGCCCGCTGGCCGCGATCCCCGCGGCGCGCTCCAGCGCCGCCGGCGACATCAGGGCGATCCACAGGCCCCCGTCGGAGCCGAAGCACTTCTGCGGCCCGAAATAGTAGGTGTCGGTCTCGGTGACGTCGACGGGGAGGCCGCCGGCCCCGCTGGTGGCGTCCACGATCACCAGGGCGCCCTGGCCCGCCCCGGGTACCCGGCGGATGGGCATGGCCACCCCGGTCGAGGTCTCGTTGTGGGTGAGCGCGTAGGTGTCCACGCCGGCCTCGGCCGCCGGCCGCGGGTGGCGGCCGGCCGGGGACTCGATGACGGCCGGCTCCTCCAGCCACGGTGCGGCCCGGGTGACCTGCGCGAACTTGCTGGAGAACTCCCCGAACGCCAGGTGTGAGGAGCGCCGCTGGATCAGGCCGAACGCGGCGACCTCCCAGAACGCGGTGGTGCCGCCGTTGCCCAGCACCACCTGGTAGCCGTCCGGCAGCCGGAACAGCTCGGTCAGGCCCTCCCGCACCCGCCGGACCAGCGAGCGCACCGGTGCCTGCCGGTGGGACGTGCCGAGGTAGGCGGCGCCGGAACTGGCCAGCGTGGCCAGCTGCTCGGGGCGGACCTTCGACGGCCCGCTGCCGAATCGGCCGTCGGCAGGGCGCAGACCAGCAGGAATCTCGATGGGGGTCATACCGCCAGCCTATCGAGGCCGGCGCCCGGCCCCGGCCCGCAGCGCAGCCGCTGTGACAACACCCACAACGCCCGGCCGCGCCAGCCCGTATGTGGGCATTGGCGCCAACGCCCACGTTCTTATGTGGTCGTTAGCGTGACCGCCTACAAACGAACCTGGCCGGGCTATGTCCCGGGAGCCACATTAGGCTCGGCAGTCACACCCGCCACGGATGGCGGTGGTCAGATCTCGCCGATTACGCCTTCGGCGCCGGGGACCTCCTTGGCCGGCCGGGCCTTCGGCCCCACGTAGTCGGCGCTCGGCCTGATCAGCCGCCCGGTCCCCTTCTGCTCCAGGATGTGCGCGGACCAGCCGGCGGTGCGCGCGCAGGTGAACATGGCGGTGAACATGCGCGCGGGCACCTCGGCGAAGTCCAGGACGATCGCGGCCCAGTACTCGACGTTGGTCGCCAGCACCCGGTCCGGCCTGCGCGCGTGCAGTTCGGCGAGGGCGGCCTCCTCCAGCGCCGCCGCCACCTCGTACCGGGGGGCGCCCAGTTCCTTGGCGGTGCGCCGCAGCACCCGGGCCCGGGGGTCCTCGGCCCGGTAGACGCGGTGCCCGAACCCCATCAGCCGCTCGCCCTTGTCCAGTGCCCCCTTGACGTAGCGGGTGGCGTCCCCGATCCGCTCGACCTCCTCGACCATGTGCAGTACCCGGGCCGGGGCGCCGCCGTGCAGCGGGCCGGACATGGCGCCCACCGCACCGGAGAGCGCCGCCGCCACGTCCGCGCCGGTGGACGCGATCACCCGGGCGGTGAAGGTGGAGGCGTTCATGCCGTGCTCGGCGGCCGAGGTCCAGTACGCGTCCACGGCCTTGACGTGGCGCGGGTCCGGGTCGCCGCGCCAGCGGATCATGAAGCGCTCGACGATGTTGTCCGATTCCCCGACCCGCTCCTGGGGGATCGCGGGCAGGCCGGTGCCGCGGGCGGACTGCGCGACGAACGAGAGGGTCATGACCGAGGCGCGGGCCAGATCGTCGCGTGCCTGCTCGTCGCTGATGTCCAGCAGCGGCCGCATGCCCTTGACCGGCGCCAGCATGGCCAGGGCGCTCTGCACGTCCACCCGGATATCGCCGGACCGGACCGGGATCGGGTACGGCTCGGCGGGCGGCAGCCCGGGCGTGAACGTGTTGTCCACCAGCAGGCCCCAGACGTGGCCGTAGGACACCTGGCCGACCAGGTCCTCGATGTCGACTCCCCGGTAGCGGAGCGCGCCCCCGGCACGGTCGGGCTCGGCGATCCGCGTCTCGAACGCGACTACACCTTCGAGCCCGGGCTTGAAGTCGGACATCTGAGTCTCCTCGTGTCTGCGATGAGCGCCGGCGCCGGATTCCGGGGCAGGCGTCCGGGCCAGGCGGTGGGTCGCACTCGCCGCGTGCCGCTTTATTCAACAACGTGCCGGCCTTGTCCGGATAGCGCAGGTTGCCATGATGCGCGCCACCAGCGGCTACTCGCCCCGGACAAGGTGCCTGTGTGAGGATCGGTACCCGTGGATACCGATCAGCACCCGCCCCGGGCCGCGGCATCTGCGGGCGCGGACCCTGGCCTGGATGAATCCATGCTCGCCGCGGACCCGGTGGACCAGTTCTCCTTGTGGCTCGCCGACGCCGCCGCCGCGGGACTGCCCGAGCCGAACGCCATGGTGCTGTCCACCGTGTCGGCGGCCGGGCGGCCACGGTCCAGGTCCGTGCTGCTCAAGGGCCATGGCCCGGCGGGTTTCGTGTTCTACACCAACCGCACCTCCGCGAAGGCGCAGGACCTGGCGGGGAACGAATACGCCACCGCGTTGTTTCCCTGGTACGCGCTGCGGCGCCAGGTCATCGTGCACGGCGCGGTGACCCCGATGTCGCAGGCCGAGAGCGAGCCGTACTTCCGCTCCCGGCCGCATGGCTCGCAGATCGGTGCCTGGGCGAGCCGGCAGTCGTCGGTGATCGGTTCCCGGGCCGCGCTCGAAGATGCCTACGCGCTGCTGGAGCAGCGCTGGCCGGAGGGAACGACGGTGCCGATGCCGGATTTCTGGGGAGGTTACCGGTTGGTGCCTGATTTGGTGGAATTCTGGCAGGGCCGGGTCAACCGGCTGCATGATCGGCTGCGCTACCGCCGCGACGGGGCGCACTGGCTGGTGGAACGCCTGTCACCCTGATCGGGTGCTGCCCGCGGCGTCCCCTCTGGCGAATACCATCAGGTAGGAGGGAGGCTCCTCGTGACCGCCTACGGGCTCATCGACACCACAGAGATGTACCTGCGTACGCTCTTCGAGCTGGAAGAGGAGGGCATCCCGCCGTTGCGGGCGCGCATCGTCGAGCGGCTGTCGCAAAGTGGTCCCACGGTGAGCCAGACCGTTGCCCGGATGGAACGCGACGAGCTGGTGCGGGTAGAGGACGACCGGCGGCTGGTGCTGACACCGACCGGCCAGGCGCTCGCGACCCGGGTCATGCGCAAGCACAGGCTGGCCGAGTGCCTGCTGGTCAGCGTCATCGGGCTGCCCTGGGAAGAGGTCCACGCCGAGGCCTGCCGCTGGGAGCACGTGATCTCCGAGCAGGTCGAGCGGCGCCTGGTGGAACTGCTCGATTACCCCGTCCATTGCCCGCATGGCAACGTCATTCCCGGGCTTGCCGAGCTAGGTGTCCCGTCGACCGCCGCTGACCAGGCAGAACAGGCGCGGCGCGAGCCGGTTCAGCCGATGCTCGACGTCGCGTCGGAGCACCCGGCGGCCGTTGTCATCCAGCGCATCAGCGAACAAGTCCAAAGTGATATCGGCCTGATGCTTAAACTCAAGCGGAGTGGGATACAACCGGGACGCAAGGTTACGATCTCGGTGGCCGACGACGGTGTGCGGGTGACAAGTGAGGACGGTGCGGGGAGCAGCACGGCGGTTCTGCCCCGCCGCGTTGCCGCGCATGTATTCGTGGGTGTGCCCTGATAGCTCCACCTACCCTGGGGTCTGCCGGTGACCGGGTTGGATGAGAGCGTGGTGAGCGCCTACCTGCCGCCCGACACGGTGCTGGGGCAGATCGAGGCCGCGGTGGTAGTGACCGACCCGCAGAGCAACCTCCGGTACGCCAACGCCTACGCGGCCAGGCTTTTCGACTTCCCCGATGCCCCCGAGCGCCTGGTCGGCCGGTCGCTGCTCTCGCTGGGGTTCGAGGAGGAGGACCTGGGCAAGGCCGCCGAGCTGGCCAAGCAGGTGCTCCGCGGGCGGGCCTGGGAGGGCACGTTCTCGGTCCGGCCCGGCGGATCCCGGGTGTTCATCCGGGCCCAGGCGGTGCCGCTGCGGCACCCGTCCGGGGCGATCGACGGGATCGTCATCGTCGGCCGCCTGGCGACCAGGCGCAGCAGCGAGCAGGAGCGGGAACGGATCGGGCTGCTCGAGCGCATCGGGGAGCGCCTGGCCCGATCCCTGGAACTCGGCCTGACGCTGCGGCACGTGGCCGAGGCGCTGGTACCGCAGTTCGCCGACCATTGCTTCATCGACCTGTATCAGGGCGACAAGCTGTTCCGCCGGGCCCAGATCAACGCCGGCGGCTGGGAGCCCGCGCCGGGCACCTGGGCGGCCGTGGGTGAGCAGATCAACTACCCCGAGGGGCATTTCTGCCAGCAGGCCATGTCGCGCCTGGATCCGGTCCTGGTGTCGAACCTGGTCTACACCGAGTTCCCGGCGCCGCACGCGCGGAGCATGCGGGCCAGCGCGGACGTGGGGCTGACCTCGATCGTGGCCGCGCCGCTGGTCGCCCGGGGCGAGCTGCTCGGCGTGATCAGCCTGGCGCTGTCCCGGCTCACCGAGCGGGAGGAACCCCAGTACGACATCGACGACAGGGACTTCCTCGGCGCGGTCGCCAGCCGGGTCGCGGTCGCCATCGACAACGCGATGCTGTTCGAGGAGGAGCGGCGCACCGCGCTGGCGTTCCAGACCAGCCTGCTGCCCCAGGTCAAGCCGACCTTCGACGGCCTGGACGTGGCCTGGCGGTATGTGCCGGCCAAGCCGCTGGAGACCCACGGCCAGGGCATCCAGACCCAGGTCGGCGGCGACTGGTATGACCTGATCCCGCTGTCCGCGGGCCGGGTCGGCATCGTCATCGGCGACGTGGAGGGGCGCGGCGCCCGGGCCGCGGCGATCATGGGCCAGCTCAGGGCGACCCTGCGGGCGTTCGCGCAGGACGACAAGGCGCCCGCGGAGATCCTGCGCAAGCTCGACGACTGGTGCCGCACGCTGAGCATGCCGCCCACGAGGGACGGCGAGCACTTCGACTCGCCCCGGGCGAGCTGCACCTACCTGGTCTACGACGCCTGGTCCCGCAGCCTGTCGTTCGCCAACGCCGGCCACGACGCGCCGCTGGTGATCACCGACGGCGACGTCGCGGACCTGGACATCGAGCACCACGGTGTGCTGCTCGGCGTCCGTGGCACGGGCATGCCAGGGCTGCCCACCTATCGCGAGGAGACGCGCACGCTCAAGCCGGGGACCACCCTGGTGCTCTACACCGACGGGCTGACCGACCGCAGGCAGCGCGCCGACGGCAGCGGCCACTACACCGAGGCGGAGGCACGGCAGATGCTGTGCGTCGCCGTCCAGGGCGTGGCCGGCTCGTCGGCGGAGGTCATCGCCCAGGCGGCGGAGCAGGCGGTGCCCGGCGACATCGACGACGACATGGCCATCGTGGTGGTCAGCACCTCACGCGAGGACCTGGCCTCGTGGCAGGCCACGTTCCCGGCCGAGGCGATCCGGGTCTCCGAGGCGCGCCGCCACGCGCAGCTCACCTTCGAGCGCTGGGGCCTGCCGCGCGAACAGACCGAGCTTGCCTGCCTGCTGGTTTCCGAGGTGGTCACGAACGTCGTGCTGCACACGTCGGTCCCGGCCAGGCGCCGTCACCGGATGACGCTGGAACCCGCGGGCGCGCCGGCCGGGCCGGCCCCCGGCCCGGTGGTCGCGGGCGTCCCGACGGCCTGGGATACCGACGAGTTCGGCGAGGGTTTCCCCGAGCCGCCCACCCGGACCTTCACGCTGCGGCTGCGCCGCGGTGCGTCAGCGGTCTGGGTCGAGGTGTTCGACACCGACCTCCGGTTGCCGAGGATCCGCAGCGCGGCGGAGACCGACGAGGGCGGCCGCGGCCTGTACCTGGTGGACCAGCTGGCGTCGCGGTGGGGGTCCCGGCCGACCAAGGACGGCAAGGCGGTCTGGTTCGAGGTGCCGGTCAGCCCCAAGCGGGACGCCAGCTGACCGAAGCGGCGCGGCCGGGGTCAGTGCTTGTACGCGGACACCCACAGCAGCAGCAGGAAGAAGCCCACCACGAGCACCGTGGTCACCCAGGTGCCCCAGGTCACCCCGAGGCCCATCCGCTTGCGCACCCGGGCCACGCCGAACCCGACGAGGATGCCGATCAGCAGCAGCAGGACCAGCCCACTTGCCACCCTGGCCTCCCAGATCGGCGTTCCGCACGTCCCCCCGCTCTTTCGAGGATAAGCGCTGGCGGCGGTCAGCGGGAGCACGCAGGGCCGCGGGTCTGCAGCGTCCCGGTCGATAGGGAGATTTGAAACCCGGCGGTAACATCTGCACTAGACGGGCGCGGCGGCAAGCCTGCCCCGAGCACCCCGGAGGGCGTCGTGGCTGAGGCATACATTGTCGGAGCGGTCCGTACCCCGGTCGGGAAGCGGAACGGCGGGCTCGCGAAGCTCAACCCGGTGGACCTCGCCGCGCATGTGCTGCGCGAGCTGGTGGTGCGCACCGGCATCGACGCGGCCGCCGTCGAGGACGTGATCATGGGGTGCGTCTCCCAGATCGGCCCGCAGTCGCTGGACATCGCGCGGCAGGCATGGCTGTCCGCCGGGCTGCCGGAGAGCGTGCCCGGGGTCACCGTCGACCGGCAGTGCGGCTCGTCCCAGCAGGCGCTGCACTTCGCCGCCCAGGCCGTGCTGTCCGGCACGCAGGACCTGGTCGTCGCGGCGGGCGTGGAGAGCATGAGCGTGGTCCCGATGGGGTCGTCCATCATGCTGCCGCTGGAGAAGGGGATGCCGCTGCCGTTCGGGACCGGGTGGAAGGAGCGGTACGGCGACCAGGAGATCTCCCAGTTCCGCGGGGCGCAGCTGATGTGCGAGAAGTGGGGCATCACCCGGCGCCAGCTCGAGGAGTTCGCGCTGGCCAGCCACCAGCGCGCGGTCCGCGCGATCGACGAGGGACGGTTCGAGCGGGAGATCACCCCGGTCGGCGACGTGGCCGTGGACGAGGGGCCGCGCCGGGACACCACGCTGGAGAAGATGGCGGGCCTGGCGCCGCTGCGGGAGGGCTGGGAGGTCACCGCGGCGGCCGCGTCGCAGATCTCCGACGGCGCGGCGGCGCTGCTCGTCGCCTCGGAGGCGGCGGTCAAGCGGCACGGGCTCACCCCGCGCGCCCGGATCGTGGCCCTGGCCGTCGCGGGCGCCGACCCGGTGTTCATGCTCACCGGGCCGATCCCGGCCACCGAGCGGGCGCTGGCCAAGGCGGGGCTGAAGGTCGATGACATCGACGCGTTCGAGGTCAACGAGGCGTTCGCGCCGGTGCTCATCGCCTGGTCGGCGGACACCGGCGCGTCCCTCGACAAGACCAACCCGAACGGCGGGGCCATCGCGCTCGGCCATCCGCTCGGCGCGACGGGCGCGGTGCTGGCCACCAAGCTGCTGCACGAGCTGGAGCGGACCGGTGGCCGCTACGGCCTGCAGACCATGTGCGAGGGCGGCGGCCAGGC
>WNGN01000602.1_pt1 | contig 32722 bp, 29 predicted proteins | sample 5400561 | NCBI WGS metagenome assembly WNGN01 (sample SAMN13153379, study PRJNA577476) | soil metagenome | isolation source: 115 cm soil or saprolite under Garry oak tree replicate 2 | place: USA:California | collected 2016-06-15 | reverse complement strand
GTATCTCCCTTGAGTCAACACGGCGCTGAGGCACTCCTTTGCCTCAGCAGTCTCATTCTAGTCGATGGCGAGTGTACCGTCAAGCGCTTCACCCAGCTCGGTTAACAGGTGTTCAATGCGCCCAATGATGCATTGATGCCGCTCGACTTCCCATTGCCAGCCATGGGCGAGCGTAGTAGGTCCCCGATTTATCGTGGGACCAGCCCTTGCGGCTGCCAGGCTCCCGCTCACACAACATTTGCATACCCTATTATACTGATAATAGGGTATCTATGGTGCTCATATCCCTCGCCACCATATCACCCGTCGTAAAACGTATCACCTGCCGCGGACTCCTGTCCCAAGTGTCTCAAATGTCACAAATGTCACAACTGGAAATCACATTCCCTGTAATCGCACCTTTGGAATGTCGAAATGTCTGTCCCAATGTCTCAAATGTCACAACTGTCCCAATCGTGTTTAACCTCAGCAGCAAATTTTTTTATTTTATTGCATCATGCAAGGTATCTGCAAGCCATCACCCGTGCGCCAGCACCAATCCTTCGTTCTCTCCGGCAAGGAAGGGCAGACCTAATAGGCGGGAAATGAGCCTCAAATCTTCCTCCATAGACAACCCCAGGACGTGGGTATACAATGAACTAAAAGCACATAGTACGGTGGATAACATTTGAATACCCGGACCCTGGAACTTTTAAGAGCGACAAGTCAATACTTCAGTGAGCGCCAGCGAGAGGCCTACCTGGTCGGCGGTTCGGTACGCGATATTTTGCTCGGGGAGGCGTGCGTCGATTGGGATATTGTAACGGATGGGGATGCTTCCAGGCTGGCACGGGGACTGGCTGATAGGCTGGAAGGGTATTATGCTCATTTGCATGATAAGGCCAGCCGGGTGGTGGTGAAGGGAGAGGAACAGGAGATAGTATTCGATGTTGCGTCGTTCAAGGGAAGTTCGCTCGAAGAGGATTTGCGCCTGCGCGATTTTACGGTGAATGCGATGGCAGCGCCTCTGGATGAGACAGCGCGGTATTTTGAGATGCGGAATGATGGGCGATCCCTTCCAGGGCTAGCGCATACGGGGCGAGGGCATTCAGGGCGAGGGCAAGCCTCGCCCGTCCATTTAATCGATCCGCTGCATGGGGCAGCGGATGTTAAGGCGCGTTGTTTGAGGGCTGTGGATGATGGTGTATTCCGGGACGATCCGCTGCGACTGCTGCGCGCAGTAAGATTGAGGATGCGCTATGGGCTGCACGTGGATGGGTGGACGGAAGGCTTGATGAGGCGGGACGCGGCGCTGCTGGCGCGGGCGGCCGCTCAACGGGTACATGACGAGTTGTATGTTATTCTAAATCCGGACGGGGCGGGCGAGCGGTTGCGCTACATGGACGAGCTGGGATTGTTGACCGTGTTGTTGCCAGAGTTCGTTGCAGCACGCGGGATGTGCCAGCCAGCTCCGCATTTTTGGGATGTGCTGGAGCATTCTGTGGAGTCGGTTGCGGCGCTGGAGCGGTTTGCGAGGATGTTGCAAGAAGGGCGAGACGATGCAGGTGATTATGAGGTCAAGGGGCAGGTGTCGATAGACATGGCGAGCATAAGAGCGCTGCTGCAGGAGGCGCAGGAGCAGGGGGTTTTCCGGCTTGGAGATCTGAAGGCGCCGCGGATGAAGCTGGCAGCGCTATTGCACGATGTTGGGAAGCCTGTGACCTATAAGGTGGATAAGGATGGCGGCGTACATTTTTATCATCACCAGCAGGCGGGGGTGCCGCTGGCGCAGCAGGTGATGAGGCGGTTGGGTGCGAGTACGCAGGATCGTCGCCTGGTGGAGCTGGTGACGGCGCACCATATGCGTCCAGGACAACTGGCGCAGTCCGGTGTTGTGACGCCGCGCGCAATTCGCCGTTTTTTTGTGGACCTGGGGCCAACAGGCATCGCGGTAGCGCTGTTCTCGCTGGCGGATCACCTGGCCACGTTGGGGCCGCAGCCGCTCACGGATGCGTGGGAGCAGCACGTGGCTGTGGTGCGTTTGTTGCTGGTGCGCTACATTCGAGAACGAGAAAGTATTTTGCCACCGCGCCTGGTGAGCGCTGAGGAGTTGATGCGGCGTTTGAAGCTGGGACGCGGGCCTCAGGTTGGGCAGTTGCTCGATCAGATTGCCGAGGCGCAGGCGGAGGGAATGGTGCGTTCGAAGGAAGAGGCCTTGTGGTGGGCAGAAGAGTGGCTGCGCGAGTGGACGCCGTGAGGCGTGGGACCGTGAGGCCTGGCACCCGCAAGGGCCCCACCACTCCACCCTGCCACCCCGTGCCACTACATTTCAGGGAACCGCCCCGCCACCAGACGATGGCCCGGCGGGCGTGGGAGCAGGGGTGTACAACATGTAGTGGCACGGGGTGAGGTTGAGGGTGGATGGGCCCTTGCGGGTGCCAGGCATACAACATGTAGTGGCACGGGGTGAGGTTGGGGGCGGATGGGCCCTTGCGGGTGCCAGACGTGGGACCAACCCAAAACTGTCAGGGAGAGTGCGGGCAGGTACGGATTTTCCGCCTACTAAGGTTGACAAGCTACCCCCCATATCGTACCATTACAGAGGCTAAAAGGGCGGTGGCAGAGACAATAATCCGTGTTCGCCTTGGAGTGCTGATTCGGAGTTTGTAGGTTGAAGGCAATCGCGATACTTTATCAGGGCCGCAAACAGGGCACCTCGGAGGACGCTGCCCGGCTCGTATCTATGTTGCGGCAGCGTGGATACGAGGTGCTCAGTATCGATATCCGCAATGAGGGTGAAGAGCCTGAAGCGGTTATCAATCAAAGGGAGCTGACGACTTCGCTCATGGGATATGACCTGGTGATTGTACTGGGGGGCGATGGTACGATTTTACACGCGTCACGCATTTGCGCGGCCGCTGATGTGCCCATACTGGGGGTCAATTTTGGACGGGTGGGCTTTCTGACGGAGCTTGAGCCTCACGAACTGGCGTCCCAACTTCCTTACTATCTCGAAAGGGATGCGTCCGTGTGGATCGATAAACGAGCGATGTTGCAGGCTGAATTGCACCAGGATGGGCATGCTGAAGAGTTCCTGGCACTGAATGATATTGTGATTGCACGCGGGATGTGGCCGCGCGTGGTACAGGTGCGCATCTGGGTTGATGATTATTACTATAGTACCTCCCACGCCGATGGCATTATTCTTTCGACTGCTACCGGCTCGACTGCCTACAATATGGCGGTGGGCGGGCCGCTGCTGCATCCACACGTGCAGAGTAGCGTGCTGACGCCGATCGCGCCGCACCTGGCTTCCGACCGTTCGTTGATCCTGCAGCCAGATGCTATAGTGAAACTTCAGATTTTTACGGGAGCGCAGAATGGTGTTTTTTCTGCCGATGGGCAGATGAACCGCGAGATTCAAAACGGCGCGGTGGTTACGGTTAAGAAGAGTCCATGTGTAACCCAGTTTCTCAGGCGCAGGCCGCCGACGTATTTTTACCAGATTATCAACGCGAAATTGAAAAGTGACGATGCTTCGTCAACCAGCCAATAGCAATTATGTTACTCGAACTAAGTATCAAAGATTTCGCTATCATCGATGCCCTCCACTTGCGATTGCACCGCCTGTTCAACGTGTTCACGGGTGAGACGGGCGCGGGCAAGTCGATCATTATCGACGCCGTCAACACACTGCTCGGCGGCAAGATCGGCGCAGAAATTGTGCGCGCAGGCTGCGAACGCGCAACTGTGGAAGGGGTCTTCTCGATTGAGAAGCTGCCGCCGGTAACGGGTGAATGGCTTATACTTGAGACCTCTGCCGTAGGAACAACGTCCGCAGAAGCGGCGAACAATGGCGCCAGGACGATGTTTGAGGCGTTCGACAATGCCGAGGCACAAAGCGAAGAACGCCGGCAAGTTGATGCGAACAGTGCGAACGCGGGTGTAGCGCTTGCAACGCTGCTGCACGAGTTCGATATCGAGCCAGAGGATGGGCACCTGATCCTGACGCGCGATATTTTCCGCTCGGGTCGCACGGTGGCGCGTATCAATGGGCGCACGGTAACGCAGCAAACGCTGCACCAGGTGGCAAGCTGGCTGGTCGACATTCACGGCCAGAGCGAGCATCTTAGCCTGCTGCGACCGGAGCAGCACGTCAATTTCCTCGATCGCTATGCTGAACTGCTCACCCTGCGCGAGCAACTCGGCACGAAGGTGGCAGAGTGGCGCAGTGCGCGTAAGACGCTGCAAAGCTTGCAGCAGAATGAACGGGAGCAGGCACGCCGCGCCGAGTTCCTGCAATACGAGATCGAAGAGATCGAGAAGGCGGAACTGCAGCCCGGCGAGGTGGAGGCATTGGAGCAGGAACGCAAGGTGCTCAGTAACGCGGAGCGGCTGCGCGAATTATGCGCTTTTGTCTATGGATCGATTAAGGGCGGCGAGTCAGGGGTCGACGATTTCCGGCCAGCACTCGACCAGCTGCGCACGGCCCAGAAAAGCATGGGCGAGTTGGCGCGCATGGACAAGGATCTGAAAGAGTATGAATCTAGCCTGGCAGAGGCGGTGTATCGCCTGGAAGACGTGGCCGCCAGTATCAGCAGCTATGAGAGCGAGATCGAGGATGATCCGCAGCGGCTGGCCGGGATAGAAGAGCGCCTGGATTTGATCTCCCGGCTCAAGCGCAAGTACGGCGCCACGATCGAGGAGATTCTCCAGCGAGCGGCTGAAGATCAGAAGGAACTCGATGGCATTGCTCACCGGGATGAATTGATCGCTGATCTGCAGAAACAAGATGGGCAGTTCCGGCTCGAGATCGGTCAGCTTGCGCAAGAAATTTCTGCGCGGCGGCGGGCTGCAGCATTAAAGCTGTCCGCTGAGATGGAAGCACAATTGGACGAACTCAATATGAGGAGAGCGCGCTTCTCCGTTCAAATCGAGCAGACACTCGATGAGAATGGCGTTCCCGCGAGCATTGATGGCCAACCAGAACAATACTACGCGTGCGATCTGACAGGCATAGACCAGGTGGAGTTCCTCATTGCTCCCAATCCCGGTGAGCCATTTAAGCCCCTGACCAGGATTGCCTCCGGCGGCGAGACCTCACGCTTGATGCTGGCGCTGAAATCTATCCTCTCGGCGGCCGATGCCACACCCACATTGATTTTCGACGAGATCGACGCCGGTATCAGCGGGCGCAGTGGGCAGATTGTAGGCGAGAAGCTGTGGATGCTGACGCTCAATCACCAGGTGCTCTGCGTGACGCACCTGCCGCAGATCGCTGCGTTTGCTGATACGCATTACAATGTGAATAAGCAACTTCACGAGGATCGCACAATTACACTGGTACACGAGCTGCGCCCGGAGCAGCGCGTGCGCGAGCTGGCGCAGATTATGGGCGGCAATGCTACCGAGTCTTCCATGAAAAGCGCGGAGGAGCTGCTGGCGCGCTCGTACCTGTGGAAAGAGAACTGGACGCGGGAAGTGCGGGAGTAGCTAATAGATGGCAGAGATTGCTATTGTAGGCGCAGGGATCAGTGGGCTGGCAGCGGCACACGTGCTGCGTGATGCGGGACACGCGGTGACGATTTTTGAGGCGAGCGGAGAGGTCGGGGGGAGAGCGGCCACGAGGAGGCGTGATGGTTTCACTTATGATCCGGGCGCGCAGTATATCAAGGGTGGCGGTGCCGTGAGCGATGCCTGGATTACGGGGCGCTTCCGTGTAGACGACCTCATCGATATAAGTAAGCCTGTGTGGGTCTTTGCCAGCCAGGGACGCATTCAGGAAGGTGACCCGTTACAAAATGTCGATCCCAAGTGGAATTACCGCAGCGGCCTGATAGCACTGGCACGACGCATGGCGGAAGGGCTGAATGTTCGCCTGGACGCGGGCGTTGTGCGCGTGAAACAGGCAGCCACCGGCTGGAGCCTTTTCGCAATGCAGGGGTATTTCCTGGGAGATTTCGAGCAACTGCTGGTTGCTATTCCAGCAGAAGAGGCAGCTGCGCTGGTGCAGGCCAGTGAGATGGCAGGCGAACTGCGGGATGTTACCTGTGCCAGCCTGCGCAAAGCACGCTATAACCCGTTGATTTCTGTAGCGCTCGGCTACAGGCAGAGGCCCAGGACACGACCCTATTACGCTCTGGTCAATACGGACAAGGCGCACGCGATCTCGTGGCTGGCATGGGAGCACGAGAAGGCTGCCGAACGTGTTCCCGGGGGTGCGGGACTGTTGATTGCGCAGATGGCGCCGCAGTACAGTCAGGAGCAGTGGGATACGCCTGATGAGCAGCTGGTTGAGGATGCGGCGGAGCGCGTTGCGACATTGCTCGATGAGCAGTTGGAGCAGCCTGTATTCCGGGATGTGCAGCACTGGCGTTACGCGCTGCCGGTGGAGAAGGCCAATGGGGATGAGGTGAATGGTGCCGCGCTGCCGAACAGGCTGGCATTCTGCGGGGACGCTTTTGTGGGCGGGCGCGTCCACCTGGCGCTGGAACACGGGGTGGAGGTGGCAAAAAGGATGATAGGTGATTGAGCATGGGAGTTTATGCTATAATTGGGGCGGAGTAAGGTAAGCCCGAATCGGTTGTAAGAGTTTTGAGGACCCATATTTATGAATAAAAAGCTGATGAGTACTATACTGCTATTTGTGGTGGCTGTTGGCTGTTTTTGGTGGGGGCTGGCAATGTTGCTAGCGCCCGGTGACGCCGAGAGCAAGGTGTATGCCCTCCTGATCCTGGGCTGTTCTGTGTACGCGTTTGTCCTGATCTTGCGACTACCACGGAAAAAGATGCCGGCAGCGCGCCAGGACGAGCCGTATGATTGATGATTTGCCAGCAGAGTCGCTGCTGATACGCCTGGCAACCGGGGCAGATATAGCAACGATTGAAGAACTGGATAGCTTCAGCACTTCACCCACCCGCAACCTACGCCAGGAGATACAGGAATATTTTGGCTCGGTCGATCCTTCCACACACGGGCGAACACTGATCTTCCTCACAGAGATTGCAGGTAAGGCCGCAGCGAAAGCTGAATTGATGGTACCCCCTACTGAACATACCAACGCTATCGGCTATGTCAAACGGGTGGTTGTTCACCCAGATTATCGCAGGCACGGGCTGGCACGGAGCCTGATGGAGCATATCATCACGTATGCTCGTACGGAACTAGGATTAAACGCGCTCGATCTGCATGTATGGGAGGGAAACGCACCCGCCGTTAAACTCTATGAGACGCTTGGCTTTGAACTCCAGCATCGCGAACTCTACCTGCGCCTGCGCCTGTGAATGTCCGCCCGGTGATTATAAAGGCTGAGCATGAACGTGCCAGAGCCTGTACCATTCTTCAAATTGTGACGCAATTATCCCCCCCTTCGTTCTAAGACTGAGGCCGAGAATACCCCTTATTTGCTGTGGGGGCAGCTCTCTTCGACTCGGCACTGTGATGGAGAGTTACAAGCAAAGGCGTTTCATTACGAGACCACATCCTGCTCGACCATCTGCAGATACATCAGGATGAGCAGACACGAGGTTCATCCCAACATGAGTGGAAGGAAATAAGCACAAACGTATGGAGCAGCAATCTGCACTTGCACAGACGACTCAACCAGAGGAATCCCAGACCAGGAACAGATTCGCACGGGTGCGTGATTTCTTTGCTATGCATCACTTCTTTACCGAGGACACATCTCCGGACAACGGCCAGGTTGTTGAGCTGCAGCGAAGGGCGACATGGCTTGGGCTTGCTTTATTTTTGATGTCAGTGAGCGAAATCATGTACGATCCACAGCCAATCAAAGCTTTTAGCTATGTGCTGTACGCGCTTGTGCGCTTTCTTTCGTTTGCTTTGCTGGCGATGAGCTTTGCCGCCGTGTGGATGACTTTTCGCCCTATGACGCTCAAGCAGCAGACGCAGCAAGCGCACCAGTCTCCACGTCGCTGGCAGCGTATCACGCTGAAGCTCATGCTGGTACTTGCCCTGGTGGGCAGCTATTTGTGCATCTACACCGTCGTCGAGAGCTTCCTGCCTCCACAATTTACCAACGACGGTACATCACTGGATACAAATGCAGCGGCGCTGCTGTTACAAGGTCGCAACCCATACACCGACTCCAACATGCTGGATATAGCGCGGCGCTTCGGCATCCAGCCGAACTGGACAACGCCGCTGCGAGTGGGAGAATTCGCCAATCGATTAGAGTATCCAACGCCAGTAGAATTTCAGACGGTGATGGATACCGATCTCAAAAATGGCGATGGATCAGAGTTTGAGTCCAAGGTCAGTTATCCCGCGCTGTCCTTCCTGACACTGGTGCCGTTCGTATGGCTCAAGTCCTACAACGTCTTACCTTTTTACCTGGCGTGTTACGCCTTGCTGGTGGCAATCGCCTGGAAGGTCGTGCGGCCGGAGCTGCGCCCCTGGGTTTTATTGCTCGCCATGGCAAACGTGCCGATGTGGAGTTCAACTGTGAGCGGTAACCTGGATATTTTTTATACGCTGCTCATCGTTATGGCGTGGCTGCTGCGCGATTATCGCTGGAGGTCGGCCCTGTTTCTGGGCCTGGCAGTTGCAAGCAAGCAGATTGCGTGGTACTTCGTTCCGTTTTATCTCATCATGACGTGGCGTCACTATAGCCTGGAAGAGGCGGTACGCCGCCTGGCGATTGCGGGGACTATCGGGTTAGCCTTTAACCTGCCCTTTATTCTATGGGACCCACAGGCCTGGCTGGCCGGAGTGTTCGCACCGGTTGCAGATCCCATGTTCCCAATGGGTATCGGCCTGATTGAACTGAGTATTACCCATGTATTACCTTACTTCCCCGGTTGGGTATACAGTGTCCTTGAAGGAGGCGCTCTGATACTGGCCCTGGCCTACTACTGGCGTCTATGTCGCAAACATCCTGAGGCCGCGATGCTGCTGGCCGTTCTCCCATTGATCTTCGCCTGGCGCAGTTTACCATCCTACTTCTACTGCGCGATTTTCCCAATCTTCTTGCTGATGGCTGCGAGGCCGCTGCCCGGCAGCTATGGCGCTCGGCGGCGTACTGTACCGTTTATCTTTGGCAGCGGCGAGCAGGCGATGCGGAAACAGGGTATACCTGCTTCAATAAGCGCACGTGCCGCCATGCAAATCGTGTCGCTCTGCCGCGGTGTGATCTCTCCTGGCCGGTTCGCCTCCGCGTGGTCATGGCTCTTTCCGCATAGCGCGTGGTCGGGACGGGAGGAAGAGAAGCCTGCAGTGCAAGGGGGATAGGTTGGCAGGGCGAGGGCTGTAGAGTGCCGATTTATCGAGCACGTCCTCGCCCCTACATAATAGGCATCGCCGTTCCAACGCCTCGACTCTTGGCTCTCTTCGTGATACAATCGAAAGAACATGCAAGGCAAAGATCATCGTCCTTGCCAGGAAGAGAAATAGAGATGAGTCGCAAGAAGGAAGTACATACACACCTGCCCGTTTCACAAGAGGATGAAGCACAGGCCGAACACCTGCTTGAGCAATACCACGATATTGCCAGTGACCTGCACGTGAGCGGCAGCCGGGAACAGGCAGCAGCAGCGCTGGCCGCAATCATCAACATGCCAGAAGCCGCGCAGATGGCTCTACTGAAACTCTTGTCAAAAGAATATGATACAGACGCTGCCGACGTTTTAAACGCCCTACACGAACTTAGCCCCAACAAAAACATCCGCAAGGAGGCGCGGCGTGCGCTGATACGCCTTGAAGAAGCCAGGGTATATCCGGGTTGGAGCCCACCAACGACCGATAGATTCGCTATACAGATGACCAGCAGCCCACCGCGCTTCTGGAAAGGGGTTGCTACCGAGATGCGCGAACAGGGCGAGATGCAGCTGGTCCTGTTATGGGAACAGGGCGTGGATTATAACGAGGCCCGCGCCCTCGTCTTCCTGTTGGACTTCTGGGAGGAGGGAGTGAAGGATTTCTTCACCAGGACCGGTACGAAACGCCGCATCGAAAGCGAAATGGCCGAGATGGCAGCAAAAACAGATGTTAAATCAACCGACAGCACACTGGCAGAGGGACGTCGCCTGATTGAGGAGGCGCTCTCGGTCAACAAGTGGCGCGGCACTACTCCGCACAAGGACTATCGTCATAATTTGCCCATCATCAACCAACTAGTCTGGCAGGCGACCGATGTGGGTGAAGATCGCGGGCGCACGTTCATCAGCCCTGACCTGAACGCTGAAGAGGTAGTGGCCAATTTTGTCGGCGGCTGGTCGCTGGGTGATTTTGGCCTGGCATACGATTTGCTCGCCAACGGGAGCAGTCTGCGCGAAGGGCTGACGAGAGATGAGTGGATTGAACGCCGCCGCGCCTGGAGCAAAGAGGCCGATCCCGGCGATTTCTCGATCAGCTTTATCCACGAACGCGAACGGCCCAAAAGTACGCTCTGGGTGCCGGCACCGATCTTTGGCAGCCATGCCTCTTCGCGCAAAGAGGTCGAAATTGGCTGGTCGCTCGAATTGCAAAACACGCCTTTGAGCGGTACGCTGAGAGAGATGGCGATGGGGACCACCGTGAATAAGCATACCGGGCGGCACTGGTTCTGGACCAGTTATACCCTTGCGCAAGAAAACGGAGAATGGCGCATCCAAAGCATGACGGACGAGGGGGCCAATTTACAGGGTCTGCCCATCGATGAGTTACAGAAGCAGTCGAAGGTGCTTCACGACCGGGTGGATGAGATTGTCGGGGAACGCCAACCCCGCGATGCTGATGCGCAGGATTACATCCGGGAAGTGCTCCGACTCGTGACGCAGGCCATGCACTACAGCGACGCGCTGCTGGTGAAGCTTCCCCTTGATCGCTCGATCTATGCCGAGGCCGCTGATCAGGCCCAGGCGGGAAGAGCCATCGAGCGAGCGACTGTCTACCTGGAGCGCATGGCACAACGCTTTCCCGAGAGACGCGGCGATACGCTGAGGCAGCTCGGTGTGTTACTCTCTAGCCTCAAAGACATGTATGACGAAGGCAACCGGGGAGAGCGCAGCGAGCAATTCTACAAACTCGCGCAGCAGGCAATGCGTGACTCAATTGCCGTCGATAATGCTCCCCTGGGATATGCGCTGCTGGCGGAGATGTTGATTCAAAACGGTGAGGAAGAAGAGGTCGAGGAGGCGGAGAAGCTCCTGCACGAGGCCGAGAAACTAGACCCAAGCCCGGCCGAGGCGACGGTGATCGAAGCAAGCCTGGGCAATATTGCCATGTATCGCACCCAGCAGGACGAGGGGTTAAGGCATTTCTTACGGGCAGCGGAGATCAGTCCGAATTACCCGGCCATCTGGTACAACATCGGGCATATCCAGTACGCGCTGGAGCGTTATGACGAGGCGGTGGACAGTCTGAAGCGCGCTATCGAAACCGATAATGACCTGCGCGCGTACGCGGAACTGGCGGCGGTTTACATGGCGCTGCGGCGTTCGGCAGAAGCGCGGGAGACGCTAGAACAAGGGCTGCGCACCCATCCTCAATCGGCACATTTGCGAGCTATACTCGCTGCTTTCCTGCTGGACAGCGGTGAAAATCGACGCGCACAGGTGTTATTAGAAGAGGCGGAGCGCATCAATCCCGACCTGGAGATGGTGAAGACGGTGCGGCAAGTAATGGATAAGCATAAGAAGAGATGATGCAGCAAGAGCGCCCAATTAGCTATCACAAGGTCACACTGGGTGAGATGACGCGCGAAGGCGACACACTGGCAGAGATCAGCGAAGAGAACGAGACGGGTGAGCAGGCGGTTCGCACACTGCATGTTCCTGCCGGGCTACCAGGAGAGCAGGTGACTATCGCTGTGGAGGCGCCGCCACTGCCACCACAAGGGAAGCGACACAGGCGGCGCTGGAAACCTCGCCTACCTCGCGTGGAGATTATCGAGATGCATCAAGCTTCCCCGCTGCGCACTGCGGTGCCTTGCCCGGTCTTCGGCACGTGTGGGGGATGCCAGCTCCAGCATATGCAATACGCGGCACAACTGGAGTGGAAGTGGTCCATCGTGCGGCAATTGCTGCGCGACACTGGAGGATTCGACAACCCCCCGTTGCTGGAAACCGTGCCATGTGACGACCCGTGGCACTATCGCAACCATATGCGTTTTTCGGTGAATCGCGGCGGACAACTGGGCTTGACTGCCAGGGGAACGCACCGTGTACTGCCGCTAACATCCTGCCCCATCGCCCACGAGCAGATCAACCGCGTTATTGGCGCACTCAGCCAGGTGTCCAATACACGACCACAGGTGCTGATCCGCTGTGGCGCTGCCAGCGGCCATGTGCTCATGCAGCCATATCCTGCCCCCGAGATCGTCGAGCAGCTCACCGGGGCCGGCCTCGCTATACATAGCGAGACGATAGAGGAAGTGCTGGCGGGAGAAACATTCCGCATCCGGCCGAGTTCGTTCTTTCAGACCAATACAGCCCAGGCGGAGAAGATGGCGCGGATGGTGCTGGAGGGGCTGTTGAAAGAGGCGGTGGCCAATGACAGGCCAACCGCTGGCAGGGCGACCGAGAGCAACGCGACCGATGACAGAGCGACCGATGACAGGGCGAGGGCAAGCCTCGCCCCTACATTTAGGGGGGTGTACGCGGATGCGTATTGTGGCGTGGGGACGTTTGCGTTGCTATTGGCAAAGCATGTGGGGAAGGTGATTGCGATTGAGGAGTCGGCCAGTGCTATCAAGGATGCGAGGTGGAACCTGCGCAATACCAGCAATGTGGAGCTACTGCAGGGGAAGACTGAGGATTTGCTGCCGGGTGTGGCTGCACAGCTCGATGGGCTGGTGCTCGACCCGCCACGCGCAGGCTGCCAGCAGGCTGTCCTCAACGCACTCGTACAGCAGCCAGTAGCACGGCTGGTTTATGTCTCGTGCGACCCGGAGACGCTGGCACGTGATCTCAAAGTGCTCTGCCATCTATATCCTACTTACCACTTATGCTCTGTGCAGCCACTCGACATGTTTCCGCAAACAGTGCATATTGAATGCATAGCGGTTCTGGAGCAGATTACGTCATGACGACATCTTTGTTACTGGCCTCTGCCTCGCCCAGGCGACGACAGATCATTGCCAAGCTCGGTCTTCCTTTTACATTCTGCGTCTCGCCCGCAGACGAGGACACGGCAGCGGGACGCTACCGGGGGCCAGGCGAGGGCCTGGCGCCATGGCTGGCAAAACATAAACTGGCCTCCGTACTCAATTTACCTGAGGCCGCCGACCGCATGGTGATTGCAGCAGACACCACCGTTCTGCTCGACGATGTATCACTTGGCAAGCCCAGGGACGAGGAACACGCCCGGAAGCTGCTGCTGCGCCTGCGCGGGCGTTGGCATCACGTCGTGACGGGCGTGGCCGTCAGCTACTTTATAGACGGCAAACGCCAGATGCATAGCGCAAGCTGCATTACTCCGGTGTTGATGCGACGTTACAGCAACGAGGAGATCGCGTCCTATATTGCCAGCGGCGACCCGCTGGACAAAGCAGGCGCGTATGGTATCCAGCATCCGGGATTTCAGCCTACAGCACGCATCAATGGTTGCTATCTGAATGTCGTCGGGCTGCCCCTGTGCGTGCTGGTAGATCTTATGGGCGAGTTTAACGTGTGGCCGGTGCTGCGAGGACAGGACAGAGAGGGGTGCCCATGGTCGGAGCAATGCCTGATGTAGTGCGCGGCCGCTATGCTCCAAGCCCATCGGGTGACTTGCACCTGGGCAACCTGCGCACAGCCCTGCTTGCGTGGCTCTATGCTCGCTGCGCCGGGGGCAGTTTCGTACTGCGTGTCGAGGACCTGGACCGCCCACGCGTGCGCCCAGGAGCTACCCAGCGTATGCTCAGCGACCTGCGCTGGCTCGGATTGGACTGGGACGAGGGGCCGGATGTCGGTGGGCCATATATGCCTTATACACAGAGCGCACGGCTGGAGATCTACCAGGATTACCTGCGACGCTTGCGCAATGTCGACCTGATCTATCCCTGCTATTGCACACGCGCGGAGGTGGCGCGTGTAGCAAGCGCTCCACAACAAGGGGATGAAGGGCCACGCTACCCAGGAATGTGTCGTCACTTAACAATGACCCAGCGCAAGCAGCACGAAGCCAGGGGCCGCCGTCCGTGCTGGCGTTTTCGCGTCGCCGAGCAGCGCGTCGTCACTTTTACTGACCTGGCAGCAGGCTACATGGAGCAACATGTACAACAAGCAGTAGGAGATTTCATCGTATGCCGCTCGGACGGCATCTTTGCCTACCAGTTTGCCGTCGTCGTCGATGATGCCCTTATGCGTATCAACCAGGTTGTGCGTGGAACCGATTTGCTAAACTCTACGCCGCGTCAGGTCCTGCTCTATGAAGCGCTGGGGTTTCCTATTCCCGACTTTATCCATGTCCCGTTAATGCTCGACGAGGCGGGCAAACGCCTGGCCAAGCGAGTACAGAGCACAGGACTCGAACCACTCAAAGCAGGTGGGGCCACAGCAACAGAGGTGGTGGGGCAGCTAGCGGCTAGCTGCGGACTGGTGGAGGCAGGCCAGGTGATTAGCGCATCCGGGCTAGCGCAGCAGTACTATCAGCGGTTGTATGATATAATGCGGACAAAGGCAAGATGAGCAGGCGCAATGTTGAACTTTGACAAAATAACCTGGCTACCTCATGTGTAGCTGCGCAATTCATTGCGCTAGTGGGAGGGCAAGCGCGATAATGATTTTTGACACTCAAAACCGGTCCTGTCATCCTTCGCTGCGCTCAGGATCTCTCTGACCATCGAGAGAGACCCAAAGCTCGCGCGGAGGCGTGACCACACAGTGCCGATCTTGGTCGTGAAAACTCATCATCGCGCGACTACGAAATCTCTACTCATGGACTGTATTCTATGGATATAAATCGCATTGTTTTGACTGTATTGACGGTACTGATAGCAGTGGCTATCGGCCTGATCCTGCGGCGCCTGCTGGTGCGACGCTTGAAGAAAACTGTACTTGACAACTGGCTGGTACAGACGCTGGGCGTGATTATCGTTTTCGTCCCGCTCATTTTGTCTATCCCGGTTGTCTTCGTCATCCTGGACAGTAACCTGTTTGGATTGCTGTGGACAGCGATTCAAGCTCAAATTCATGTTGGGGATATCACAGCGATTAGCTGGAACCTGATCCAAACAGTGCTCGTCATCGCCCTTGGTGTGGGGATTGCGCGCACGCTGGTAGCGCTCGCAGTCCGGGGCATGGGCGAGAATCGTGTAGATATTAATATTCGCACGTTAGTCAGGCGTATTTTCTACATCATTATACTGTCTTTTATTGTCTTCTGGGTGCTGGCTATCTGGGCTATACCGATAACCATCCCGGTAGCTGCCGTCGGCTTACTGACTGTAGCCGTGACCGTAGCGATTCAAGATGTCCTGAAAGACCTGGTGGCGGGGTTCTACATCCTGATGGAACGTCCCTTTCACATTGGAGACCAGATTACTATCGGAGATGTGATCATCCGCACCGGGAGAATAGAGGATGTACAATTACGCGCTACGAAGCTGCGCCTGGTAAGCGGGGAAGAAGTGTCGATCCCTAATGCGCTTGTCTTTGGCAGCATCGTTATCAATAACACCTTCTACGGCGAACGGCGCGCTACTATCATCGTCAAGCTGCCCGAGGAGGATTTTGCCAGGGAAGAAACACCAAAGAAGATTCTCAAGGCCCTCAAGGAGATCGATCTTATCCTGGCGAAGCCGGAGCCAACTATTTCAGTGAGTGGCTTGAGTGAGAAGCATATTACTCTTACCGTTCACTTCTGGATTGCACGCGGGCAACATTCAGTCGTCACGGAGGCGCTGTACGCTCTGCGCGCGGCTCTTCCCAATGCCGACCTGACGGTCATGGAAGCAGCCGGGGATATATGAGCGACAGGAGCAACAAATCTTGGGAAGTTCTAGCTCTTTTGCAAGCCTGCGGCACGTTGGCCTGTTAGGAGGCACCTTTGACCCGATTCACTATGGGCATCTCGTCATTGCAGAGGAGGTACGTACAGTACTACACCTGGCCGAGATGGTATTTGTGCCAGCAGGACATCCGCCGCACAAACCGGGACGCATTGTGACGGAGGCGCAACATCGCCTGGCCATGCTAGAGCTGGCGATTGCTTCGAATCCACATTTCACGATCTCGCTGGTGGACCTGGAGCGTCCGGGGCCATCGTATACGGTGGAGACGCTGCAGGTGTTACGCCAGCAGTGGGGTGCGCAGACAGCCATCTACTTTGTTATTGGCGGGGATAGCCTGGAAGATTTACTGGCGTGGTATGATCCCGCCGGTATTCTGCAGCAACTGACAGCACTGGTGGCAGTCCAACGCCCGGGATACGAGGAGGCAGCCGGATACCGCGATACGCTAGAGGCTCGTCTACCTGGAATCAAGCAGCGCCTGATTATGGTGCAGGCACCGCAACTGGATATCTCTGCAACAGATTTGCGCCGGCGCGTTGCAGAAAGCAGACCCATCAAGTACCAGACACCGGAGGCAGTTGAACGCTATATTATAGAATATGGATTGTATCGACAGTTGTAGCAGAAGCGCAAGAGATGACCGAGATACGGAATGGGGGAAGAAGAGCACATGACGCCGATGCAAATTGAATTAGGAGACCGGTTGCGCCTGCGCAAACCACATCCGTGTGGAAATTATGACTGGCTGGTAGTACGACTGGGGGCCGATATTGGGCTGCGTTGCGAAAAATGCGGGCGTCGTGTATTATTGCCACGGGCCGAGGTCGAGCGGCGCACCAAGCAAGTACTCTCGCGGGCGATGGATACTGATACTAGCGCGCCAACCTGATTGCTGCCGGTAACGTAATTACCATTAGTTCTGGCACCCGAGGAGATAATTTCTATGGACATGGCCAATCCACAGGGAGGGTTTCGCACCCTGTTCAAAAACAGGAATTTTCTGCTCCTGTGGCTGGCACAACTGCTCTCCATGACCATCCTGAATGCCTCGAACTATGCACTGCTCGTCTTGATCGAGGAAATCACCGGTTCCACGACGTTGATAGGCGTTGCCATTATCGCCTTCAGCCTGCCGGCAGTACTCTTTGGCGCGCCCGCGGGTGTTTTTGTGGACCGTATGAATAAACGCCGCGTGCTGTGGGGGAGTAACTGCCTGCGCGCCATCGCCACCCTCGGCTTTGTCGTCTCCCTGTTGCTTGATCATCACCAACTGCTCATCATCTACCTGCTTACCTTCCTGATTTCAACTGTTGGACAATTCTTTGCACCGGCGGAAGGATCGGCTATTCCAATGCTGGTCAACGAGGAAGAAATGATGCCCGCCATCTCGTTGTTCCAGATCACATTTATGCTTTCACAGGCCCTGGGCTTCATTCTCTTCGCGCCTCTGGTGCTGAGTCTACTCCCTGCATTCAAAGTGCTTACGATTACCATTGAGCCGATTGAGATGCTCTATGCCATTATCGCGCTGCTCTACCTCGTCTGCGCCGGGCTTATCTGGCTCATCCCGACTGAATGTTTCTCGCAAAGGAGAAAGATAGCCGAACCCCAGCCACTGAGCATGGTGGGCAAGATATGGAACGAGATGCGCCAGGGGTGGAGCTTTGTGCGTCGCGACTCGCAGCTCTTTCTCGCCGTTGTCCAGCTCTCCTTCGCGGGGGCATTGCTGCTGGTGATAGGTGAACTGGCGACCCCCATCGTCACACACCTGCTTTTACTTTCACCAAACGCGATGGCATTTATCTTCGCTCCGGCGGGGATCGGCCTTGTCACCGGGTCAATCCTCATGCCGCGCATTATACGGCGCCTGGGCAAAGCGCGGGCCGTCCTCAGCGGCAGCGGCATCCTCGCTTTTGCTACCTTGCTCCTGCCACTCGTTACCATTCTGGCACGGGCACTTCAGCCACACGGTTGGAATACGAACCCACTATTGCTGGCCACGGTTGCATTGCTGATGTTGATTGCGGGGGTCGCGCTTGATCTCATCAATATTCCGGCCAATACTGCCATGCAGGAGAAGACCCCCGAATGGATCAAGGGGCGCGTGCTGGCTCTACAGTTGATGTTATACAATTTGTGCTCGATTCCGGTCATTCTTTTCATTGGAGCCATAGCCGACCTGTTCGGATTGGACCGGGTGCTTTACTTGATATCGATAAGCATAGCTATTTTCGGCCTATGGGGCGTTTACTTTGAACGAAAGTACCCGCCGCAGGTGAAGGTGGGGGAAGTCACACAAGAAGAACAGGACATTGTCGAACTGGATGAGATCACGCCTTGAGGAAGAAGTGAGATGGACCCGACCCTGCTAGCACAAATCCAACCGTATCAGCCCTGGCTCATCATCGCCGGGGTTGTAGTGTTGTTTTTATTGCTGCGCGTGACACGCAAGCGGCTGCGACAACGCGTGGACGAGGTAGGGTATAAGATGCTGGGAGGACGCGGCGCACTGATCTGGTTCTGGATGAACGCGCCGGGAGTGATGCTGCACGAGTTGAGTCACGCATTTGTCGTGCTGCTGTTCATGCCCTTTGGCTTCCGGCTCACGAGTGTTGCGCTTTTTCGCATCAAACATATGGTGCAGCGCGGGCCGAACGGCCGAAGTATGAGAATTGGCGGGCGACAGGCGCTGCAACTGGGTGAAGTACAGTATGTGCGGCCACAGGGACGCTTCATGAGCTACGTCGGAGATGGGCTGAGCGGTATTGCTCCCCTCTTTGGCGGGATCGCGATGTTGCTGCTGCTGTACTGGGTGGCGACCGGCTACAATATCTGGGAGATCCAGCAGAACATTAGCTTCAATCACCTGCAATTGTTGAAACCAGGATGGCCGTGGTGGACATTGATCTTCGCGCCCTACTTCATTCATACTGTCACCTCGGAACTCTGGCCCAGCCGTCAAGACTGGAGGGGCGCGCGTTGGTTTGTGGGCGGTTTGTTATGTCTTGTTGTGGTGGCAGTTACCGTGCTGTGGCTCACTAAAATCCTTCATTTCGACAACGCTTTGCTAATTCTCACTTCATCGGTTGCCACGAGGATCGATTTCGCTCTGCTAGTGTTGCTGGGACTGGACCTGGTATTCATGGCTATAGCAGAGGTGCTGGTAAGGGTGGTACGCTGATTCGGCGTCGGCGGATCACGAGGATCTGCAAAAGCGGGCAGGGCGAGGGCAAGCCTCGCCCCTACATTTACATCGGCACCTGTTGGGATAGAGTATTGTCAATGAAAGCCGACTCGTGGTAGAATTGTTCCGCTTACGAATACTTAAATTCCTTCGTTTCTATTATTTGAGACGTAAAGGGAGGAGAAACTTGCGTTTTCTTAATGCTCTGCCACGTTTTCTTCTCACCTTGCCACGTGTGATTCGTCTCGGCATTGTTGCACTCTCCGTGGTTCTTTTTCTTATGTTGTACATGATGTCGCCAGCAGCGCGCAATCCAAGCATACTGATGATTCCTATGGCGCTGGCAGCATGGATGTTCAGGCGACGCGGCATGTTGATCTGCGTGGTAAGCATGATACCTGTGCTGTGGGTTTATTATGCCATCAGGATGCAGAGTGTGTGGCTGTCGCCTGTGTTGATCGAACTCTTCATCGCTGGTACACTGGCATTACTGGCTGTAGGGCTGCTCGTGAGCTCGCAGCGCGATTCACTGGACCTGGCAGATATGGCCCGGCAAGAATTGGGACGTGCATATGAACAACAACAGGAGTTGAGCCAACTCAAAGATCAACTCATGTTGAACCTGGGCCACGAGCTACGCACGCCATTGACTGTGGTTTATGGTTATCTCGAACTACTCGTTGCGTTGGAGGGGAACCTCGATTCCAAGGTGCAAATGAACTTCCTCAAGAATGCGATGAGCGCGTGCGATGAACTGCAGTTGCTGGTCAATAGTTTGCAGGACGCTGGGTCAACCAGCAAGAGCATGGATGCAGACTACGTAGAGGAGGTAGCTGTTGAGGCAGTGGTGCAGGATGCAGTTAGATACTTTACTGCCCATACAGAGTTCGAGGAGCAAGAAAACCGCATTCAGTTGGATATTTTCGGGCAACTCATTGTACGGGTACACGCTCTGTATGTACGTCAGGTGCTGCGCAATCTGATTTCTAACGCTCTCAAGTACTCTCCGGATGGCACACCAGTTGTCGTCAGTGCAAGATGCCAGGGTAACGATGCAGCGGAAGTGTGCATCAGCGTGCAGGATGCCGGGCCTGGTATCCCAGCGGATGAAATACCCCTGCTTTTTAGTCAATTCGTACGCCTGCGGCGCGATATCTCGGGGCCAGTACGTGGGATCGGCCTGGGATTATATATCAGCAAGCAATTAGTGGAAGCAATGGGTGGGCATATCTGGGTAGAGAGCACAGGCATTCCGGGACAGGGCAGTCGTTTTTGTTTTACTCTTCCGCATGTTGTTCAAACAGCAAGTGCCTCCAAGGTCAGGGACCCAATCCCCTTGAAGGAGATGGGCTTGTGAGCAGGGTTGACTTTTGCCCATGATAATCAAATCAAGAAGGCGTGGAGCTGTCTGATCGCATCTTTCTCTGCCAAAACCCCACCTGTATGTATATTATCAGTTTGCTCAGGATCGGGACCACAACGCCGCCCTCTGTATCCTGGGTGAAGCCCTTCGCTTGATCAGGCTGATTGATCAAGTCGTCACCGGTACTGGCTCGGATGGGGACGTAAACTTGGCTGCGGACGCGGGGTAAGACCAAGAATGCCCCTGGCATTGAGGCACCTACGGATGAACCAGCAACAACGAAAGCTGTGGTAAAGCTATACTTGTATCTGTTTACTACATTAATCGGAGTAGTACCAATATTGGCTACATGTCGTTCATTACAACAGGAGCGAAGAAAAACTATGATAGGATGGAGCGTAGGAGATGTATCGAAGAGTAAGCAGAATAGACTATATGAAAAACATAGCTGCACAAGGGTCAACGCAAGGCGTGAGTTCGCGATCACGTGCCATAGCTATTACTGCCATGCTACTCTTTGCTCTATCCGGACTTATCAGTGGCTTGACGGTGGCGGCATTTTACCCGCCTAAATTCGCAAGTCCATCATCTTCGAGCCTGGGAAATATCCCGGCGGTGCAAAAAACGGTGACACGCACACCTCCGACAACTACACATCCCATGCCGTTGGGCTACCCTGTCATAGATACCATCAGCAGCTTTGAAGTAGCCGATGGCACCACCGTCTATACTCTTACTGCTCACACGGTAGATCAAGTACCAGATAGGGCTCATGGCAAGCCGGTTCATGCTCCCGGTATTACGTGCAGGCTCTGGCTGGTAGATAACAAGCAAAATCCTGCTGTGCCGCTCGACAGGCTTCAATCTCCAGATACGCTGCAAAGCCCACCCTTTCCTGGCGAGATTCCTGGGCTTATCTTCGACGCTACAACTGCGCAGACGCAGCTGTGCAACGATGGTGTGGGGTCCTGGAAGTACCAGGTGGCTACCTCGGTTAGCCCAGGGGCCTACTATCTGGTGGTGCTGACCGATTGGAAAGGCCTGCACTTCACCTGGAGCTGGATGTTGGTCACGATCAAGAAGCAGGGAGCGTAGCTATCGCGCCGACAATTCCCCGCACCAACGCCGCGAACCTCAGACGGGCAGCACCGGCCACTGCCAGCACTTCAGCATGGTTGACCTCTTCAGTTTCTTCGCCTGTCGCAGAATTAGTGATCAGGCTCAGGCCGAGGATTCGCATGTGCATGTGACGCGCAACGACTACCTCTGGCACCGTTGACATGCCGACGGCATCGGCGCCAATGGCATGCAGGAATTTGAGTTCTGCACCTGTTTCATAGCTCGGTCCTGCCACCATTACGTACACTCCTTCGTGCAAGGTGGTGCCAGGTTGTGTAGCTGCGATCGAGCGCGCCAGTGCACGCAGCGCGGGGTCATATGCTCCAGCCAGCGGTGGGAAGCGCTCACCGAGTTGTTGATCATTCGGCCCAATCAGAGGATTCGCTCCTGCAAGGCCTGGTAAATTGATGTGATCGCGAATGAGCATGAAATCGCCGGGCCGGTACGTAGCATTCATACCACCGGCAGCATTGGTGACGATTAACGTGTGGGCGCCGAGCATACGCATGACACGCACAGGCAGGGTTATAACTTGCAAAGAGTATCCTTCGTAGAAGTGAAAACGACCCTGCATAACTACGGCTGGTACGCCTTCCAATATGCCGAGGAGTAAGCGTCCCGCATGTCCAGGGACGGTTGAACCTGAATGCTGGCGAGGGCTTCGGCTACCTGCTCAAAGAGGGTCATGTTGCCTCCTGGATAGCGCTGTCTTTTCCCGTTTCTGTCTAAAGTAGATCATACCATATTGGCATTAGAAACTAGCAAAAACTCTCCGAACTGGAGAGTTCTTCGCTAGCCGGAGGATCGGAATGAGGTAGGGAACTCGCGAACGTGCTATAATACACTGGCATAAGCTAATAGAGGTCTCCATCCTACAGGAGAACTATGGAACCTGTGGTTTGCTGTAGGGAGAGGCAAGGAACTGCCGGGACCAGTATGTTCGCTCAGCAGATGGTAACTAAGGAGAAATAAAGAATAGATGAGTAAGTTGCTAGATATGTTTACGCAGGTACGCCGGACACAAGGTGGCAGTGGTATGGGTTTTGTGGGTAAAAGCAAGGCCGCGACGAAGCCACACGCTGCCGCGCTCGTTGTGGAAATGAGCGAGATTGACCGGGAAAGCGTAGAGGCCGCCATCAAAGCGGGAGCAGATGGATTGCTTTTCACATGGGATGGTAAGGACAAGGGCGAGGGCGAGATTGAAACGCTCAAGCAAGCGATTGATGCTGCCACAACGAGCGACGAGAAAATTGTTTGTGGACTACAGGTCACCGGCGGTTGGGATAAGCTAGAGCGCGAGAGTATGGAACGCTTCAAAGACGTGGGAGTAGAGTACGTTGTGCTGCCGCTCCAGGCGCCGGCGCGTTTACTCGCGCTGAAAGTCAAGGACCTGGACCTGGTCGTCACGGTGCCGATGCGCGAAGGGGAGATGTACCCACTTTTCATACGCAATCTGACGGCATTCGATAATATCACGGCGGTACGGCTGGATTTCTGGCTGACTGACGAGATCGGCACAATGACTATCGAGGACGCGCTACACTACCGCGCGGTGCGCGAGGCGGTACGTTTCCCCGCATTGCTCAATGTGCGAGGAAACATGAACGCTGCCGATGCTTATACGCTCGTCACGCTGGGTGCGCAGGCTGTTGTGCTAAGCGCCGGGGACATGGGAGCGAAGACGCAGAAGCAGATTAAAGCGCTGCGTGAGCTGCTGGAAAAGGTTCACGCCGAAGAGAAAGAGAAGGAGAAGGAGAAGAATACACCAACGTTACTGGGTAGAACAAGCGCTCCTGCGCCAGGCACTCTAAACTGAGCTTTCAGGGCGGGATATGTCCCGCCCGATAGGTTTGCTTTACCCTATTGGTGTGACATGAAGGGGCTTAGCTGCGACATTTATGGCACTGGGGCGGGGGACGGCCTCGCTTAGGATACCCCACCACCCTGCGCGATGAATCGCGCAACTACACCTTCCTTTCAGTCTGTAGGTAGTCAGGATGCTTCTTTTTCTCTCGGCTGGCCTGACGGGGGAAGGTGCCAGTACAACTGCCGGCGGGGTACACGACGCAGCAAACTGAGAGTGGCCTGCCAGACGGTCATGGGGTTTACGTTATTGCGCCAGTAGTAATAGCATGCAATCTCGTCCGGCTCAACGTTGATTAAATGCGTAAAGGCAGACTCCAATTGCTTCTCCCCATTTTCATCCAGGTTGAAGTTCTGCAACCAGAGTTGACTGCGTTTTTTATGCTGGCGAGTCGTCTTCACGAGAGTACGTCCCCATTTTTCTACCGCCGCCACGTCTTCATTGAACAAATGCCAGAAGGGATGACAGCCAAGTGTATCCAGTTCGGGAAGCGTGGCCAGGTCATCTAATTGGTACAGGTCGTTCGGCGTTAATATAATCGTTGTTTTCGCATGCCTGTCTATGCGCTTGACGCAGGCGCACAGCTCGCCCAGGAAGTCGACAATGGAACGGCGGCGGAAGCGCGGCAGATCGGTCACATCAGGGCAGAGCGCCCGGCAGGCGGAGCAAAAACAGGTTATATCCAGACCACGTGGCTCATCGATGAAAATCCCATTGATGGGATAGGTAGTCAGGCAGTGCTCAATTTCTTTGAAGAGCCAGGCACGAAAGGGTTGATGATTGAAACAGGAGGCGTCGTGATAGCGCCCATGGCTATCCATCACGCGAGAGTGCGGGTGCCGGAAGGTATACCAGCTCGGCATGAGCGATGGCCCGGCGAACAGGTTGCCATAACGGCCAAAGCTCAAGTGGACCTTCAAGCCGACATCCTGTGCCAACCGCAGACCACGTTCAAGGTCACGACGCTGGCGCTGCTCCTCCTGCTCATAAATGGCATAGACGATGCTTCCTGCACCCGCGGCTCGGATGCGGTCAAAATCGCGCTTCACCGTCTCTGGGTGAAGCAGGGGGTGAAAATAAGCGATAGTTATGTCCATAGCGATTACCATCTAATAGTGATAGCCGGAAACAGTATCGCAGACACGAATATGCGGCAGAACCTGTATGTGCCTTTAGAGCAGAGTATACCATAGACGAGGTAAGCATAGCTCTTGAAGGGTACCTTTGTTGGATGCGCATTCAGATAACACCTAATAGGATATCTTTCTAAAGAACAGTATTTCTGGGCGGTATTCATCTCTTGAGCTTGACAAGCTTGACATTTCTATGCACAATGCACGCATGAGTCACGCACAGCGAGCACAGACTCCGGAAAAAGGCTGTATAGTTCAGGCTTACGCCAAGATAAATCTTACATTGGATGTGTTGGGGCGGCGAGATGACGGGTATCATGCACTAGCAACGGTGATGCAAACCATTGATCTGCACGATACCATTTGCCTGAGCACTGCAGATGCCGGTGATGTGCAGGTAATCTGCACATCACTGGCACTGAGCAGTAGCGAGAACCTGGCTGTACGCGCCGCACAACTGCTGCGCCGGCGGCTCGGGCTCACGCGAGGGGTCGTGATCGAATTGCACAAACGTATCCCGGTTGCGGCGGGATTGGGCGGAGGCAGTAGTGACGCCGCTGCTATCTTGCTTGCCCTAAAGCGGTGGTGGCAATTACCATTAGCGCCATCCGACTTGCTCGACCTGGCAGCTTCACTGGGTTCAGACGTGCCATTTTTTCTGACCGGAGGCCTCGCACTTTGTGAGGGGCGCGGCGAACGGATAACGCCTCTCGTTCCTTACTGGCCAGAGGCCATGAACTGGCTGTTGCTACTCAAACCAGCCATCAGTATAGCAACGGCGGCAGTCTTTCGTTCACTGCCTGCCAGCGACTATACCGACGGCAGGCACAGCCGAGCAGTCTGCTCAGCGTTACATGCAGGTAAGATGCCACAGGTGGAAGACCTGCATAACGGCCTGGAACGCAGCGTACTGGAGGGTTATCCAGAGGTTGCCCAGGCCAGGGATGACCTGCTACAAGCTGGCGCTTCCCTGGTGCGGCTTTCCGGGAGTGGACCAACGCTCTTCGCACCGTTTGCTGAACAAGCTGATGCCACGCTGGTCCAGCAACAACTGCAAGGCAAAGGATACGAAGTGTTCCTGTCGCGTGCAATACATCCTTATGCAGGGGTGTAAGTTTTTTCTAGTGTGGAAGAAGGAGACACATCTACTATGGCCGATCTGTACTATTGTGTTAAGTGCAAGAAGAAGACCGAGATGAGGGACGCGCAGAGGGTGACGATGAAGAACGGGAAGCCCGCTTTGAGGGGTCACTGCTCGGTCTGCGGCACTACCGTCAATGCCATCCTTGGGTCGGAGAAGAAATCCTAGCACTTGCAAGCTCTTACGTACTTTCGTGGCGTGGGCCTTGTATGTATCATTCACGGAGACGTGGATACATACAAAGTCCACGCCGGGCTAATTTACTAGGTCTTAACGTCTCTCTACGAAGCACTTAAGTGTGCAGGCAGTGGGCTGCAGAGTATGGAAGAACGCAGCCGGTTACCGCTACACTACCTGCATCTTGTCATCGTAGAGAGGGACCTTGAAATGATCATCACCGGCTTCCTTGTTTTCGTCGTAGCAGCTGTTGAACTAGCTTGCTATACGCTCTGGATACCTGATCCATTACAGAAACCCCTGAAGATCCATTCACTTGACAGGCAGCTTGGAAGGGCCGCCTACATCGCAGCATACATGCTATCCCTACTAAGAGCCCCGCTCGGCCTGCTTCCGTATCTGGCGAAGTTGTTTATCTTCTTTGTGCTCAAAGTCCGCTACGAATCAGCTCAAAGTACCTACTCTCGCGAGGCGATTAATATGGCTGGAGATTTTGTCAACCTGGGCGTCACTATGATAGCGATCTGGTTAGTAGCAGGGCCGCCGGGGATGCAGTTGTCGACGTCCATCCTGTACTTACCGGTTGGAGCTGAACTCATCCGGTTCACGGCGGAACGCGTGCCAATCACTTTCAGTGCATTATGGCAACTTGTTCCACATAGACGCATCGCCCGGGGTCTACTGGCACGCCAACATCCTCACACCTTCTGGAGGTTGATTACTCATTGTTTCGCTCGTTACTGCCGTTATTATGCACTCGACAATAGCGAGAGGGCGCAATACGTCTTGCACGCACTCAAACGACGGGCTGCACACGAGGAGGATTTGTCAAAGCGACTTGAATACATCCAGGCGTTCCGCAGCATCCCACAGCAGTATGGACTACGCAGCGGAAAAGTGCGTGATGTGGCTCGTGGAGAAGTATTTATCCACAGCACCTGGACGAACGACCCCTGGCTGCTGGTGGGAATGGCGATACGGCGCGCACCCTGGATGTTTGACCCGCGTTATTTGCACAGGCCGTTTTACTATATGACAGAAGCGAATCGCCTGGCTACACTTTGTGTGTTAGAACATGCCCGCTACTCTCTTCCCTATGCTGTCTTCCAGTTCGGACATGAGATTCGCGTTGCGCGGCTGCACCTGTTCTATGCACTGCTGCGCTGGGCAGGCGTGGATATCGAATGGAAAGTGCAGGCAGATGGGACATTTCAATTTGACCAGTTCATCTGCTGGCTTGAACGGTGGCTCAGTCATGGGAAAAAGGCGTCCGAGCAGCAGTTTCTCTATTCAGATGACGAAGCAATCGTCGACATTTTGTACACACATGATGCTTATGAGCCGATAGCAGCAACAGAAGTTGCATCACAGTACACTTACCCGTTGAAGTATGTCGAGGAGGTGCTGCTGGACAAGATTCACGCCGCAAAGGCGGAGCGAGAAGAGCGCCCTCGACGTGCGATGCCTGGTTTTGATATAATGGGACGGTCGACAGCATGAGACGAAAAGACCAAGGAGATCAGGCAGGAGGAGAATATGCCACTGTGGGATTCAGTACATCGCGGCCTGGAAAAGGCATCGCAAGAGGCGGCACGCATTGCCAGAACACAACGGCTACGTAGTACCATTGATGGATTGACGCGCCAGGCAAACACGCAGAGCACCAACCTGATAGACAAAGCCCTGGAACTGTTTACAGCGGGGCAGTTGATGCAAAGCGAACTTCTTCCGATCTGCCAGGAATTGGTGAGCCTCAGGCAGCAAATCAACGATGCGCAAATCGAATTGAGGCAGATCCAGGCCAGCCAACCCCCGGCAGCTGCCACAGCGGGCCAGGTCGAAGGGCCGGTTACTTACCCTCCTACAATGCCGATGTCCATTCCCTACACTCCAGCAGAAAGCAGTGGTGATCTCCCGCCTACTATCTATGCACCGCCTCCACCTGGATACCAGTCCTACCTGGCGAGCGTTGGCGGCGGCGACGTTACAGCACCACCGCCACCCGATATAGGACCTTTGACTATCTCCTCAATGGAGACAATGATGATGAGCCCGGATACAGCAGGCTCACCTGCCACGCCAGCCGTGCCGCAACCGGTAAGCCAGACCTGTCCTGCATGCCGAACTGAAATTCAACCTGGGCACGCCTTCTGTTCTAACTGTGGCACGCCCGTGCAAAACAGCGATGCGCCTTACCTGCCTACGATGCGGGCCAGCGCGGCGGAACCCGCTTATGCTGGCGACCAGGAGACGGTGCGGGCTGGTACAGCGGAACCACCTTATGTGGAAGGCGATGAGACGGTGCGAGCAGACGCGCCGTTCTCCGCTAATGCTTCTCCTGCGCCAGCGCAGCAGCCAGGCACAGCGGACGCCAGCAGTTCCGGCGAGTAGTTTAGGAGGACGGGGACTGCGCCAGAACATCATCACCATTCTCTGCTATATCCTGCGCGTTCCATTTGCACTACTAGATAGTGTACGCTATCCTTTTACGCGGCAGGCGAGGCAGCATCCACGATCTATTGTAGTCATAAAGCCATGCTGCCTGGGTGATGTGTTGATGACAACCCCGTTCCTGGAGGTTATCCGCCGCGCCTACCCACAAGCCACTATAACCTATGTCGTGGGCACATGGTCTAAAGTCGTTGCGGAGCACCAGCCTTCCATCAATAGGGTGATCGACAGCGGCACAGTGGGTATTCCCGGTCGTTATAGCATCAACGACTATAAGAAGCTCGTACGTGTGTTGCGCAAGCAGCGCTTTGACCTGGCGTTCGTGCTGGACCGCTCGCCAATGCTTACGTTTCTACCCTGGCTGGCAGGTGTCCCCCGGCGAGTTGGCCCCGATAGCCTGGGACGTGGCTTCTCGCTTACCGACCGGGTTGCAGTCTCCAGTTCACCGGCACACTTGCAGCACCAGGCGGAGATTTATCTTGACCTGGCTCGTAAGCTGGGCCTGACCATCGATCACCCACGTATGAGCTTTGAAACTACGGAGGAGGAGCGGCGGGCAGCTCTCCCACCTTCGCCTGTGCGGGTGGCGCTGTTTCCGGGCGGGGGCAGCAATCCAGGTATGGAATTGACCGCCAAACGCTGGCCGCTCGAACGCTATAGAGAACTGGCGCGGAGGCTGGTGCACGAGTTAAGCGCAGAGGTCATATTGATTGGCGGGCCTGATGATGCAGCGCTCAATGAACAACTACTGGAAGGCCTGGATGTGCCGGTGGGAGCAATCATCAACCTCGCGGGTAAGACAAGCGTCGGGCAATTAGCCGCGCAACTCGAACGCTGCGCCCTCTTTATTGGTAATGATAGCAGTCCAATGCACCTCGCTGCGGCGGTTGGCATCCCGGTGATCGCAATCTTCGGCCCCACCAGTCCGCAGGAGTACGGTCCCTATCCCCTCGATGATCCCAGGCACATAGCTCTCTGGCATCATCCCACCGGGCAGCCCTGCTTCTTTTTAGGTAAGATGCAGACCTGCACTAATTGTACATGTATGCAGGCAGTGACGATTGAAGAGGTATGGAGCGCGGTACGAAGCCTCATGCTTATGCGCGACCATAGCAGCGCATAACGCTGGCAAGGCGGTTGGGCTCCAGAGCGTAAGCCAGGAACCTGGGCGAGGTTGTCCAGGTGTGTTAAAATTGATTCAATGCTCTTGCGCTACCTTAAGTCTTATAAAATCTTGAAACATCTATTAAGAACCTTAGTTTTACTAGTTGTACGCCTGATCGGTATGCCGGGAGCGCGCACAGCGGTGCAGCGGACCCGCTTGCCGCTGCCCGAGACGGCACGTATCCTGCTCATACGCCCTGACCACCTGGGGGACCTGCTGCTGACGACACCTGTGCTGCACGCGTTGAAAACACTGGCACCTGATGCGCGTATCACCATGATGGTCGGGCCCTGGTCAAGCGAGATCGTGGCACGGCATCCCGACATCGACAACGTTATTACCTTTCCCTTCCCTGGCTTCCAGCGCGCACTGCAAAAGTTGTGGACGCCGTATGTCTTACTATTCAGCGCAGCGCAGCAACTAAGGTGGGGGAAATATGATATTGTCATCAATCTGCGACCTGATTTCTGGTGGGGCGCGGCATTGGCCTACCTGGCGCGGATTCCACGGCGGGTCGGCTACGCTATCTCACCCGGTACACCTTTTCTTACACGTGCTCTGCCTTACCCGCCACACGAGCACTGGACGGTTTCCGCGCTGCGCCTGGCGAGTGCGGGGCTGGAAACGCTGGGGTATGCTGCACTTGAAGAGCCGTTCACACCGGAGCGATATCCACTACGGTTCATCCCCACGGCAGAGGAGCAGGGGTGGGCTGCCGAACGGCTGAGCAAAGAGGGGATTGACGCACAGACGCCAGTTGTAGTGATTCATGCAGGCGCCGGGGCAGCGGTTAAGCTATGGCGAACACAGGCATGGTCGGATTGTGCTAACGCGCTCACTACATTATTGACAGGACCCATCCCGGTGCGTATTATCCTAACTGGAAGCCAAAGCGAGCGATCGATGATGGAAGAGATCGCACGAGGTATAGCAGCGCCCGTGCTTCTCGTATCTGACGCTACGGTGGGGCAACTGGCGGCACTGCTGGCGCGAGCGCAACTGGTACTCGGGGTTGATAGCGGGCCACTTCACCTGGCAGTAGCACAAGGTACGCCGTCGCTGCGCATCTATGGACCAACCGATGCTCGCATGTATGGGCCGTGGGGGCCGGCAGCGCAGCACGTCGTCGTCGCATCTACACAGCGCTGTCCAGGCTGCCCGGTCATTCCCTGCGGGCGCATCGATTTCCGTCCCGAGGAACTGGCGGCACATCCCTGCGTACGGCTGGTAACAGAGCAAGAGGTCCTTGCAGCAGTACGTAAACTGATGCCATACCTCACACGTGATACTGGTGCAGGCCAGCGGACGCAATAGTATAAATTCAATATGCAGAAAATACATGTCACAAACAGAAAAACAACTGAGCATTGTAGATAACTACGGCTATCCATTGCCGCCGGGTACATACAAAAGAGTTCGCAAAATTGGTATACGCGCAAGTAAAGGTGTACTGCTCAAGTGTATCTATCTCGTCATGAGTCTACTGGGAGTTTTGCTCTGGCTGGGGAGATTGGGGAAGAAGTATCCGCCGCTGACGCCGCAGAGTTTTCATCCACGACGCATCCTGGTGCTTCGCCTGGACCTGATAGGCGACCTGGTGCTCTCGCTGACCGTGGTGCGGGCACTAAAACGCACCTATCCGCAGGCAGAGATCGACTTGCTTGCCATACCATCCAGTGCCAGGATTGCACTCAACGATCCCAATCTAAGCGAGATCATTACCTATGATCCAAATATATGGCGTCGTCCAAAGGCGCTGGTGCAGTCTAAAAACTGGCGCGATGCGCGAGCGCTGCTGCGGCGTTTTCACGAGCGCCATTACGACCTGGCTGTGAGTGTCTATGGTCCATGGGCCGGGATGCTGGCGGTATTGAGCGGAGCTAAAAGACGCGTGGGCTATGGGCGCGAGAGCTATCCTGGCTTTATGACCGACAGCGTGCCCGGTGGCATACCGGGACGCTGGCGCCACTGGAGCCCCATTGACGACAAGCACGAGGTTGACTACTGCCTGGAGCTGGCCCGGGCAGCAGGAGCTGCGATCACCAGGGAAGATCGTATACCTCACCTGGAGGTTGATGCGCAATCAGCGCGGGAGGTTGAGCAACTACTGCACGCAGAAGGTGCGCAAGAGGGTAAGCCGTTGATCGCCTGCCACGTTAGCTCGAACAATGGGCAATCTAAGCGCTGGCCGACTCCCTACTGGGCGATGCTGCTCGACCGCCTGATCAGGGAGGAAGGCGCGCAGGTAGTGTTGACGGGGGCTCCTGTGGATCTGCCGGTCATCGAGGATGTGATACGCCGTATGCATGAGCGACCGGTCGACCTGGCCGGAAAGACAAGCCTGCTGCAACTGGCGGCGCTGCTGCACCGCGCCGACCTGATGATCAGCGGCGATAGCGGCCCCATACACATGGCAACAGCGCTGGGCACACCCATCATCGGCATCTATGGTCCCACGAATCCAGCGCTGGGCGGGCCAGTCAGTCCGGATGCAACGGTTTTGCGCAGCCACATCTGGTGCAGTCCCTGTTACAACGCGCAATTGCCCGCCGATTGTCGCTTTTACACGACGCAATGTATGAAGAATATTACACCGGCGCAGGTATTTGCAATTGCGCAGAGCAAACTAAAAGAGCATGTAAAGGCACAATAAAATATGCACACACGTCATATTACCTTACCAGCGAATGCGCATATCCTGGTTGTAAAGTTAGCAGGTATAGGCGATTTGTTGTTAGCTACACCGGCGCTGCGAGCTTTGCGTGAGACCTATCCCCAGGCGCGGATTGACCTGCTTGTGACGCCGGACTCGGAGGGACTGCTCAACGGCTGGGAGGTCATCGATCATGTGATCGTGCTGAATAAATACCTCTTCGATTACCCGCAGCAGATGCTCAAGAACCCGCGCAATCTGCAGCGTCTTGCTCCGCTGTGGCGCGAGTTGCGCGAAGGCGATTACGACGCTGTGCTGTTACTGCACCACCTCACGTTGCCCTTTGGCCGCTTGAAGCACCAGTTATTGTTGCGGGCAACAGGCGCCAGGTGGCGAGCCGGCCTGGACAACGGGCATGGGCATGGCTGGTTCCTCAATGTGCGGGTGAAGGATGCCGGGTTTGGCGCCATGCACGAGGCAGAGTATAACCTGGCGGTGGCAGAGGCCGTAGGAGCGACGACGCAGGACAGGCGCCTGACTATGCCATTGAGCGAGTCCGACT
>WNGN01000376.1_pt1 | contig 32807 bp, 21 predicted proteins | sample 5400561 | NCBI WGS metagenome assembly WNGN01 (sample SAMN13153379, study PRJNA577476) | soil metagenome | isolation source: 115 cm soil or saprolite under Garry oak tree replicate 2 | place: USA:California | collected 2016-06-15 | reverse complement strand
ACCTGCTTCATGCGTTTCTTACCTTCTTTCTGCTTCTCGAGCAACTTGCGCTTGCGGGTGACGTCGCCGCCGTAGCACTTCGCGGTCACGTTCTTGCGCAGCGGCCGGATCGACTCGCGCGCGATGACTTTGGTTCCGATTGCTGCCTGGATCACCACTTCGAAGAGCTGGCGCGGGATCAGCTCTTTCAGCTTCTCGGCGATCTTGCGGCCCCACTCGTACGCTTTGTCCTTGTGAATGATTACGCTGAACGCGTCCACTGCCTCGCCATTGAGCAGCATATCGAGTTTCACGAGCTCGCCCGCCCGGTACGCCAGGAACTCGTAGTCGAGCGAGGCGTAGCCGCGGGAGATCGTCTTCAGCTTGTCGTAGAAGTCGAGAATAATCTCCGCGAGCGGAAACTCCCAGTCGAACTCCACCCGCGTGGGATCGAGGTACTGCATGCCGCCATACACGCCGCGCCGCTCCTGTCCCAGGTTCATGATGCCGCCGATGTATTCGGACGGCGCGAAGATGCGCGCTTTGACGTACGGCTCCTCGATGCGGTCCACTTCCGAGCCGTGCGGCAACAGGCTCGGATTCTCGACCAACTCCATGCTGCCATCGGTCTTATAGACGTGATACTCGACGTTCGGAACCGTGCTGATCAAATCGAGATCGAACTCGCGCTCCAGCCGTTCGCGCACGATCTCCATGTGCAACAGACCGAGGAAGCCACAGCGGAATCCAAACCCCAACGCCACTGAGGTTTCCGGCTCGTAGTGCAAAGAGGCATCATTCAGCTGGAGCTTGGCGAGCGCGTCGCGAAGCTCCTCGTACTGCTCGGCATTGGTCGGGTAGAGGCCCGCGAACACCATCGATTGGATGTCCCGATAGCCCGGCAGCAGCTCTACATCGCGATGTTCGGCGTCCAGCACCGTGTCACCGGGCCGTATCTCGCGCACGCCTCGCACGTTCGCGACCACGTACCCGACTTCGCCCGCCTCGAGCTGCTCGGTAGGTTTGTGGCCCAGCTGGAGATAGCCGACTTCATCCACTTCGTAGACGTCGTCGCGATGGGCGCCCAAGGCGATCTTCATCCCCGGCTGGATGACGCCGTCCACGACCCGGATCGACGGAATCGCGCCGCGATAGCGGTCGTAGTAAGAGTCAAAGATGAGGGCGCGGAGCGGGGCCTCGTGATTGCCACGCGGCGGCGGCACGCGGGCGACGACGGCTTCGAGCAGCTCCGGCACCCCGCGACCCTCTTTTGCCGAGATACGCAGGATTTCGTCAGGTTTCGTGCCGATCAAGTCATGGATTTCGTGGGCGCGCTTGTCGGGTTCGGCGCCGGGAAGATCGATCTTGTTGAGGACGGGTATGATCTCCAAGCCGGCGTCCATCGCCAGCAGTAGATTGGACAACGTCTGGGCCTGGATTCCCTGCGACGCATCCACGACCAGAATGGCGCCCTCACACGCAGCCAGCGACCGCGACACCTCGTATGTAAAGTCGACGTGTCCAGGCGTATCGATGAGATTGAGCTCATACAACTGCCCATTTTTGGCGTGATAGCTCATCCGGACGGCGTTCAGCTTGATCGTGATGCCGCGCTCGCGCTCCAGGTCCATCGTATCGAGGACCTGCTCGCGCATGAGTCGCTTGTCGAGGGTACCCGTGAGTTCGATCAGGCGGTCGGCAAGCGTAGATTTGCCATGATCGATGTGGGCGACGATACAGAAATTGCGAATATGGTCTTGACGCATCGCGCGGAAATATAGCCTCCATGCCTCCCGTAACCGGATGGTTCGATCCGTCGCCCAAAGGCGGCGCACTCCGTCTAGCGGTGAACGGCTATTTGCCGGCGAAGGGGGATCCGGCCGTGCGATTACCCGGGCTGCGACGCGGCGATCTCCTCGTCTTGGAGAACGGACAGGTCGTGAGCGTCAACGGGCTTCCTGCGGCGCAGCTCGATGGCCGTCCCGAATTCGCTTCGCTCGGCGCCGTCCATCCCAATCGTCCTTTGACGCTCGAGACGCCGCGCGCGTCGAGCGCCCGCACCGCCGACATCCAGCGTGTCGTCGATCTCATTTGCCCGTTTGGGTTCGGGCAACGCGCGCTCATCGTTTCGCCTCCCAAAGCCGGCAAGACAATGATGCTCCAGGCGATTGCCGAAGCGGTGGCGGAAAATCATCCCAAGGTGCTGCTGCTGATCCTGCTGGTCGACGAACGTCCTGAGGAAGTCACCGAGATGGTGGATTGGGGCAGGGGGGAGGTCATCGCATCGAGCTTCGACTTACCGCACGAGCGCCATGTCGCCGCGGCCGAAATGGTGTTCGATCATGCGCGGCGCCAGGTGGAGCTCGGTCGTGACGTCGTGATCGTGCTGGACTCCCTTACGCGGCTGGCTCGTTCTCACAACACGACGGGGCGGGGCAGCGGGCGCACCATGTCGGGTGGCCTGGACGCGAACGCGCTTGCCAAACCGAAAGCGATGTTTGGCGCTGCACGCGCTGTGCCCAAGGACGGGTCATTGAGCGTGATTGCGACGGCGCTCGTGGAGACCGAGAGTCGGATGGATGACATCATCTTCGAGGAGTTCAAAGGGACGGGCAATGCCGAGCTGCGGCTCGCGCGTGCCCTGGCGGACCGGCGGATCTATCCGGCGGTGGACATCGCGGCGAGTGGCACGCGGCGGGAAGAGCTGCTTGCCGATGCCAAGACCATCGAGGCCAAGCAAAAGCTCCGGCGGGCCTTGGTCGACCTCCCGCCGGAGCAGGCGATGCAGAATCTGTTACAGCAGATGAAGCGCGCTAAGACGAATGCCGAGTTGTTGAGCGCCCTTTAGTGCTCTCACGCCGCACCGCGATGACCTTGCCGGTGTTGGCGTTCACGAGTACATCCGTCAATCCCGTCCGGCCGTTGCGCTGCACCTTGAAGGTGTAGACGAGACGCGTCTTGCCGCTTTTCGCGAGCGCAACGCCCTCCACCGTCCCGGGGACGCGCTTCAGGGCGACGGCTCGGGCCGAGTCTTCACTGATCTTTGCTTTGCCAACGAGACTGTCGGGAACGTTTCGCTCCTGAGCAGCGAGGCTACCAGCGGCGCATGCCAACGCCGCCACCAGCGTCAATGTGGTCAGTAGGCGCATATTCCAGGCTCCAGGGAAAAGGGTATGGACGTCGCTTGATGAGACCACACCATGCCCGGGGCCGTCACTGTAGCCGGAAATCCGCCCCGCGGATCGCGACCAGTAGCGTCGGCACCGCAAATAACGTGATGGGTGTGGAGAGCACCAAGCCACCGATGACGGCCAAAGCGAGCGGCCGCTGCAGCTCGCTCCCCGCGCCAATACCCAACGCCAGTGGCAGCAAGCCGAACAGTGTGCACAAGGTCGTCATCAGGATCGGACGGAGTCGAACGCGAGCGGCTTCGCGAATGGCCACCGCCAGCGGGACGCCTTCATCGCGCATACGCAACCGGGTGAAGTCGAGGAGAATGATGCCGTTCTTCACGATCAGCCCGACGAGCAGAATCAGGCCCATGAACGACGCGACGTTCAGGGCGGTGCCGGTGATCAGCAGCAGGACGAGCGCGCCGACGAACGAGACCGGGGCGACGAGGAGCACGACCAGTGGCTCGACGAAGGACTCGAACTGAATGACCATGACGGCGCAGACGCTCACGGCCGCAAGGAACAAGACGAGCAGCAGGGCGCGGAATGCTTCCTGCTGGCTTTCATATTGGCCGCCCAGGGCGACGCGAATGCCCCCCCCCGCCCCCCCCGCCCCCCCCGGGGGGGGAGGATGTGCGGCCAGCACGCGTCGCACGTCGCGCATGATGCCGCCCAGCGAGCGGCCGCTGACGTCGGCGGTCATCGCGATCATCTGCTGTTGATTTTCGCGCTCGAGACTCATGCGCGATTCGGCGCTGGTGAAGGTTGCCAGACTGCCGAGCGGTGTGGCCCCCGCAATGGGCAAGGCGCGCAGGCGCAAGGGATCGAACCGCACGGAATCGGGGGCGCGCACGCGCACCGCGACCGGACGGTCCTCACTCCGGATCTCTCCCGCCTGGGCCCCGAGCAACGCGCCGCTCACGGCATCCCCGACATCCTGCGGTGTGAGCCCGAGACGCCCCGCCTCCGCCTCATTCACCCGCATGAGCAGTTCGGGCGACGGCTCGCTCACTCCGTTGAACAGGTCCTCGAGCCCCTCGGTGCTGTCGAGCCCCGGTTCCAGTCGTCGCGCGTAGGCTTCCAGTGAATCCAACCGGTCGCCGAAGAGCTTGATCTCGACCGGCCTTGGGTTGCCGGCGAGATCGTTGATCACATCCGACAAGATCTGCACGAACTCGATGCGCAGCCGTGGGACGGACGCGTTGACCTTGTCGCGCACGTCGTCGATCACCGCGAAGATGTCCCGCGAGCGGCGACCTGGTGCTTTGAGCCGCGCCACGATGTCGCCGGTGTTCTGCGCGGTCGCGAACAGCCCCAGCTCGGCGCCGGTGCGGCGCGACGTCCCTTCGATCTCCGGCGTCACCGCCAGAATCCGCTCGGCGATCCCGACTTCACGATCGGTCTCGTTCAGCGCCGTTCCCCCAGGGGTGAAGTAGTCGAGCACGAACGCGCCCTCGTCCATCTCGGGCAGGAAGCCAGTCTCGACCAGCCGCCACAGACCGATCCCGATGACGACGAGTGCGAGCGCCGCGAGCACGATCCGGCGCGTGTGCCGCAGCACGGCACCCAGCGCGGTTTCATACCGTGGACCGAGCGAATCGAGCACGGCTTGTGCCCGCGCGAGGGGTCCGGCCCGCGTCGGTTCGACCTCGTGTGCCGTCACGAACTGTTCGGCGAGCAGCGGAATGATCGTGAGCGCGAGAACCAGAGAAACGAGTACCGCGACCGTCAACGTGGTCGCCAGCGCCGCGAAGAACTGACCGACGACGCCTTGCAACAGGCCGAGCGGCAGAAAGACGACGACAGTCGTCAGCGTGGAGGTGGTAACGGGCCAGATCAGCTCCTGCACCGCTGCGCGGATCGCCTGCGCGCGGTCCCCGGTCAATCGCAAATGACGCGCGATGTTTTCTGTAATGACGACCGCGTCGTCGATGACGAGCCCGATCGCGATCGCCATGGCCCCCAGCGTCATCAGGTTGAACGTCTGGCCCAGCAGCCGCATCACGAACACGGTGATCGCGAGGGTCAGCGGAATCGAGGCGGCGCTGATCGCCGTGATGCGCCCGTGGCGCAGGAAGACGAGCAGCACGATCACCGCGAGCGCCGCGCCGATGAGCATGGCGTCACGGACGGCGCGCACGGCCTCCCGCACGAGGAGCGCTTGGTCGTACACCCGCTTGACGTGAACGCCGGGCGGCAGCGTCGGCGCGATCGCCGTCATGATCCGGGCGACGCTGTCCGCGAGGGCGAGCGTATTGCCGCCGAGTTGGCGCGTGATGTTGATCAGCGCCGCCGGCCGGCCGTCGCCCGCGATGATGCGCACGTGATCCTCAGTGCCGATTTGCACGGTGGCAAGATCTCGCACGTGCAATCCACCACGCACGATCACGTCGCCGATGTCGTTCGCGGCGTGGGCTTCCTGATCGGTGACGATCAGATACTGGCGGTAGTCCTGGGCCACTCGGCCGACGGCTTGTACCGTGATGGCGCGGCGGATGGCGTCGGCGAGATCACTGTAGGAGAGGCCGTGCGCAGCGAGCCGAGCCGGATCGGCGATCACCTCGATCTCGCGCACATCGGAGCCCTGCACGTCCACCCGCCCGACGCCAGGCACGCGCGAGAGCAGCGGCTTGACGTCGTAGCGCGCCAGATCGTAGAGGGTGGCCGGGTCGCCGCCCTCGACGTTGTAGGAGACAATCGGGAACAGCGAGGGCGTGAGCTGCTCGATCTCGATCTCCAGATCGGCCGGCAGCGTCGCCTGAATCTGATTCACGCGGGCGCGGACCAACTGCAGCGCGCGATCCATATCCGTGCCGGACGCGAACGTGATCGAGATTTCCGTCGCCCCACGAATCGTGTGTGAACGCACGCGGGTGACCCCCGGCACGATGCTCACCGCTTCTTCCAGGGGTCGCGTGACGCTGAACACGATCTGCCGAGCCCCCAGCGTCGAACCCTGCGCGACGATCGTGATTCTCGAGAACCGTAGCTCGGGATAGATCGCCGACGGCAGCCGCAGCGCGGCCCAGACGCCGGCGACACTCAGGATGCCGACGATCAGGTAGACAAACCGGCGCTGGCGGCTCAGTAGGGCGAACAGTGTCACGGCTGGACCAGCCGGATCTTCGCGCTGTCCGTCACTCCGTAGGCGCCCGTCGTGACGACGCGCTCGCCGGCGTCGAGCCCCTGCAGGATGTCCGCGCGGCTCTCGGATCGGCCGCCGACGACCACGGGACGGGCGTGAGCCATCCCCGCCGAGTCGACGACGAAAACCCGAAATCCTTCGCCTTCGGGTACGAGCGCTTCGACGGGAATCGTGATCGCATCGGCATGCACGCCGGTAACGATGCGTCCAAACACCGATTCTCCGATCCGGAGGACGCGCGTCGTGGCGTGACCGAGCCGGGCACGCACGGCAACGGCTCGAGATGCCGAGTCCACGGCCGCTGCCACACTGACCACGGTTGCCGCGCCGAGTGACTCTCCTCCCGGTCGCGTCCCCTCGCCGCTCGTCAACGTCAACGTGTCGCCGGTCCGAATGCGGCCGGCTTCGGCCGGCGAGACGTTGAACAGAATGTCGAGCGCAACCGGATCCGCGACTTCCACGAGCATCTGACTAGCATCGACCGAACCGCCCAGGACGGCGGTCATGCGGGTCACGACCCCCGCGATCGGCGCCCGCAACGTGGCGAGTTCGTTCGCGCGGCGTGCCGTTACGTCCGCTGACCGCGCCGCGGCGAGATCGGCCGCGGCCTGGTCGGCATCCTTCTGGGGTAGAATGCCGGCCTGGGCGAGTCGTGCGGCGCGCGCGTACGTGCGTTCGGCATTCGCCAGCGTCGCGGCGGCGCTCTGGGCCGCCGCCTCGAACGGCGCGTGCTCGAACTCGATCAGCGAATCGCCCCGCGACACCCGCTGCCCGGCGACCACGAAAATGCGCGCCACGCGCGTCGGTCCGGGCGGCGAGAGCGCCGCGTAGCGTCCGGGCCGCGCGCTTACCGTTCCGATCGCGTTCACGGCTTGCGGGAACGGCTCTCGAGTGGCGACGGCGGTGCCGACGCCAACGACCCCCCCCCCCTCGTCGCTGGATTCCTTCGCGGCGTGACGGCAGGCCATGGCGAGGAGGACGAGCGCCAGCCCAGCTAGTCGGCCCTTCATCGCTGTCCGGCCGTCATGGTGAGCCAGCGCAGGGCGCGCAGCGCCGCGTCGGCGGCGGCGAGATCGTCGATGTAGCGCGCCAGGATCTCGCGCGCGTTGCGCTGTGCTTCGAGCACGTTCGCCAGCGCCACGGCGCCCTCGCCATACGCCCGGAGCGACATGCCCGCGATGCGATTGGCACTCGCCACGAGGTCGGCGGAGCGCCGCGCGCGACTCCGGGCCGCGACCAGCTCGCGCCGTGCGCGCGCGACGGCGGCGTTGGTCTCGCGGCGCGTCAGGTCGAGCTCTGCGCGCGCGCGGTCCCGCTCGGCCACGGCCCGCGTCACCTCGCCGCCGCTGCGATTGAAGAGCGGGAAGGGCAGCGAAAACCCGATGACCGGCAAGAGTTCACTGGGCCGAGTGCTGGCCGGATCTCCTGTGTCGAAGCCGAACTCGACACTGGGCGCGAATCGGCTGGCACGGGTGAACGAGAGTGTCCGCTCGGCCGATCGCAGCCGTGCGGCCGCGGCCGCCACGGGCAGATACTCGCCGGGCACGGCTGCCCCCTCGGTCGGGGGCGGAGCGCTGTCTTCGGGAGCGGCGAGCGAATCGACGAGCGTGATTGTCGGAGTATCGCCGGCGAGTCCCATCTGCAGCTGCAGGTCGAGCAACGTGCCAAGCGCAGTAAGTGAATCGTCGATGGCGGCATTTTGCAGCTGGCCCGCATTCACGGCGGCGAGGCGCACGTCGAGCTCGCTCACATCGCCGACGTCACGCCGCAGCTGCGCGATCTTCAGGAGACTGTCCGCATCGTCCGCGGTGCGGCGCGAGAGTCGCGCGTGCAGGGCGGTCGCCAGCGCACGTGTGTAGGTGGTATCGACGTCGAACACAACGCCGGCCCGATCAAAGACGAATTGGGACCGCGCCGCGTCCCGGGCGGCTTCCGCGGCGCCGATGCGCGGGGCGCGCAGCCAGGGAAGATCCAATGGCAGATCACCCAACAGGTGATAATTGGGCGTGTCCTTGGTGTAGCTGCCCGCGACGGTGGGATTCGGGAACGCACGCGCGGTTCGTGCGGCGCCGAGAGCCGCGATGGTATCGGTCCGACCCAGCGCCACGCGCGCGCCGCGCGTAAGCGCGGCAGCAACGGCATCGGCGCGCGTCACCGGCTGTTGCGCGAGCAGCGCCAGAACCAGCGGCAGCATGGCGGGAAAGTAGCCAGCCTACCTTACAGGATGCTTACAACCCCCGGTGGAAAATCGATCTGGACGCGTGTGCCGCCGGTGTCGGAGGAGACCGAAATCCGCGCGTTATGGAGGTCGGCGATCCATCGCGCGATCGGCAGGCCAAGTCCGGAGCCGTCCGCCCGGCTACGAGCGTTGTCCCCGCGATAGAAGCGCTCGAAGATGCGCGGCAATTCCTCGGCGGGAATCCCGATGCCGCTGTCGGTCACGATCACGGACCGCTTGCCGTCGCGGGCCGTAACGTCGAGCCGGACGCAGCCGCCCTGGGGCGTGTATTTGATCGCGTTGTCGAGCACGATGAGCAACAGGCGCTCGACCAACTCCGCGTCGCCGAGGATTTGCGCCTCTTCGAACGACCCGACGAGCAGCGACACTCCTTTGCGCTCGGCCAGGGCGCGGACTGCGGCGAGCGTCTGCGACGCGAGGTCGTCGAGGTAGAGTGAGCCGCGCACAACGCGGCGCTCTCCGGCATCGGCACGCGCCAAGAGCAGCAGGTCGCCGACAATGCCACCCAGCCTGTCTGCTTCCCGTTCGATGGCTTGGAACGCGGCGGCGTCCCCGGCAGGGTCGCGTGGCTGAGTGAGCGCCAGCTCGGTACGCGTGCGCAGCAGGGTGACGGGCGTGCGCAGCTCGTGCGCGGCGTCCGCCATGAAACGCCGCATCTGCTCGATGGAGCGCTCGACCGGAGCCGTCGATTGACGCGCCAGCACGAACCCCCCCATCGCGACCAACACGAGAGCCGCCAGCGCGGCAGCACCGAAGATGCCGATCAGGGACGCGTACTGCTCGCGGATATTCGGCCGCTCAGCGACGACGATCGCGACGTACGTGGTGCCGGAGCTTCCGGTAAAGCGCTCGCCGTGCAGTCGCAGCTGATGACCGCCGTTCGCCACGTGCTGCACGTTCGCGCGCCCGGTGGCCGCCGCGACGTGGGCCGCGTCAGCGATCCACGCGTCGGCCTGAGCCGGCGTGATGGCCCGCCCGTTCGCGTCGAAGAGGTAGAGCTCCCGGTCCGGGATGTGCAACTCCGCCACCGCGTCGGTGTCCCCACCGGCTGCGCGCTCAGCCTCCAGATCATGAGTCGCGCGGACAATCGCGGCCGTAGCCGCGACAAGTGATGCGTCGAGGCGGCGCGACACTTGAGTCCCGATGGCGAGAAACAGCCCGGTGCCGAGCAACAGAAGAATGACGGCAAACGTCGCGGCGTACCAGAGTGTGAGGCGCACGCGGAGCCGGCTGAGCGTCATGTGGAGAGACCCAAGCGGTAGCCCGCGCCGCGGACGGTGTGGATGAGCTTTGGCTCGAACCCGTCATCGATCTTGCTGCGCAACCGCCGCACCAAGACCTCGAGCACGTTGGCGAACGGGTCGTGATTGTCGTCCCAAATATGCGCGGTGATCGCGCCGCGATCGACGACCTGACCAGGGTGCCGCAGCAACAGCTCCAGCAGCGCAAACTCCTTTACCGTCAGCGCAACCGGGCGGCCGGCGCGTCGCACAACGCGCGATCCCACATCCATCTCGAGATCGGCGACACGCAACGTGGCGGGGGTGAGCGCCAGCGCGCGCCGGCGCGCGAGCGCCTGCAGGCGCGCGACCAACTCGCGAAACGCGAAGGGCTTGGTGAGATAGTCGTCGGCGCCGGCCGTGAGGCCGCGAACCCGATCATCCACGGCATCCAACGCCGTGAGCATCAGGACGGGCGTGTCAATCGCGTTGCGGCGCAGCTGCGCGCACAGGTCGAATCCGGTGCCGCCCGGCAGGCGGACGTCGAGGATGATGACGTCGTAGTCGCCGGCCAGCGCTTGCGCCTGCCCGTCGGCAAAAGTGGCTGCGATCGTGGGGTCGATGCGGTGCTTGCGGAGGCCGTCCCGCAGCAGTCCGGCGAGCTCGGGGTCGTCTTCGACAATCAGCACCCTCACGTAGCCAAGATGCGCGAGCGCGTGACACCGGCGCCAGAGGCCCGTTTCCTACGCGTTACCGCCCGACGATCGCCCGGTAGCTATCGGGGTTCCATTTCGGGCGCTGGGACGCGTTTGCGACCTCGAGACCGAGGTAAAACACGAGCTGCGCCACGCGCGCCTCTTTCTCCGTGTCGATCTTATCCGGCGAGTCGCCCACCTGGTGGTAATCCTCGTGCGTGCCGTTGAAGAAGAAGAGGATGGGGACGCCTTTCCTCGCGAAGTTGAAGTGGTCGGACCGGCGGTAGAAGTCTTGTTCGGGCCAGATGTCATCGATGGGCTGCATATTCAGCTCGGGATGAGAGGCGGCGACGCGGTTCAGGGTCGCACCCAGATCCGAGTGCTCTTTTCCAATCGCCACGATCGTGTCCCGCCAATTGCGGCCGATCATGTCCATATTGAGATCGGCGACGATGCTGGTGATCGGCACGGCGGGGTGAGTGGTGAAGTACTCGCTGCCCCACAGCCCTTTTTCCTCGCCACTCACGTTCAGAAAAATGATCGAGCGCTTTGGACGCGGAGTCATGCCCGCGAAGGCTTCGGCGATCTCCACCACCGCGACCGTTCCTGACCCGTCGTCGTCAGCACCATTGCAGATCGAGTCCGCACCCCGCGCCTGGCACTGCCCGCTGCCCCGGGGCCCCGCGACGCCGATGTGATCCATGTGCGCGCTGAAAACGACGTATTCGTTCTTGAGTATCGGATCACTCCCTTCGAGGATGGCCACGACATTCGGAGCCTGCGTGCGACCCGCCGCTTGAATCCTGGCATGCACGTGCAGCTGCACGCCGGCTAACGACTTCACGGTGAAGGCGCCGCTGGATGGAGGGGCGGCGAGATCGGTGCCGAGTGCCGCTGCCACCGGCTCCAGTGATGTGATCCGGACCGCGAGCACAATCGGTCCGCCGACCGGCCGACTCGGATTGCGCGGCTGCGGCCGGGTCCCTCGCGTCACCAAACTCGTCCACGTGGAATCGGGGGCATTGCTGATGAGGACGACGCCGGCAGGCTTCCAATTCAATACGCGCTCGCGGTCTGCGCCACGCAGCCGCGGGATTGCCAGCAGCACCATCTTGCCCGCCAGTTGTGCGGTGTCGGCGGTGGGCGCGCTGAGTGGTCCGCTCACGAGCACCAGCTCACCCGCGTAATCGCCGCTGGCGAACATGTTGCCGCCGAAGATGAAGTCGGTGCCGTATTTGAGTGTCGCGCCGGGACCGCCATGCACGAACGCCACCGAGCTGTCGGCGAGAATCTGGACTCGGTTCACCGGGTAGCGCTGGAGGAACGTGCTGCGATCGCCACCCGGTTTCAGTCTCAACCGCCGGTACTCGCCAGCAATGTACGCCGCCACCTCATCGAGTTCGCGACTCGGCGTGTCGCGACCTCTCATCGAATCGTCCGCAATGATGTTGATGCGGCGGCGGATGTCTTCCGGGGAAATCGTCTGCGCCGCCCGTTGAATGGCTGCGGGCGATTGCGTGAGCATAACGAGGAGCAGCGCAACCAAGAGCGAACCTCTAGGAAGAGAACGGAAGAAAAGCTAACGCGCCCAACCGTGTGCGACTACGATCGGGCGCGTCAGGTTTCAGTCTGAATGGTTCAGGGCTTACGCCGCCGCACTTCAGGCTCGTTGCGCGGCTTCGCAGACTCGCGCGGTTGCGGCTGGCTGCGCGGTTCGCTGCGGGGCTCAGCGCGAGTCTGGCTCCGCGGCTCGCTGCGGGGCTCGCTCCGTGGCTCGCTGCGCGGCTCGTTGCGCGGCTCAACCCGTCGCGGCTCGTCGCGGGGCTCGATGCGCCGTGGCTCCGCATCGCGGCGTCCCGGATTGCCTCGCGATTGATCTGACCGGGGCAGTATCATGGGCCGATCCGCCGACCTGCTGTCGTCAGGGCGATAACGGCGACCGGGGTTGTCCGGGTGCTCCGGATGATCCGGGTGTTCCGGGTGTTCCGGGTGCTCCGGATGTTCGCGCCGTCCATTACCGCGATCGTCGTTGCCGTTGTTGCCGCGATTGTTGCCGTTATTCCCGTTGTTCCGGTCGTCGCCGGGACGATTGCGTCGGTCGCGCACGTCGGGGGGCGGAATGACGCCCAGGCCACCCAGATCACGGCCCGTCACGCCGCGACGCCCGTTGTCGTTGACTGGGCGCTCGCGTTCGCGCGAGACGAAGCCTTCGCGGCTAGGCCGGTCCGATCCCCAGTCCTTAAAGATGAAGCGGGGCTGCGGGCGATAGGGCCGCACGAACACGACGCGGCCGCCGCCGTAATAGCGATATGGATAGTACCAGGGATCGTCGTACACGAACATGCGGAAGCGAACGCACGACGTGTAGTACGGGTCCCAGTACGAATAGCTGACGTACGTGTGGCAGTCATAGCACAGAAAGCGAGGATAGTCGTAGTGTTGGCCGACGTTGTAGGAGACCACATCGTAGTCCCAGTCGGAGTACCCCTCCGGAACGATGCGCTGGGCGAGATCGGTCATCGCCACGTACGGATCGCCGCGCACTCGGCCATCCGCGATAACGCGATAGTCCCAATGATCGCCGCTCTCGATTTGATCGTAGACGAACGCGTCAGCCGACGCGACGGCGAAGAGGTAACCCACGCCGGGATAATCGTCGATCGTAAAGGCGTCGCTCCCGAGCTGACGGCCATCGACCTCGAGATCCCGGCCGCCGCGCGCGAAGTCGTCTTCCCACGGATCGCGTGGGAACAGCACGCGAACCCGACCGTCCGTGTCCACGCGGAAGATCGTGACGTAGGCGTCCTGATCGAGCCGGAAAAAGAGCCGCACCCGCTCACCGCGGGTAACAACGGCCCCCTCGCCACGATTGGTCCACAGTTCGATGCGAGGACGGTCGGAACTCAGAGCCCCCCGGACGGCCGGCGTGGGCACGAAGGCCAAGCTGAGCAAAGCAATAGTTGTGAACATGAAGCCTCCCGCCGCGCCTAGGGCAGAGACTGTGCCACAAGCCGACTACTCCTAAATTATATTGTTATAATGACTTGGCCACCTCGCAGTGCATTACGGCTGTCCCATGGTAAGGACATTTCTTGGCTCAGCGCCTAGATCTTCTCGATCCTGCCGAAGTCGCACGCCTGGGTGGCATCGAAATCGTCGCCGAAGGCGTGGTCGAGGGTTTCCTGGCGGGCGTGCACCGGTCGCCGTTTCGCGGATTTTCTGTCGAGTTCACCGAGCATCGCGCCTACCAGGCCGGCGATGAGCTTCGTTACCTCGACTGGCGAATTCTGGGTCGCTCGGACCGGTTGTTCGTGAAGCAGTTCGAAGAAGAGACCAATCTGCGCGCCATGATCCTGCTCGATGCCAGCCGCTCGATGGCATGGCAGGGCACGCCGGAACGTCTCACCAAACGCGCATACGCTGACCGGCTGGCCGCGGCTTTGGCCCTGATCCTGCTCCGGCAACGTGACGCGACCGGCCTCGTCACCTTCGACGAGCAGGTGCGGCAAGTGATTCCCGCTCGCGTGAAAGCGGGTCAGTGGACGCGAATCGTGCGCGGTCTGCTCGAAACGCCGGACGGGCAAGGCACGGCAGCGCACGCAGCGCTGCAGCGACTGACCGCGCTGCTCGCCCGCCGGGGCATGGTGGTGCTGGTCTCCGATTTGCTCTTCGATCGCGAGCTCGCCCTCGTAGCCCTTCGGTACCTGCGCCACCGCGGGCATCAAGTCATCGTATTTCATCTGATGGATCCCGCCGAGGTGAGGCTCAGCGGTCCGCCCGAGGTCCGTTTCCGCGATCCGGAGTCGTCCGTGAGCGTCGTCGTGCGGCCACGCGAGCTTGCTCGCGCGTATGCCGATACCGTACAGCGAGAAATCGCGGCTTGGCGCAAAGCCTGCCGCCGCCACGGCATCAGCTACCATCACGTACAGACCGACATGCCGTTTGGTCTCGCGCTGCGTCTGTTGACGTGAGCTTCCTTCATCCGTTGGCCTTGTTGGGGCTCGCCGCTGCGGCGATCCCGGCACTCCTGCATTTGCTCCAGCGACGCGTTCCACCCGAGCTCGACTTCCCACCCGTCCGCTATCTCAGCGCAGCCGAGCGGGAGAGCGCTCGACGGTTGAAGCTGCGGCATCTGCTTCTCTTGGTTCTCCGGACCGCACTGATCGTCGTGATTGTGCTGGCGGCGGCGCGACCGCTGATCCCGCTGCGGGGAGGCGGCGCCCACCAGCCGACGGCCGTAGTCATCATTCTCGACAACTCGCCGTCGGCGGGAGCGGTGGTGAGCGGTGGCAGCGTGCTGGATCGGCTGCGCGTCGCGGCGCGTTCCTCAGTCGCGCGGACGACCTCCGCCGATCGGGTGTGGCTGATGTTGTGCGACGGTGTACTGCGCGCTGGTACGCGTGAAGCGCTACTCGCGATCATCGACAGCACCCATGCGGGCTGGCAGCGCCTGGACCTCGTCGACGCCGTCGGAGGTGCCGCGCGCACCGTGGACGCCCAGCCGCTGCCGGGACGCGAGGTGCACGTGCTGAGCGACTTGCAGCGCACGGCCCTGGCATCGGGTCACGCCGATGTTCCGCGTGGGGTGCGCATACTCGCGCTCGAGCCGGGAAGCACGGTCACCAACCGCGGTATCGCATCTGTCACGGTGTCGGAAGGGGCGGCGGTGATCGAGCTCAGCGGCTCGACTGCTGCTGGGGGCGATCTCCCACAACCAGTACCTGTCACCATTCGCATTGGCGGCGGCGCACGGCGCGACCGCGGTGAAATCGCCGCTCGGGGTCTCGCGACGCCTGGTGGTGGTGGTGGCTCGACACGGTCGGCGGTGACCGTTTCATTGCCGGTGCAATCACTGGCGCCGGGGTGGTGGCTGGGCGAAGCGGCCCTGGAACCTGACGAGCTGCGGGCGGACGATCGTCGTCCTTTTGCTTGGCGCGTCGCGCCGGCAGCGGGCGTGACCGCGACGCCGGGGGCCGGCGCGTTCGTTGCTGCGGCGCTGGCGGTGCTGCAGGAAGGACGGCGCGTCATCGAGGGTCGTGACGTCGTGATCAGCGGCGGCGAAGCAGCGCCACCCACCGCGCCACATGCCATCCTGCAGCCGCCCGCCGACCCCGCGCTCGTCGGCCAGGCAAATCGGGCACTCGCGACGCGCGGCGTACCGTGGCACTGGGGCCAAGTGGGCACGCCCGGCAACATCGCGGTGCCGCAACTACCCGCGCTCGATGGCACACCGGTCGCGCGTCGCTACCGGCTCCAGGGTGCGTCCGACGAGGTGCTAGCTACCGTGAACGACGAGCCTTGGTTGGTGCGCTCCGGGAACGTCGTGCTGCTCGGGAGCCGCCTCGACACGGCGTGGACGGCATTGCCGACGGCGCCCGGATTCGTGCCGTTCATCGATGCACTCGTCAATCGGATCGTGGTCGGTGAGGCGGCAGTCAATTCCGCCGAGGGTGCGCCACGCGTGGAGTTCCGGACGCGCGGCACGGACACTGTGGGCGCGACGGTCTTCGGTCCCGACCCGCGCGAATCCGATCTCACACCCGCCACACCGGCGCTTGTGACGGCGGCATTGGGCGGACGAGATCGGGTCGAGGTGTTGAGCGCGAACGCGTTGTCGGCCGAGCGGTTCGCGGGGACGCGGCGCGCGGATGCGAGCGCCATCCTCCTCGTACTCGCCTTGCTGCTTGCTGCGATCGAGCTGGCTGTCGCAACGCGCACGCGCTGATGGCCCTCGACTTCCTGCTCGAGCGGTTTGAGGAGCTGCCCGCCACCCGCTCACTCATCGAGCGGCTGCCATCGGCCGCCAGGCGTGTGGGTGTGGGGGGCCTGCCCGGCTCGAGCCCCGCCGTGCTCGTGTCCACGCTCGCTCGCCGCCTGCCACAACGCTTGTTCGCCATCGTCGCACCCACCCCGGCGGACGGTGAACGCTGGCTCGCCGATCTGCAAACCCTGCTCGGCTCCGAAACGACCGCGCTGTATCCCCAGCGCGAATCGCTCGGCGCCGAAGAGCCGCATTACGAGCTGGCCGGCGAGCGCATCGAAACTATCGATGCGTTGCTGCACGGCGCCGTCCGCGTGCTGATCACGACCGCGCGCGCCACCGCGGAGCGGACTGCCGTTCCAGCGGCGCTCGAACAGCGGCGCCTCGTGATCGAGACCAGTAAAGAGGAAAGGCGTCTAACGGACACCACGCAGCGCCTCGAGGCCATGGGGTACGAGCGGGTGCCCACAGTCACCGAGGTTGCACAGTACAGCGTCCGGGGCGGCATTCTCGACGTATACGGATTCGGCATGGCGACGCCCGCACGCATCGAATGGTGGGGCGACGAGATCGCGTCGGTGCGGAGCTTCGATCTGGACACGCAGCGCTCGGGTGAGGCCGTGGACCGTGTGACCATCCTTCCGGTGAAATCCGAAGAGCTCACCACCCTGGTTGCGGCCGGATCGCGGCGCAGCAACCTGCTCGAGCTGCTTCCCACGGACACGATCGTCGTCAGCGACCAGGAATCCGCCGTCGAGCGAGAGGTTGAACGCGCTTGGGCGGACGCAGCTCACCATCTCGAAGTCGCGCGCCGCATGGGGGAGGAACCGCCTCCACGCGAGGATCTCCTCGTGGATCCGGCGGCGTGGCGAACGAGGGTCGACCGGCTCGCGCGCATCTCGATCAGCGACGCGGAGACAGAACAGCGGTTCCCCCTCGCTCCGCCCGAGCACGTCGACCGGGACATGAAGCGCCTCCGCCACATCGTCGCCGCGCCGCCGGCGACGGTGATTCTGTGCGATAACGAAGGACAGCTCGAGCGCCTCGAAGAGCTGCTCGGCTCAGATCGCGCAATGCTCGCGGTCGGCGCGCTCGATGGCGGATTCATCATGCCGATGCTGCGGGTGCTCACCGATCACGAGATCTTCCGGCGCGCGCGCCGGCTGCGCCGCCCGCGCCGCTACCGCAGCGCGATCGCGACAACCGCATCCCGACCGCTGACGCCGGGCGGATATGTCGTGCACCTGGAGCATGGCATCGGGATCTATCGCGGCCTGCAGACCATCTCCGTCGGCTCGGATGGTGCCACGCTCGAGGTTGCCGTGGTGGAGTACGAGGGGGGCGATCGCCTGAACGTCCCATTGTACCGGATCGACCAGCTCGAACCCTACCGCACGGCCGGCGATGGTGATGCGCCGCCGCCGCGCCTGCATCGCCTCGGCGCGACGACCTGGCAACGACAGCGTGATAAGACGCGGGCCGCCATTCGTGCCATGGCGGCGGAATTGCTGGATCTGTACGCACGCCGCCAGCTCGCGCACGGCTACGCCTTCCCACCCGATACGCCATGGCAGCGCGAGCTCGAGTCCTCCTTCCTTTATGAAGACACGCCCGACCAGCGCCGTGCCTCAGACGAGGTCAAGCGCGACATGGAGCGCGCCCGCCCGATGGACCGCTTGCTGGTGGGCGATGTCGGTTACGGAAAGACCGAAGTCGCCGTGCGGGCCGCCTTCAAGGCCGTGCAGGCGGGCAAGCAAGTCGCCGTGCTGGTGCCGACCACGATTCTCGGCGAGCAGCATGGCCGCACATTCCGCGAACGGCTGGCGGATTATCCGGTGCGCGTCGAGGTGCTATCGCGGTTTCGAAGCACCAAGGAGACCGCGCCAATCGTCCAGCGCCTTGCCGGCGGCGAGTTGGACATCGTGATCGGGACGCATCGGCTGCTGTCACGTGATGTGACGTTCAAGGACCTTGGTCTCCTCATCGTGGATGAGGAGCATCGCTTCGGCGTACGGCACAAAGAGCGTCTCAAAGCGTTAAAGCTGAGCGTCGATGTTCTGACGTTGACGGCCACGCCCATCCCACGAACGCTGCATCTGTCGCTCGCGGGGCTGCGCGATCTCACCCTGCTCGAGACGGCGCCCAAAGACCGGTCGCCGGTGCTCACGTTCGTGGAGCCCTGGGACGACGCGTTGCTAGAGGAAGCGATGGCGCGCGAGCTCGACCGGGGTGGCCAGGTCTACTTCGTGCACAACCGGATCGAGACAATCGAAACAGTCGCCGCACGAGTGCAGGCGCTCGCGCCGCGCGCGCGGCTGGCGGTGGCGCACGGGGAGATGCGCGAAGGCGATCTCGAAGCGGTCATGGGGCGATTCGTGCGCGGTGAAGTGGACATTCTCGTGTCCACGATGATCGTCGAGTCGGGGCTCGACGTGCCGAACTCCAACACGATGATCGTCGATCGCGCCGACCGGCTGGGGCTAGCCCAGCTCTACCAGCTCCGGGGCCGCGTGGGGCGCAGCCACCGGCGTGCGTTTTGTTACCTGCTCGTGCCGGACCTGATCGATGCCCAGGCGGAGGAACGCCTGCAGGTGCTCGAGCATCATACTGATTTGGGATCGGGCTATCGGATCGCGCTGCGGGATCTCGAGCTGCGCGGGGCAGGGAACCTGCTTGGCGGCGAGCAGTCGGGGCACGTCCAGGCGGTCGGCTTCGACATGTACCTGCGGTGGCTGGAAGAAACGGTCCGCGGGCTCAAACAAGGAGAGCAGGGATCGGTCACCAGAGAGCGTTTTGCACCGCCGGACGTCACGATGGACGCGCCGGCGCACCTACCCGACGCATATGTCGGCGATGACGATACCAAGCTCGAGCTGTACCGGCGGCTGGCGCGTGCCGAACAACCAGGTGAGATTCAAGCCGTCCGTGACGAGCTGCGTGACCGTTTTGGGCCATTGCCGGCGGACGCGGAGCGCCTGTTGCTGGTCGCCGAGCTGCGCGCGCTGGGGGCGCAGGCGGGTTTGGAGACGGTCCTGATCAAGGGCGACGAAGCGCGGCTGACGTTCCGACGTGATGCGTCGCCGCGGCTCGCGGGCCTGCAGGTGGCGCTCGAGGCCGTGCAGTTCGAAGCGGACGTGCGGCGCGCGGTGCCGCTCTCCCTCAGGCTCCGCCGGCTCGGCGGAGAGTCGATCGGCCCCGGTCTGGTCCGGGCGCTCACGGCGGTACTCCGGGATCATCACCGTCACTAGAGAGAGAAAACGGATGCGACGTCTGAGTCTGGTGTTGTTGCCCTTCACGCTGGTTGGATGCGCGGCGCTCCGCGACGCGTTCTCGTCTCGCGCCGACGTCGTCGCGCGTGCCAATGACCAGACTCTGACGGTGGACCGGGTCGCCGGCTGGGCCGGCGCGAACCGAGACCTCCCGCTCGATCCGCTGACGCTCGGCCGGGTGTCGCACGCGTGGGTCGATTATACGTTGTTCGCGGAAGCGGTCGCCGGCGGCAAGGATCTGCGCGACTCGGCGACCGCCGCGGCCACGATGTGGCCCATGGTCTCACAGCTGAAATGGCAAAAGCTGCACAACCGGCTCACTGCCCGAGAGAGTTTCACGCCGCAGCAGGTCGACTCGGCCTACGCGGCGGGGCAGGTCCGGGTGTTCCAGCACATTCTGTTTCAGGTGCCCCAGAACGCCGCGGACAGTATCGACAAACGCAAGCATCGGCAGGCCGAGCAATTGCTGCCGCAGGCGCGCGCGGCCGGAGCGCGGTTTGCGCAGCTGGCCGTGCGCTACTCGGAAGATCCCGGCGCCAAAGCTGGCGGTGGGTCGTTGGGGCTCGCGACGCGCGGCCAGTTCGTGCCCGAGTTCGAGGCGGCCGCCTGGCAGCTCGCGCCAAGCGCCGTCAGTCCCGTGGTGAAAACGCAGTTTGGTTATCACATCATTCGCCGTCCGCCCCTGGCCGAGGTGCGTGACTCCTTCCGCGTGGACTTGGAGTCGCGGATCACCCGGGAGCTGGATTCGTTGTACGTCGACAGCCTCGATATCAAGCGTCGCATTAAACCCGTGGATCGGGCGCCCGAATACGTGCGGACCGCCGTGCAGGATCTCGATGTGGCGCGCACGAGCAATCGCGTGCTCGTCACCTATCGCGGCGGCTCGCTCCGGGTGCGTGACCTGATGCGCTGGCTGGCGGCGCTCAACCCCCAGCTCGTGCAGTCGCTCCCGACGGCCGGCGATCAGCAAATCGATCAGTTCCTCAAGGCGATCGCGCAGCGGCAACTCCTGCTGGAGCAGGCGGACTCCGCCCGGGTCACACTGAGTCCGGACGATTGGCGGCAGATCCGCGAGGAGCATGACTCCACGATCGCAACGCTCACGGCGATTCTGAATCTGACGCCCGAGGTGCTGCGGGATTCGGCCGGCCCATCGTCGCAGTCGCGCGTGAATTTCGCCGCCGCCCGCGTCAACGATTATCTGGACCGCGTCCTTCACAAGCGCGCGCGGTATTTCCCAGTGCCGATATTCCTGGCCGAGCGACTCCGTGATCAAGGAAGCTGGAGCGTGGATGAGGCCGGGATTCGGCGCGCGGCGGAGCGGGGTGAGGAGCTCCGCGCCGACTCCGGACAAGCCGGCGGGTCGGGCGGTGCACCTCGCATGACGCCCGCGCCGGGACCGCCGCCGATCGACACCGCTCGACACCAGCAGGGCAGACGGCCGCGATGAAAGCTCTTTGCTTGTTACTCGCCGCGCTTAGTCAGCACCCGGCACCGGACGAGACCCTCGATCGCATCGTCGCAATCGTGGGCACGCGGCCCATCCTGGCATCGCAGATCGATGAAGAAATGGTCCAGCAGCAGGCGCAAGGGATGACGCTGCCGACCGACTCCGCCGGTCGCGCGACGTTGCGGCGCCAGATGCTGGACCGGCTGATCGAGCTGGAAATACTGGTGCAGCAGGCCGAGCGCGATACGTCGATCAAAGTCACTGATCAGGAAGTCCTCGATCAGGTCGAGCAGACCTACCAGAACGTCCGCAAGCAGTTCAGCAACGAGAACGACTTCCGCGACCAGATCCGCCAGGCGCGGTTTGGCTCCGTCGAGGAATGGCGGCGGTGGCTGGGGGACCAGCAGCGGCGGCAACTCCTCGCACAGCGGCTGATCGAAGCGCAGCGGCAGAAGGGCAAGCTGCGGCCCATCCCGCCGACCGAAGCGCAGATGCGGGAATTCTGGGAGCAGAACAAGGATCAGCAGCCGAAGCGACCGGCGACCGTTTCGTTCCGCCAGATCGTCATCAAGCCGGTGCCCGATTCAGTGGCGCGACGCAAGGCGTACCAGCACGCCGAATCGCTGATGGTCGAGCTCCGGCATGGCGCGGACTTCGCGGGGGCGGCGAAGCGATTCTCGAACGACAGCGCGTCCGCGGCGCAGGGCGGTGAGCTCGGCTGGTTCCGGCGCGGCGTGATGGTCAAGGAGTTCGAGGACGTGGCGTTCCGGCTCCGTCCGGGCGAAATCTCGCCGCCGGTGGAGACACCGTTCGGCTTCCACATCATCAACGTCGAGCGCACGCAGCCGGCCGAGATCCTGGCGCGGCATATCCTGATCACCCCGGTCGTCAGCGAGGCGCAGATCGCCATCGCCAAGCGCCTGGCCGATTCGCTGCACGACGTGCTCGCGCGCCGATCCGGCGGCGTGTCATTCGATTCACTGGCAAAGGTGTACGGCGACCCGCAGGAGCCGAAGCTCGCGGAGGATGCCGCGCTCACCGACATACCGCCGGAGTATCAGAAGATCATTTCGGCCGACACGACGCTCGGGCTGAAGCCGGTGATCACAGCAGGAGCCGGTACGCCCCGCGCGAAGTTCGTCGTCCTCGAGGTGACGGCGCGCCATGCGGCCGGTGACCTGTCGTTCGACGACGTGAAGCTGAAGATTCGGCAATCGCTCAGCGATCAGCTCGCGATCCGGCACTTCATCGATCAGCTGCGCCGCCAGATCTACATCGATATCAGACTGTAGCGGTGGCACCCACCCGACCGCGTCTCGCCGTTGCTGTAGGGGATCCCCGCGGGATCGGTCCCGAGGTCGTCCGCAAAGCGCTCCGGCAGCCGCTGGATGCAGAGGTCCGCATCGTCGGCGGCTGGGACGACGGAGCCCCGAATGAATTGGAAGCCGGTCGTGCGGCAGCGGAGGGCATCGAAGCGGCGGCCCGGCTGGCCCTGTCGGGCGAGGTGGATGCGATCGTCACCGGCCCCGTCAACAAGGCTGCGCTACACGCGGCCGGCTACCGGTTCCCCGGCATCACCGAATTCCTGGCGCACATCGCGGGCGATATTCCCGTCGCGATGATGCTGACGACGGGCCGGCTGCGGGTTGTGCTCGTGACCACGCATTTGTCGTTGCGCGACGCGATCGCATCTGTGTCTACGGAGCGGGTCGTGCAGGCCGGGCGTATTGCACGGGATGCGCTGCAGCGGTGGTGGGGCGTGGCGTCGCCGCGGCTGGCGCTCTGTGCCCTCAATCCGCACGCAGGCGAGGGCGGGCTATTCGGCGACGAGGATGCCCGCATTCTGGAGCCGGCCGCGGCGGCGCTCGAAGCGGCGGGGCCGCTGCCCGCCGATACGGTCTTCGTACGGGCGCTGCGGGGTGAGTTCGACGCCGTGCTCGCGCCGTATCACGATGTGGGCATGACGGCCGTGAAAGTATCGGGATTCGGAACGGGCGTGAACGTCACGCTGGGTTTGCCCTTCATCCGCACGTCACCCGATCACGGCACCGCGTTCGACATCGCCGGGAAGGGGATCGCGGACGCCGGGTCGATGCGCGCCTCCCTCGAGCTGGCGGTGCAGCTCGCGACCGCGCGTCAATCGCTGGGGGATTAGCTCGAGGGTTCCGGTACGTGCGTGGTCGCCGGCCAGACCCGCACGCGCCCCACACGCCGGCCGTCCATCTCCAGAATCTCGAACGTCGCACCCTCCAGGTTGACCCGGTCGCCGACCTTCGGCAGGCGGCCCAGCCGTCCGAACAACAGCCCGCCGATCGTCGTATAATCGGTGTCGTCGAGCTGCAGCTTGAGCGCGCGGTTCACGTCGCTGATTTCCGTGCTGCCCGCCAGGATGGGCACGCCGCCCCCCCCCGCTCCGCCACCGCCGCTTGCCGCCGCGCCTGACCCCGCCAGGGGGGGGGGAGCTTGGTCGTATTCGTCGTAAATCGGACCGACGATCTCCTCGAGCAGGTCCTCCATCGTCACCAGTCCCGCCGTGCCGCCGAACTCATCAAGGACAATCGCCAGGTGCACCTTCTGCCGTTTCATGTCGGCGAGTACGTCCTCCACTTCGCGCGTCCCCGGCACGAAGAACGCGGGCCGCGCGATGTCTTGCACCGGGGTTTCGGATCCGGACAGCAGGCCGCGCAGGATGTCTTTCGCATGCACGATGCCGACGACGTCGTCCACCGAGTCGCCAGTCACGGGGTAGCGCGAGCGGCCGGCGGCGGCGACGCGGTCGGCCGCCTCCGCCAGCGATGCCTCGGCGGGGAGCGCGACGATCTGCGTCCGCGGCGTCATGACCTCGCGCGCATTCTTTTCGCTGAACTCAAAGACGCCTTCCAGCAGGCGCGCGTCGCCGGCGCCGAGACCGCCGGTCTTGCGGCTCTGCTCGACCAGCATGCGGATCTCCTCGGGGGAATGCACGCGGTCCAGCTCGGGGTTGGTGGTCTTGATGCCGAGCAGACGGACCACGAAGCGCGCGCTCGCGTTCAACAGAAAATTGAACGGCCGGGTGATCCAGGAAAAAATGATGAGCGGCGAGGCGACCCAGCGACTGGTGCCCTCGGGGTGGGTGATCGCCCACGTCTTGGGAACCAGCTCGCCGAATACGACGTGCAGAAAAGAAATCATTCCGACGGCAATCACCGACGCGATGCCCCCGCGCGTCAGGAAGTTCAGTGCCGCGGGGAGCGTGGCGAACCAGTCGTGGAACAGGTGCGCGACGGTGTCTTCCGCGACGTACCCGAGCAGAATGGAGGTGAGGGTGATGCCGAGCTGCGTCGCCGAGAGCAGACGGTACAGCTCGCCGAGCGCCTTGCGCACGATCCGCGCCTTGCGGTCGCCACGGCGGATCATCGCCTCGATCCGCGTGCGGCGTGAGGCGACCAGGGCAAACTCAGCTGCCACGAAGAACGCATTGGCCGCAACGAGCACGATGACGGCGACCAGGCGCAGCCAGAGGGCGTTCACGATCTAAAAGGTATTATGTTTCTCCCCGAGGAAACACTCGTGCTGCCCGCCGAAGCCCACTGCACCTATCGCGCCCCCCTCAACGTCGAGACTCGACGGCGCCTGACGCTCGCGCTCGCCATCACGGCCGTCGTCATGCTGGTCGAGCTGATCGGCGGCTGGATGGCGGGCTCACTGGCGCTGCTCGCCGACGCCGCGCACATGCTGGCGGACGTCGCCGCGCTCGGCCTGGCGCTGTTTGCGGCCTGGATCGCTCAGCGTCCCGCGACTCCGGAGCGCTCGTTCGGTTTCATGCGGCTCGAAATTCTGGCCGCCCTCGTGAACGGTGCGGTGCTCTTTGCCATCGCGATCGGGATCGGCGTCGAGGCGTGGCATCGCTTTCGGACTCCGCCGCTCGTAAACGGCGGGTTGCTGCTCGGCGTCGCGGCGGTGGGCTTCGTCGCCAATCTCGTTGCGGTCGGTGTCCTGCATCGCGGCCATGAACACTCGCTCAATCAGCGAGGCGCATATCTACACGTGCTCGGCGATCTGCTGGGCTCGGTGGGCGCGCTCATCGCGGGCGTGATCGTGTTGACGCTCGGATGGACGCTGGCCGATCCCATCATCTCCGTATTCATCGGCGCGCTGGTGCTGGGCAGCGCCTGGCGACTGGTCAAGGAAAGCGCCGACGTGCTCCTCGAGGCGACGCCGGCGCACATCGCGCTCGCTGATGTGCATGATCGGATCGCCTCGGTACCGGGGGTCGAGTCCGTGCACGATCTGCATCTTTGGACCGTGACGAGTGGCGTGGTGGCGATGAGCGGCCACCTCGTGGTCAAGAACCCCACCGATAATCAGCCGGTGCTGGAAGCGGTGCAGGACCGGATGCGGGCACTCGGCATAGCGCATGTGACGGTGCAGGTGGAACGAGAGCCGATCTGCGACTGACAGAATCCCTTGTTCCCAACCGTTACTCCTTTTATACTGCGCCCCTCTTTAAGGGGGAACCGTAGGCTTGTGAAGATTCGTAACATCGCCATCATCGCCCACGTCGATCACGGCAAGACGACGCTCGTGGATCAGATGCTCCGCCAGGCGGGTGTGTTCCGCGCCAATCAGCAGGTGGCGGAGCGCATCATGGATTCCAATCCCCTCGAGCGTGAGCGCGGCATTACAATCCTGGCGAAGAACACGTCGGTTCGCTGGGGAGACACGAAGATCAATATCGTGGACACGCCGGGGCACGCCGATTTCGGTGGCGAGGTCGAGCGGATTCTGCGGATGGTCGACGGCTTCCTGCTATTGGTGGACGCCGCCGAGGGGCCTATGCCGCAGACGCGGTTCGTGGCGGGCAAGGCGCTGGCGCTCGGACTCAAGCCGATCGTGCTGGTCAACAAGGTTGACCGGCCTGACGCGGAGCCGCTCCGGGTGCACGACGAGGTGTTGGAGCTGCTGATGGACCTCGACGCGTCGCCCGAGCAGTTCAACTGCCCTTTCCTTTATACATCCAGCCGGGCGGGGACTGCGACGCTCGACCTGAAGAAAGAAGGAAAGGATCTGACGCCGCTGTTCGAGACGATTCTGGGCACGATCCCCGCACCGAAGGCAAATCCGGACGGACCGCTCCAGATGCTCATTTCGACGCTCGACTATTCGTCCTATCTGGGACGGATCGGCATCGGCCGGATCGAGCGCGGGCGTATGCACGTGGGTGACACCGTCGCGTTACTGCCGATCGGGGAGCCGGGTCCTGTGGGTGACGGCAAGTTCGAGCAGGCGCGCGTGGTGAAGCTTTTTGCATTCGAGGGTCTTGAGCGTGTGGAGCTCGTGAAGGCTGCGGCAGGCGAGATCGTCGCCATTGCCGGTCTTGCCGGTGTCGAAATTGGGAAGACCGTGACGGCGCCCGATCATCTTGACCGGCTGGCGGGCATCGCGGTCGAGGAGCCGACCATCTCGGTCGACATGCTGGTCAACAACTCGCCCCTCGCCGGGCGCGAGGGCAAGTTCGTGACCGGCCGGCAGCTGCGCGAGCGGCTGTATCGCGAGCTGGAGCGCAACGTCGCGCTGCGGGTGGAGGACACGGACACACCCTACGCCTTCACGGTATCGGGGCGCGGGGAGCTGCACCTCGGCATCCTGATGGAGACGATGCGGCGCGAGGGATACGAATTCCAGGTCAGCCGGCCGCGGATCATCCCGCGTGAGGGCCCGAACGGCGAGCGCCTGGAGCCCTACGAGGAGCTGATGATCGACTGCCCGGAGGGGTACGTCGGCTTGACGGATACGCGGGGGACGGGGATCATCCACCACCGCTTCTTCGAGTATGATTTGTGGGCCGGTCCGCTCTCGGGGCGGAACCGGGGGGTGATGGTGGCGGACCGGGAGGGGGTGGTGGTGGCGTACGCCCTCTTCAATCTTCAGGAGCGCGGTACGATGTTCGTACAGCCGGGAGATCCGGTCTATGAGGGGATGATCATCGCGGAGCACGTGCGCCCGGGTGATCTGGACGTGAACGCCACGAAGGAAAAGAAGTTGACGAACATGCGCACCACCGCGGCGGACGAGATGATTATCTTGGAGCCGCCACGCCAGATGACCTTGGAGCTGGCGCTCGAGTACATCGAAGACGACGAGCTGATTGAGGTGACGCCGTCGTCTGTGCGGCTGCGGAAGCGCCTCCTGGGCGCGACCGAGCGCCGCAAGTTCGCCCGCAGCGAGAAGCGCGCCCTCGAGGAGTAGTGTAGGGCAAGGGGGGGTGGGTCCTGGAGCAGTCGTTCGACGTAAACCTCAGCCGGAGGTGGCAATGCTGGCCCGTGAGACGTCGACTCATTGGTCGCTCAAGCGCAGGAGCGACGAAGTCGACGAGGAGTTCGGAGAATTCGAAGAGGACAAGGAACTCGACGAAGACTTCGATGATGAGCTGGACGAGGACGATCTCGACGAAGACGATCTGGACGAAGACGATTACGACGATCTCGACGACGAGTTCGACGACACGGATGAGGACGACTTCCGGCCCAAGAAGGGACCGAAGAGGGAGTGGGAGTAACGCGTATGCGAGAGGCTAAGCGATGACGAGAGGCGCTTAGCCTCTTGCTTTTCAGCTCGAGTCTACCGCGGCCATCGCGCCCAGCGCGGAGATTCCGCGGACGGCATTGAGCCGGGCGGGCGCGTCCTTCGGGGCCCGCCGAAGAAACCGTCGGTAGTTCTCGACCGCCGTTGCGGTGTCCCCTTGCTGGTGGCAGCTCACCGCGAGCCAGTAGTACGGTTCCGCGAAATACGGATCGAGCGCGATCGCCTGCCGTAGGTCCTGTTCTGCTTCCCGGATGCGCCCGGCCGATTTCAGCACCACGCCCCGATACAAGCGGAGAGCCGGGTCGCGTCCTTCGATCTGAACCGCCATGTCGAGCTCCGCCAACGCCGTGGCGGTGTCATGGAGTGCCAGCGCTGACCCCGCCAGCCGCGTATGCGCCCAATAGAACGCCAGATTTTGCATGAGCGCCCGTTCGAAGGCGGCGCGCGCCGCCGGGAAATCGTCCTGCTGGACGCGCACGATGCCGATGGCATAATCGAACATCTCCACAGAAGGGAGGACGGGCGAGAGCCGGGCTTCGGTGCTGCGACGCACCGTATCGCGGGCGCTTTCCAACTGAGTGACGGCAGCGTCGTACCGGCCTAGGTAGAACAGGGCGCGCGCGCGAAACATGCGGATGGAGACGACATCGGGGTGCTGGCGCAACGCGATCGCAAACAAGCTCTCTGCCGCGGCGAACCGGCCTTTCGAGAACGCCCACCAAGCCTCATTAATGGGTTCACCGTAGCGTCCTGGCTCGGGAAAGCGGAACTCCAGCTCCGAGAACAGGAAGGGATTGCGCTCCCAAGCGATGCGCTGCAACGAATCGATGACCGCGATTTGGCGCGGCGTCAACGCGACCCGCTTTGCGGCTCGCGACGACCGGGTACGGAGCAAAGTCAGATTGACGTCGCGCTGAAGCGCCTTGACCGCGTTCAGGAATCGCGCGAACAGCGGTTCCGCCCACGACGGATCGAGCCTGGATGCCCAGTACAAGGACATCTCTGCCGTGTCGGCGTCAACGCCAAGCCGCGTGCCCCACTGATAGTAGTTCATCGCCAAATTCGTGTCGGCGCCTGCGGGCAGATGGGGCCGTGGCATCTCCTTACCCGAATCGGCCAACGCTTGCAGACCGGCGAGACTGGACACCGAGGTCGTCACCGGCGGGGGCGTACACTGCGCGGCAGCCACGATCAGAGGCACGAGCCACAGCCGAACGCGCGCGCGTGGTCGCATCACGGTCGGTGCTCTCCCAAGAGACTCGTCAAGCGGCCGAAATAGGGCAGCGCCGCGCGAATATCCGGATCGGTGCGGACGCGGAGCTCGTCGGCTCCGTCGGGTGGCCACCGCACCGCTGCCGCGCGCGTGGCGAGGTACCACGAAATCCGCGCCGCGACCGCACTGTCGGGTTGGGCCGCAACCCGGAGTCGCGTGCGGACTCGCTGTAGGAAGGGAGGCAGCAGGTCCTTCGACCACCGGTCGGGATCGGTGAGCCACTGGTCACGCGCGGCCGGTGTCGGCGGGAGGGTCGCAGCGACGCTATCCGCGATCACGAAGTCGAACCCGCTGTCTGCGGCGATGCTCCACCAGACCGGCAGACTTACGCGGCCAGGCAGGGAGACGTCAGGAGCGATCCCACCGCCGCCACGGACCTCGCGTCCGTGGTCGGTCTTGAACACGTCGGCTGTATCTTCCGGGGCGCCCGACCTTCCGGCGAACGACAGATACTGGCGATAGCTCAAGCTGCGGTAGCGGCGCTGGATGACGCGACCGCTGGGCGTGATGACGCGGGCGATCGTCAGCATCACGACGTCGCCTGAAGGCGCCAGCAGAAATGGCGCCTGAACCAGGGCCTTCCCGAAGGTCCGTCGTCCCACAATCAGGGCGCGATCATGATCCTGCAGGGATCCGGCGAGCGCTTCTGCGGCGCTCGCACTGCGCTCGTTTACGAGCACGATGAGCGGCCACGTCCGGAAGGGGCCGTCGCGCGACGTGTAGAATTCCTTCGTGGCATCCGACTTCCGTCCCCGCGTGCGGAAGATCAGCGTGCTCTTCGGGAAGAATTGAGAAGCCATGTCGACAGCGGCGGTCATCAGCCCGCCCGGATTATCGCGCAAATCGAGAATCAGCTGCCGCGCGCCGCGACGCTGCAGCCCACGCAGGGCGTCCCGCACTTCGTCTCCGGCCTTCGGTCCGAACCACGCCAGACGAATAAACCCCGTGACGTGATCGGGGAGCACCGTGGCGAAAACCACCGGGAGCTTGAAGACCTTGCGAGTGAGGACGACCGTGAACGTATCGGGCTCGAGCCGCGATCCGCGCTCCAGTCGGAGCTGCACCGTCGATCCCTCGGGACCGGCGAGCTGCAGCGTGACGTCGGCGACCTTCATTTGCGACACGACGGTGTCGTTGACCGCGGTGACCCGATCGCCGGGCTGAATGCCGGATTTCGCAGCGGGGCTGCCCGGGATGACGGTGAGCACGGTGATTGCGCTGTCCTCCTGCTCCAGCACCGCACCGACCCCGGGCAGCTCACCCCGCTCCAGGTCGGCCTGCTTCTCCCAGTCGCGCCGTGACAGGTAGTAGCTGTGCGGATCCAGGCTGTGCAGCATGCCGTCGATGGCGGCGCGCATCAGCTCGTGGTAGCGTACCGAATCCATGTAATTGACCCGGATGTGATTGAGCACACCGGAGAAGAGCCGCAGCTCTTCGTACGCGGACAGTTCGCGCGTTGTGTCCGGTTGCTGCGCCGCGGCTGGACGGATGAGCGACAGCGTGACGGCGACCAGCGCGACACTGAGGCGGCAGGTCTTCAGATCACCCCCATCTCAGCGTAGTTAAGGAGAATTCTGCGTAGGCGGTCCCGCTCTTCACAAGCCGGGGGAGTCATTCGTGATGATCTCGCCGGTGACCAGCATGAAATAGTTGCCGATCGAGGGGTGGGTGTTGGCGTAGTACTGGGTGGCGAGGCCCCCCTGTCGTCGCTAGCGGCTCAACCAGAAGTTGACCTTCACCAGGAACACGTTCGTCGGCCGGTCACGAAACAGTTCGGTCGCCAGATCGCGCTGCATGTCAAAGGTCCCGTCGTAGGGCACGTAGCCGGAACGACTCTGCGTCCACACGAGAAACATGGTGGATCCGGGCCGATACTCCCAGCGCGCCACAGCCTTCACCTTGAACGCTCGTGTCCGAAAGTCGGGGCGATACACCGCGAACTCGGCGGCCGGGCCCGCACCGTCGGGATCGACACCGAGGCAACGATTTGGACCGGCGCTGCCGCATACCGTGGTGTGTCCCGGCGTGATGGTCGAGCCGTTATCGCGGCCGTATTGATCGAACGAGTAAGTCCGCCGCGCCCGCAACTCCTTATAGCTGTCATACGCGCCCGAGAACGTGAACGGCTGCGCGTACAGCTCGAAACTGAGCACGGGCGAGAAGGTGGCGTTTGCGCGCAGCGTCACGTATGCGCTCCGCTCCCGGAGCTCGGCGAACACGTAGCGGTTGCCCAGGGTTGCCACCGCAGTGCTGTCGCGCCGGCGAGTCACGTACTGTGCCGAGAATCGTCCTGTGACATAGCCCGGTCCGACGCTCAAGAACAGGGCGGCGTTGGGTCGCAAGGTCAACTGTGGCAGCAGATTCACCAACCACCCGCCCGCCGCGTCACGGTAGTACGACGCGAACCCGTACCAGCTCGAGTGCTTGCGGGTGTCGCTGGTCAGTTCGCCGCTGCCATACCAGGCCCGTGGCGTCGCGGCGAGCGGTCCCCCCCTGGTCAACCGGTCGTCGAGTACCGGCGTTTTGTACTTCGCGGTCCAGTTGAAAGACCAGAAGTTGCGCAGCTGCATGTAGCCGAAGGCACCGACGTCGCGCTGAATCGCATCGCCGTCGTAGTTCCAGCTCGGGTCAAACGTGAGGTACGCGTATCCCTGACGGAACAACCGCCCCGGCTTGGTCCAGCGCCGACCGAGTGCGGCGGCGGCGGAGATCAAATCCACGCGCTTCTGGAAGCCGAGGTCGTTCACCTCGAACCCCGGCGTCGTCGTGCTTGCGGCAATTCCCCAGCGCCAGGTTCCGGCCACCTTGTTGAGATAGAGATCGGCCGTGACCCCGGTAAGTGCGGTCAACGAAGGATCGTACCGGAATGACTGCGCGTCGGGGCGCGTGTAGTAGCGGTTCGACGAGCGTTGCGCGCGCTGGATCGCCATCGTGTCGCCAGCGAGATACGATCCCCCCACACTCGCGGCGAGCGTGTACGTGTTCCGGCTCCAGCGATGGAAGAAATCCATGCCGCCGGCGTACGCGGTGGTGGGTAGCTCGTCGAAGACCGGCGCGTCGAGGCGGCGGTTCGCGGCCGTGCCGAGCGCGCCGATCGTGGTGTTCCCGTCGGCGGAGGTGTGTTTCATGCGGCCCACGAAGTAGTTCGTGAGGGGCTCGACGGGGTCGCTGTAGCGGGCACCGGTCGCGGCGTCGAAGACGGTCGCGCGCTCCCGTTCGGTCAGCGCCTCGAGCAGCCCCATGGACCAGCCCGTGGCAGTCCGCCCGCTCAGCTTTGCGGCGCCGAGAATCGTCGTACTCGCCGGCATGTCCGTGTAGTCGCCGGGCGACGTGGGCTCGAGCTGCGGCTCGCGGCCGATGCGGCGGGAGTAGAAGAACAGCGGCTTCGCGCTGAAGCGATTGACGCCGCCCCCGTCGCCGCCGAACTCGAGGATCTCGGCGCCCTCGACGAAGAAGGGGCGATGCTCATCGAAGAAGTCTTCGAACGCCGTGAGGTTCACCTTTGCCGGGTCGAGCTCGACCTGGCCGAAGTCCGGGTTCACGGTTGCGTCCAGGGTGAGACTCGAACTGACGCCGTACTTCAGGTCTCCGCCGGCCTTGCGGAAGTAGGTGGATTTGCCGTCGAACGGGTTGTTGAGGGCCACGGGTTGATGATAGGTGCCGCGGGCGACCGCGTAGGGGAGGAGTTCGACCCGCTTCGGGGGCACGAGGTTGCGCAAGCCGACAAGGTGAGCGAAGCGCGACGCGACGCCGTTCTCGTTCTTCCCCACAAACGGGAACATGGCGAGCTCGTTCTTGCGCTCGATCCAGCGCGCGAACCGCACTCCCCACACCAACTCCGCTGCCGCGGAGAAGCGCAGCTGGGAGAAGGGGATCCGGATCTCGACGGTCCAGCCGAGCGAGTCGATGGCGGTCGCCGCTTGCCAGACCGGGTCCCAGGAGTCATCGGAGAACTCGCCGTCACCGCCCAGGAGGACGTCCTTTTTCACGCCTGCGGGGTTGACGATGAATTCGAAGGCGGTGCGGTGATCGTGATAGC
>WNGN01000943.1_pt1 | contig 32834 bp, 34 predicted proteins | sample 5400561 | NCBI WGS metagenome assembly WNGN01 (sample SAMN13153379, study PRJNA577476) | soil metagenome | isolation source: 115 cm soil or saprolite under Garry oak tree replicate 2 | place: USA:California | collected 2016-06-15 | reverse complement strand
ACCCTGCGTCTCCAGGCGGGTCCGATGGCCCCCCACCCCTTCCCTTCCACTGGAAAGCCTTATGCCGCGGAGCCTGCCTCGGACCTTTGTTGGACGTCCTCCTGGTCTCCCTGGACCCCGACGTCGCGGAGATCTCGGCCCTCGTGAGGTCCGCGGGCCACGGGATCGTCGAGACGATGGTCCAGCGTCGGAACCACCCGGACCCGCGCACATTCATCGGCCGCGGCAAGCTCGACGAAGTCCGCGAGCGGGTCGCCACGGACGATGTCGATGTGGTCGTGTTCAACGGCGAGCTCCGTCCGACGATGCACTACGTGCTCGAGCGGGAGCTGCACGTGGAATGCTACGACCGCCTCCGCGTGCTCCTCGAGCTGTTCGCGCAGCGCGCCTCGAGCCGGGAAGGGAAGCTCCAGGTCGAACTGGCCCTCCTCCACTACGAGGTCCCTCTCCTTCGGGAATGGATTCACGAGGGCGACGTCGGGGAGCGGCCCGGATTCATGGCGGGCGGGGAACAGCGAGTCGACGCGTACTACGAAACCGTGAAGCGGCGGATGAAAAAGATCCGAGACGAGCTCGAGACGATCCGCCGGGGACGGGAAGTCCGCCGGATCGTCCGGAAGGACCGCGGTTATCATCTGGTGGCCCTCGCGGGTTACGCGAACGCGGGGAAGACCTCCTTGTGCAACGCCCTGACGGACGAACACCTCCTCGTCGAGGACCGGATGTTCTCGACCCTGGCCACGACGACGAGGAGCCTCACTGGGACGAGGAGGCGCATCCTGCTCACGGACACGATCGGGTTCGTCGATGGCGTGCCGTTCTGGTTGGTCGAGGCGTTCCATGCGACCCTCGAGGAGATCCTCCAGGCGGACCTCGTCCTCCTCCTGGTCGACGCGACCGACTCCGAACTGGAGATCCGGCGAAAGGTCCGGCTCGCGGCCCGCACCCTCTTCCCGAACGTTCCCTCGGACTCCGTCATCCCGGTGCTCACGAAGGTCGATGAACTCCCAAAGGAGGAGATGGCGGCTCGCGCGCACGTCCTCGCGGATTCCGAATTCCACCGGGCCCCGCTCGCGATCTCTGTGCGGACCGGACGCGGTCTCCCGGAGTTGCGAGACCTTGTGCATCAGGCCTTCGCCTATCCCCTCGAGATCCACCTCGTCCTCGTCCCCGGGGCGGAGGCGTCCGCGAAAATTCACTGGTTGTATGAGCATACGGACGTCGTGTCGGCGGTCCACGGCCCCGAACGGATCGAGGTTGTCGTCCGCTGCCGGATCCGGGACCGCGAAGCGGTGGAGCGTCTCGGCCGGGTCGTCCTGTCGAGGGACATCACCTGATCAGACTTTGATCCGGAATTCGCGTTTCTTGTCGAGGAACCGCCGCTCGTACGCGGACGGCAGATGGTCGTACGTGAGCTCCTCGATCCGCCGCATGTTCTTCACGAACAGCTCCTTCGACGTGGTCGAGATGAGACGCTCGAACTCCCGCTCCTTCCGGATCGTGTCGACGAAATAGAAACCGCCCGCGAGGACGGCGAGGAATCCGAGGAACGCCTCCCACACGACGTACTCGCCGACCGCAAGGTGGATCGACTTCAGCCAGTCCGGACTCTGCGCCGACGCGAGGTATTGGGTGAGGGAGAAGATCATGCCGAGGATCCCGAGGGCGAAGAACAGGGCGCTGAGCTCGTAGCGGAGCTCGCGGAAAATACCCATGGTGGCCGCGGGCAACGAGGCGGGTTGGGATAAGCTTTGCCGGGAGGAAGGCTTTCATTCGTCCGCGCGTTGCCGATTCCGATGGCGTCGCGCACGCCCCTGTACGATCGGCATCGATCGGCCGGGGCGCGCTTCATCGAGTTCGGCGGATGGGAGATGCCTCTCCAGTACACGGGCATCGTCGAGGAACACGTGACCGTCCGCAATGCGGTCGGCCTGTTCGACGTGAGCCACATGGGAAAGATCTTCATCGAGGGCCCTGCGTCCCACGATTTCCTCAATCATCTGAGTGCGAATGAAATCTCGTCGACGCCCGGTCGCGCGCGGTACACGCAGCTGTTGCGGGACGACGGGACGATCATCGACGATGTGATTGTGACGTGCCTTGCGCCCGACCGGTTCTTTCTCGTTTGCAATGCGGGACCGCGAACTGCCGTTGCATCGTGGTTGAAGGATCAGATAATCGACGGCGTTCGTCTCGGGGATCGTACGCTCGAGTTCCTCTGCCTCGCGGTGCAAGGCCCGCGGGCGCCCGAGCTCCTACAGCGGTTCACGTCCGTGGACCTCTCCCGCCTGAAGGCCTTTTCCGGGGCGGTCCTCGACTTCGTGCCTCCGGCGCCTTGGGGGGCCGCGCCGAGGGCGGTTCCACCGGAAATCGAGGGGTGGGGGCGAGCCCGTGCCACGGACCCCTCCGTGACGCGTGGAGGGGAGCCCACCGTTTCCGATGGACGGACCATCCTCCTCGCGACGCGGACGGGCTATACCGGTGAGGCGGGGTTCGAGCTCTTTCCCACCGCGGTCGAGGGCCTGGGCGTCTGGGAGGCGGTCCTGAAATCCGGCGAGGACCTCGGCATCCGGCCGATCGGCCTCGGCGCGCGGGACACGCTCCGGCTGGAAAAAGGGTACCTGCTCTCGGGCCAAGATTTCGACGGGCGTCAGACCCCGCTCGAGGTGAACAGCGACTGGCTCGTGAAGTGGGATCACGACTTCATCGGGCGGGGCGCGCTCGAGCGACAGCGATTGCGGGACGACTATCGAAGGCTTGTCGGCATCCGCATGGAGGATCGAGGGATCCCGCGACATGGGCATCGCGTCCTCCTGCGGGGAGCGGAGGTCGGGCAGGTGACGAGTGGTACGATGTCTCCGTCCCTTCGAGTAGGAATCGCGCTCGCTTCCGTGAACAAGGCGGCCTCCGCCATCGGGACCACGTTGGATGTCGACATCCGAGGGACCTTGCATCCGGCGCGCGCCGTGAAGCTTGCCTTCCTGTGAGGCCCCGTCCCTCCATAGGAGTAGGTTCACCTATCTCCCTCCGTACCTTGATATGGAACGTGTCGGTATGGTAACAAACGTGGTAACAGGCCCGCGGACTGCTGGTAACATACGTGGTTCAAAAAGGACTATACCGCGGGCACTCCTTCGCGGCGCCCCCCAGGGATGGTTTCGCCGCGTCTGTAGGCTTAGACTCTGTCCCCCCGGATGAGGTTGCCTCATGGAAGAAGTCAAGATGGATGATTCGAGGGCCCTCGAGGTTGTGGCCCGTGAGCCGGATCCGAAGCTGTCCGAGAATGCGTTGCGCGTCCTCCAGAAGCGGTACCTCAAAAAGGACGACACCGGCCGTGTCATCGAAACGCCCAAGGAACTGTTTGCGCGCGTTGCTTGGAATCTCGCTCAAGCGGAACGGAATTATGGCGCTACCGAGGCGCAGGTCGAGGATACTGCGCGGCGATTCTATCGGATGGTGGCGAATCTAGATTTCCTCCCGAATAGTCCGACGCTGATGAACGCGGGGCTGGAGCTTCAACAGTTGTCGGCTTGTTTCGTTTTACCAGTGGATGATAGTTTGGTCGGGATCTTTGAAAGTCTCAAACACCAAGCTCTGATTCATCAATGTCTGGCGGGAGAGACTCTCATCATGACCGATCGAGGTCTCGTGTCAATCCGCGATGCAGTCGACGCGTTTTTGGTTGATACGGATTCTGGTGCACTCCCACTGACGCGCCACTGGATCCATGGTCGAGAGCCGGTGTACGTCGTCCGAACGAATCATGGGCACTCGATCAGGGCCACGGCGGAGCATCGGTTCTTGGCGGTTGCTGAGCATGGTGGGTTCGAGTGGCGGAGGCTCAGTCAGCTTCGGCCGGGGGACTGGCTCGTTCTCTCCGCAGGTCGATGGCTGGGAAAGGAGCGCGCACTGAAGCCCTTCCGTCTTGCACAGCGAAAGACTGGATCGGGGCGCTTCGAGCGAAAGCCGATTCGCCTGCCCGATACCCTGACCGAGGAATTAGCGGAACTCCTCGGAATGTACATGGGCGACGGTACGAACTCCCGTTGGGGAATACGGTTCATCGGAAATCGGGAGGAGATCGACCGCGTGCGGTATCTTGCCAGAGAGTGTTTCGGAGTAGAGCCCACCGTTTGCAGGCACCGGTCGATCTGGGAAGCGGCCGTCCTCCGTCTCGATTTGAAGGAATGGTGGGAAGCGCAGGGTTTCACGAAAAAGTCAAGTCTAGAGGCGTTCGTGCCTGACGCGGTTCTCCAAGGGCCGGAGTCTTGCGCACAGGCGTTCGTGCGCGGCCTGTTCGCGGCCGATGGGTGTGCCCGGACATCGGGACACATCACGCTCGCGACGTCGTCCGCCAATTTGGTCCGGCAGATTCCGATTGTGCTGTTCCACCTAGGGGTTCCGTGCCGAATCCTCGCCCTATCGCGGAAGGAAGGCGGGCACCAGATATCTGTATGCTCCAAGCGTGGCTTCGAGACCTTCCGACGCGATATCGGATTTGGTCTCCGCTCAAAGGACGACCGGCTGGCGGCGATCGCTCCCTACCAGATTTTCGTGCGTGGCGAGAGGGTGCCGAATCAGAAGGAACCCTTGCAGAACTGGTATGCAGGGTTGGGCTCCGAAGATCGGAGACTCGCCAAGCTGACTCTACGCGGTGCGATGTGGATGCGACGATATGAGCTGAGCAGGCATCACATTGGCGTGCTTCATGCTCAGGGTCTCCAGCTCACGACCGCTATCGAGGATCGAGCCGCCGAGAATTACCTGTACACTCGCGTGACCGAAGTCGTTCCTGCTGGCGAGGCAGAGGTCTACGATTTGACAGTGGAATTGAAACATTCCTACCTGGCAAACGGTTTCATCACTCATAACTCGGGCGGAGGAACCGGATTCTCTTTCTCCCGCCTCCGGCCGAAAGGGGATTTCGTGAAATCTACGATGGGGGTCGCATCCGGTCCGGTCTCCTTCATGAAGATTTTCGATGCCGCGACCCAGACCGTGAAACAAGGCGGCCGTCGTCGAGGGGCTAACATGGGCATCCTTCGCGTGGATCACCCAGATATTCTGGACTTCATCACATGCAAGGATAAGACGACCGAGATCACAAATTTCAACATCTCCGTCGCGGTCACGGACAAGTTCCTAGAGGCCGCGAAAGCAGGGAGCAAATACGACCTCGTCAACCCTCGGAACAAACAAGTTGTTGGGCAGCTCGACGCCCGCGAGGTCCTGGATAAGATTGCCTTTCAGGCGTGGAAGAATGGTGAACCGGGTTTGTTCTTCATCGACGAGAACAGCCGCCGTCAGCCGACGCCGAATGTCGGTGAGATGGAGGCCACGAATCCGTGTGGCGAAGAGCCGCTTCTACCGTACGAGTCGTGCAACCTGGGCTCCATTGATTTGCAACGGCACTTGAAACGCAACACGCGAAATGAGTGGGAAGTCGACTGGAAGAAACTCGAACAGACGATTCGGACCGCCGTCCGCGCCCTCGACAACGTCATTGACATGAGTGCCTATCCAATCAAAGAAATTGAGGAGATGACGGACGCAACCCGCAAGATCGGCCTCGGTGTCATGGGCTTTGCGCGCGTACTCTTCGCACTCGAGGTACCGTACGATTCCAAGGAGGGCGTCGAGTGGGGTCGAAAGATAATGAAGTTCATTCAAGAAACAGGATATGGTGAGAGCGCGAAGCTGGCAGAAGAGCGAGGAACCTACCCTGCCTGGGAGGGAAGTCGTCAGTGGGAGAGGGGTCTCAAAGTCCGCAACTCCTACGTCACGACCGTTGCCCCGACCGGGACCATCTCGATGATTGCTGACTCTTCCGGCGGCTGCGAGCCGGAGTTCAGCCTAATCTGGTACAAACGCGTGATGGATGGGGAGGAGCTCCCATACTTCCTCGATTACTTTGAGGAGGTCGCGAAGCGTGAGGGGTTCTGGCAAGAAAGTCTCGTTCAGAAGATCCTCGACAACCACGGCTCACCGCGCGGACTGAAAGATGTGCCAGAGAAATGGCAGAGGGTCTTCGCGACAGCCCATGACGTATCTTCGGAATGGCATGTGCGAATGCAGGCGGGCTTCCAAGACTACTCTGATGCGGCGGTTTCGAAGACGATCAACATGCCGCGGGAGGCGACCGTGGAGGACGTGAAAAAGGCCTACCTCCTCGCGTTCGACCTGCATTGCAAAGGCATCACCGTCTACCGCGACGGCTCGCGGGAAGACCAGGTCCTGAACATCGGTGTCGCGGACGCGGAGAAGCCGACGGCAGTCCACGTCGAAGTCCCGTCGGAGACCGCGGTCCTGCGCCCAAGGCCTCGGCCTGACGTGATCACGGGCCGTACACAGAAGATCCTCACCGGATACGGCGCCCTGTACGTCACGGTCAACGAGGACGAGAAGGGCCTGTTCGAAATCTTCGCGCAGATCGGCCGCGGCGGCGGATACACGGCATCCTTCACCGAAGGGATCGCCCGACTCGTGTCTCTCTGCCTGCGGTCCGGCGTCCCAGTTGACGAGATCATCGATCAGCTCGAGGGCATCCGCAGCCCGCGGATCGCGGTGGACCACGGCGAGCGCGTGTACTCGATCCCCGATGCGATCGCGAAGGCGATCAAGCGCCATATCGGGATGCAGAAGACCGGGGTGCAACCTCCCGTAGAGACCTTCGATGAACTAGGCGGCGCGGTCGAGACCGACGTCGAGTTGGAGAAAGAGTCCCGCGATGCGGCGGAGCTCCTGCGGAAGGGCCTGAACCCGGAGTGCCCGGAGTGCGGCAAGTCCCTCGTGTTCGAAGAGGGATGCGTGAAGTGTCACGCCTGCGGGTACTCGGAGTGCTGATCGAGCCGCCGTCGAAGCCCGACGCAGCCCGTCACCGAGACGCTCACTTGTCGAGCAGCTCGATCCAAATGCCGTTCGGGTCGCGGATGTAGGATTCGCTCCAGTCCCCGATCGAATAGGGCTCGACGATGATTTCAACGCCCTTTCGTCGGAGATCCCCGACGGTCGCCACAAGGTTTTCGACTTCGAAGGCGAGATGATCCAGATCCTCGCCGTTTGAGTACGGAGCCCAGAATGAGCTGCCTTCCTCGTAGAAATTGAGTTCGAGTTCTTGCTCGGACCCCGGACTCCGGAGAGTCGCGACCTCGCCCTTCGTTGGGGCGGTCGTCATGCGTTCGACGAGCGTCATCCCGAGAACCTGGGTGTAGAATCGGATGGATTCGTCCATGTCTCTTACTCGGATCCCCGTGTACACGAACCGGAAAGGCAAAGGCGTCACCGAGGGCGAAAAGTGCGGGGCGTTCATAATGTATCGGAACCGACAGCATCCGACGTCGAAAGGGCCAAGTCCCGCGGTGCCGTCCGGTCGGCGATGGCCCGCGTCCTCTTCTCCGCCTCGATGGACGCGGAGCGACGCGCGGTCGTCGCGGCGAAGGCTTCGGGCGCCTTCGATCCCATCATCCTCGAGGACATCCCTCCGGCCCAGCGATGGACCGCCTGGGAATCGGCGGATGTCCTCGTGTGCACGGGCTTCGGCGCCGAGTTCCCGCCTGACCTGCCGTCGCGAGCCCCCCGACTCCGGATGGTCCAGACGCTCCTCGCGGGCGTGGACCATCTACCGTTCGAGCGCCTCCCGCGGTCCGCGATCGTATGCAGCAACGCGGGGGCCTATAACACGTCCGTCGCGGAACACGCGATGGCCCTCCTCCTCGCCGCGGCGAAGGACGTGGTGATGCGGACGGAGGAGATCCGCCGCGGAATCTTCGACCAGGGCGTGATGAACAAGGGCCTCGCCGGATCGACGGTCGTGCTCCTCGGGATGGGCGGGATTGGGGCCGAGGTCGCGCGACTGTGCAAGGCGTTACGCATGCACACGATCGGGCTTTCGCGATCGCGCCCTCAAGATCCTGCGTTGGATGAGGCCGCGACGATTGACGATCTGCGTAGGTTCCTCCCGCGCGCCGACTTCGTCGTCCTGGCCCTCCCTCTCACGCGGCAGACCGCGGGCCTCGTGGATCGCGCGTTCCTCGCGGCGATGAAGCCCGACGCGGTCCTCGTGAACATCGCCCGCGGTAAGATCATCCTCGAAGACGATCTGTTCGAACACCTGCGGACCCATCCCGGATTCCGCGCGGCCCTCGATGTCTGGTGGACCTACCCGGACACGAAGCATGGACGGCCGTTCCATCGTCCGTTCCACGAACTCCCGAACGTCCTCATGACGCCGCACGTCGCGAACGCGATCCCGAGCCAGCGCCGCGACGCGATGGAGGCCGCCCTGGACAACGTGCTCCGGTTCCTCCGGGGCGAGACGCCTCGCCATGTCGTCCGGCCGGAGGAGTACGTGCGTCCTGCCGCAAATAAGGAGGGGAGTCGATGAAACCCCGCCCCCGGACTCCGGATTCTCTCAGAGAATTAGGACGCAAGCTTTAAGGACAAAGGTCCTTACTCGCGGCACTCTCGTCGACGGTCTTGTAGATTCGGAGAGGTGTTTGAATGTCCAAGCCCAAGGAGACGTTGAATCCGTTTGAGATTGCCAGAACGCAGATCGATCGGGCCGGAAAGAAACTGAACTTGGACGCCGGCATGCTGGAGATCCTGAAGAATCCGCGCCGTGAGCTCACGGTGCACTTCCCGGTCAAGATGGACGACGGAACGGTGAAGGTCTTCACCGGCTACCGGGTCCAATACAACGACGCAGTCGGGCCCTTCAAAGGCGGTATCCGATACCACTGGAACGTCTCCCTCGACGAGGTCCGTGCCCTATCCTGCTGGATGACGTGGAAGTGCGCGGTCATGGGCATCCCCTACGGCGGCGCGAAGGGCGGAGTAATCTGCAACCCGAAGGAGATGTCGAAGGACGAGCTCGAGCACATGACCCGCCGGTACGCGTCCGAGATCTCGATCATCATCGGCCCGGAGAAGGACATCCCCGCGCCCGACGTGTACACGGACGGCCAGACGATGGCCTGGATCATGGATACGATCTCGATGGCGAAGGGCTTCGCGGTCCCCGGCGTGGTCACGGGCAAGCCCTTGGCGATCGGAGGGTCGCTCGGCCGCGACGAGGCGACGTCCCGCGGGCTGATGTACGCGGTCCGCGAGGCCGCGAAGAAGACGAAACTGACCCTCAAGGGAGCGACCGTCGCGGTCCAAGGCTTCGGGAACGTCGGCATGCACTTCGCCCGTTTGATGCACGACGAACAGGGGTCGAAGATCGTCGCGGTGACCGATTCGAAGGGCGGCATCTTCAGCGAGAAGGGGTTCGACCCGAAGGAGGTCCTCGCGTTCAAGGAGAAGACGGGGTCCGTCGTCGGATTCCCCGGGACGAAGCCGGTCTCGAATGAGGAGGTCTTGGAGCTCGAGGTGGACATCCTCGCGCCATGCGCCCTGGAAGGCGTCCTCACGTCGGAGAACGCGCCGCGCGTCAAGGCGAAGATCATCGGCGAGGGTGCGAACGGTCCGACGACGCCGGAGGCGGACGACATCTTCCACAAACGCGGGATTGTCCTGATCCCGGACATCCTCGCGAACGGGGGTGGCGTGACCGTCTCCTACTTCGAGTGGGTGCAGAACCTCTCCGAGTTCTTCTGGACGAAGTCGGACGTCGACCAGAAGCTCGAGGGCGTCATGGTCGGCGCCTTCAACCGCGTGTGGGACATGCGCGAGGCGAAGAAGGTCGACACACGTCAGGCCGCCTACATGGTCGCGATCAACCGCGGCCCCCTTCACGCTCCACCGGACGAACGCGGACTTCCCCATGGGCGATTGGAGGACGGTCACCGCGTCGAAGTGCGGGACCTTGCTCGCAAACGCCACGCCCGCCCGCTCATCCTCCCACGCGGACAGCGTCCAGGATCGATGACGGAGGAGCTTCGGGCGGAACATGAAACCAATGAGCCGGGTGTGTTCGCCAGCTAATCGGAGACGGCCCTGGACCGACGCAACAGATCGAACATCTTTCGATACCCTTTCAGCGGTAGGAATGACAAGAGGGCGAGATATTCCCGAGTCGAATCCGACCGGCCGACGTCCGGGGGAGTGGACGATGGACCTCACCCTTCCAGGTTCGGCCCGGTATTCGTCAACGAAAATAAAAGTCATCTTCCATAGGTCTTCGTCCCCTCGAGGAGGAACCGGCTCTCGGTGAGGACGATTCCCTGGTCGGTCAAGAATTCTTCTTCGGCGGCCAACAGCGCGGGCAAGTCTCGGCCGAGCGGATCGAAGTCGGGGATCTCCCACGGAGCGACACCGAGGAGGAACACGATGTCGCCGAGCCCGCGGTAGGCAGCCTTCCAGTCGTGTGTTTGCGCTTTTACCATGGTGAGACCCGAAGCTTGGAATCCGTTTCGGTAGCGATGGAACTGGTCCCCGAAGTCCTGCATCCGGGGGAAGAACGTCCGCAGCTCGTGCCATCGGTTCCGTCCGATTTGTTGCGTCAGGACCCTTCCCCCGAAGGCCAGCACCCGGGCGACTTCCGAGGGCTCGAGTTCCTCATGGCGGTTGAGCACGACATCGAAACTGGCATCGCCGAATGGGAGCTGCAGGCTGCCACATCGGACCACGGCGATCCCGTGAGGCCGTAGTCTCGCGGCCGCCAGGGGGGCGTTCACGGACCAAGGTTCCGTCGCAACGGCACGGCCGCCGAGGGACGAACTCAACGTCTCGAGCAGTTCACCTCCTCCCGTTCCCATGTCCAGGACCGATCTTGCACCCCGTAACAATTCCGCGGCCCGGGCCTCGTAGCTCCACGGGGGCCTCGGTCCGAGTGGCCTCGGAGTAAATTCGTCCAGTTGCCAGCCGGAAAACCGACGGGCGCGTTCGACGAAGGGACGAATCCGGCTTCTCGCACCCTCTACGTCGTGCATGGGCCCTCGGAGTCGTGAACAGATTGAGACGCCGACTTGAAGGTTCTGATTCTCCCGATCATTTGAGAAGCTTGAAATAGCGTCCGTTTCCTCCTCGCGCCGACCGTGGCCCTCAACGTCGTGGTATGCCTCAAACAGATCCCGAACCCGGACCTGCAGTTCCAGATTGCGCCGGATGCGAAGGACATCCGACGGGACGCGCTGAACTACAAACTGAACGGGGCCGACGAATACGCTTTGGAAGAGGCCGTCCGGATCAAGGAGAAGCAGGGAGGCCGTGTCGTCGCTCTCACCCTGGGTCCGAAACGAACGGAACAGATGCTGCGCGAGGCGCTCGCGAAAGGTGCGGACGAGGCGGTCCGGATTGCATACGACGATCCCTCCGCGTTCGATGTCGGCAAGAACGCGCGGCTTCTGGCGGCCGCGATCCGCACGTTGCCCCACGATCTTGTTCTGACCGGCGTCCAATCGGACGATTACGTGAACTCGGCGACCGGGGGGCTGTTGGCCGGGCTCCTCGGCCTGCCTCACGCCAGCGTCGTCACCCGCGTCGTCGTTCGAGAGCGTCAGCTCGAAGCCACGTGCGAGCTCGAGGGTGGGCTCCAGCGCGTATACGCGCTCCCGTTGCCGGCGCTTCTCACCATCCAATTCGGCGCGAACACCCCGCGGTACGCACCGCTGCCCGCGATCATGAAGGCGGCTCGGCAGCCGATCAAGGAACTCGGACCTGCGGCCCTTGGCCTTGTCGGATGGGACTCGATCGCACTCCCGTATTCCTTCGGAGTCCGCGGCCTCTCACCGCCCGCCGCGAAAGGCCATGCCGAGATGGTCACGGGATCCGTGGAAGAACAGGCGAAGCGACTCGTACAGATGCTGCGAGACAAGGGCTTCGTGCGCCGGTGAGACGATGCCGGGCATCCTCATCATCGCGGAACACCTCGAAGGGCGCGTCGCACCGTCCACCCCCGAACTCATCACCACAGGGAGATCGCTTGCCGCCGCTCTCGGCGGGGACCCGCGGATTGCGGTCCTCGGGAGCGGTGTGCGGGAGCTCGCGGATCACCTCGCCGGATACGCACTCGACGTCCTCTTGGCCGAGCACCCGGCCTTGGCCGAGTACACCGGGGACGGGTATGTCCAGGCTGTCCGAGGGATTGTGGAATCGAATTCCCCGCGGGTCATCCTCGTCGCCCATACGTCGCAAGGCTACGATTTCGCATCGGCGCTCGCGGGAGCGATGGACCTGCCGCTCGTGACGAACTGCCTCGGGCTGGACGTCGACGGGGATCGGCTCGTCGCCACCCGCCGACTCCTGAACGAGAAGGTCCAGGCGAAGGTCGAAATCCGTTCCGAGCGACCCATCGTGGTGACGATGCGGCCCGGTGCCGAGAAGCCGATGGGCCCCGGCCGAGGCAAGATGACGGTGACGGCGGTGCCGGTGGTGATCGACCCTTCCGCGATCCGCGAAACATTCCTTCGGTTGGAGCGACCGCAGGTCCAGGACATTGATTTGTCCGGGGCGGACATCATCGTCTCCGCGGGACGGGGGATCCAGAAGAAGGAGAATCTGGTCCTCATCGAAGAGTTCGCGAAGGCGATCGGAGGCGTGGTGGGAGCGTCGAGGCCCCTCACGGACATGGACTGGCTCCCGAAGACGCGTCAGGTCGGGCAGAGCGGGAAGACGGTCCGGCCGAAGCTCTATGTCGCATGCGGGATCAGCGGGGCCATGCAACACGTCGCGGGGATGAAGGACGCGGGCCTGATCGTCGCGATTAACACAGATCCGACCGCGCCGATTTTCGAGATCGCACACGTGGGGTTCGTGGCGGATGTCCTCAAGTTGCTGCCCGTCACCCTGAAGGAACTGAGGGCCTGAATCGACGCACTCCCGGAGCCTTCATCTAAGGACCTCTCAATCCGGAGGCGTGGCTCAACCGCAGCCGCCGGTCCAGCCCCCGCCCCTCGGAACCTATCGGGCGACGGGACCGGAACGTCCCCCGCAGGCCGCGGTGATCGGCGTCGCCCTGGTCGTCCTCCTCCTCGCGGTCTTCGGAGTCATCATGCTCCCCCTCGCGGGAGGTTCCCTCATGTTCTCCGGTGCCGCCTTCTTTTGCGTGCCCGTGATTTTCGTCGCCATCGTCTTGATCCTGTTCTTCGTTCAAGGCATGGGCCGCCGGACGATCCCCCCTCCGCCTCCGATTCAGCAGCCCATGGTGCCCGCGGGCCAGCAAGGACCGGTCGCTTTGAACTGCCCGAATTGTGGCGGCCCGCCGACGAACGTGGACCGGTTCGGGATCGCGACGTGCTCGTATTGCGGCACCCGCTTCCTCGTCCGGTGAAACGGTGCCGTTGGGATGAGTAAATGGCGCGCGAGATTGTCGTGGAACTTCCGCGGACGTCGTATTACACGGGCGACGTGATCGAGGGGACCGTCGTGGTCCAGGCGAGCCGCGAAGTGTCGAGCCGCGGTCTGTACGTGGATTTCACGGGAACCGAGGAGACCGTGATTACCCGTCAACAGGGGAAGGAGTCGCGCACGTACCGCTCGACCGCGATCGTGGTCCAATGGCGACTGCCGCTCCGCGGGGAAGGAACCTTGCCGGCCGGGACCTTCCGATTCCCGTTCCGATTCCAGATTCCGCTCCATGGGCTTCCCTCGTATGCGGGACGCCACGCGAACGTGAAGTACGTCCTCACCGCCCGACTCGATGTCCCGCTCTGGGTCGACACGACGTGGAGCACGGAGATCTTCGTGTTCTATGATCGACCGAGCGTCCGGACGTATGCGCAGCCGGTCCGATTCCGATCGGCGGCTGCGGGACCGCAGGTGTATGTCGAGCTCGACGGGGATCGGTTCTTCGCCCGGGAGCTGATCGGCTGTCGGATCACGCTCAGCAACATCGGGACCGCGAGGGTACGCCGCGTCTACACGCGTCTGATCGGCGGGGAGTGGGCGAAGGCCGACGGCCAGGAGGAGACGACCGAGACGTACCGGACCGAAGTCTCGGTGCCCATGGAGCAGATCCGCGTCGGAGTCCCGTTCACCTTCGAAATCCCCATTCCCGCCGACGTCGCGTCGAGCTACCGCGGGACCTATTCATATTACAGCTACATGCTCCACGTCGCCCTCGACATAGCATGGGGATTCGACATCGTGGCGCAGACGCCGATCGTGATCGTGCGATGAAGCCATGGAACGGTCGATGGCGAGAGGTGCACGTTAACCTTAAACAAGGTTGACTGGAACTCTCCAAGCCCTTTTCCCAGGGGGCGGCATTGCGGGCCAGATCGTGATGGCGCGACGGACACTCCTTCCCGAAGCGGAGATCGCGGATCGACTGAAGGAGATCCCACGGTGGTCGCGGGAGGCGAACGCAATCACCCGGACCTGGAAATTCAAGGACTTCCCTGCGGCCCTGCAGTTCATCAACGAGGTCGGCGAGCTCGCCGAGTCCATGAACCACCACCCCGACATCTACAACTCGTGGGCGACCGTCCGGCTCGCTCTGACCACGCACGACAAGGGCGGACTCACGAACCTCGACTTCGAGCTCGCGAAGAAGATCGACGGCCTCTAAGCCAGGCCGAGGATCCGATCGACGGACCAACCGCCGGGTCCAAGGAGCGCGAGGACGAGGGCGACGGTGGCGTACGCCACATCGAGTTCGTATCCCAAGATGAACTTCTTGTTCAACTTCGTCTTCGAAAAGATCGTGGTCGCGATCATCTCGAGGAAAAACAGGAAGGCCACGAATTGGGTGAGCAGGCCGAGGATGAGCGCAATGGCCCCGAAAAATTCGAGGAGGCTGAAGAGGACCGCGAAGGTCGCGCCACCGGGCCATCCCGTCCCCTTCACGAAGCCGATCGTCTTCTGGAGATCCTTCATCTTCGGCCATCCGTGGGCGAGGAAGATGGCGCCCAAGACGAAGCGTCCGACGAGCGAGGCCAGATCCGGGAGGGTTGGGAGAGCCATCGAATATCGTCGACCCTTTATCACCCTTTATCATCCGCGGTAGAAGAAGCTTTCAGATCACAACGAACGGCCCTGCGGTCAAAGCGACCGATCGAGGAGCTCTGCGATGTCGTACCGGCGGATGTCCTCTCGATTCTTCGTCTTCGCGGCGTCGTCCAGCATGATGAGACAATACGGACACGCGGTCGCGACTGCATTCGCGTGCGTCTCCTCGATGTGGCTCAGGCGGCGGTGGTTCACCTTCTCCCCGCGTTCCTCCATCCACATGCGGGCGCCTCCCGCCCCGCAACAGAACCCCCGGTCGCGGGACTTCTCCATCTCGACGACCCGCACGCCCGGGATCCGATACAGCACCTCCCGGGGTTCGTCGAAGATCTGGTTGTACCGTCCCAGGTAGCATGCGTCGTGGTAGGTGAGGAACTGGAGCACTTCCTTCGTCGGCGTGAGCCGACCCGCGTCGATCAGTTCCCGGAGGAATTGGGAGTGGTGGACGACATCGTATGTCCCGCCGAAATCCGGATATTCGTTCTTCAGCGTGTTGAAGCAGTGGGGACAGGTCGCGACGATGCGCGTCACACCGTAGCGGTTCAGCGTCTCGACGTTCCCCATGATCATCGTCTGCGCGAGGTATTCGTTCCCGAGTCTCCGCGGTGGATCGCCGGTGCACTTCTCCTCCGGTCCCAGGATGGCGAACCGCACGCCCGCCTTCCGGAGGATCCGCGAGAAGGCTTGGGCGACCTTCCGGTTCCGATCGTCGAACGACGCAGCGCAGCCGACCCAGTATAGGACCTCGATGCCCTGAGCCGCGTTCGCCTCCGCCATCGTCGGGATGCCGAGGCCGTCCGCCCATCGCCCCCTTTGGTCCCAGCCGATGCCCCACGGGTTGAAGTTCTGCTCGATGTTCCGCATCGCCTCCCTCGTTTCGGGAGGCATCTCGCCTTCGGTCAGGACCATGTGCCGGCGCATCTCGATGATCTTCGGGACGTGCTCGTTCATCACGGGGCACTCGTACACACACGCGTAGCAGGTCGTGCATGCCCAGATCCCCTCCTTGGAGTGGACCGTCTCGAACATGTCCGGCAGGCTTTCGGCCTTCCCCGCGAGGACCGCGGCACCCTGCGCGTCCAGCGTATCCCGCATGTTCGTGATGATCCGCATCGGGTTCAGCGGTTTCCCCGTCGCGTTCGCAGGACATGCCTCCGTGCACCGTCCGCATTCCGTGCACGCGTAGCCGTCGAGGAGCTGCCGCCACGAGAGCTGTTCGACGCGGTTCACGCCGAACGTCTCCGTCTTCTCGAGGTCGACCTTCTTCAGCGCGCCGCTCGGCGTGAGGTCCATGAAGAACGTGTTCACGATTGCGAAGATGATGTGCATGTGTTTCGAGTGGGGCACGTACGCGAGGAAGGAGAACAACAGGACGACATGGGTCCACCAGAAAAGGTGCCACCAGGACGGGTCCGCGGGGACGATCGAGAGGCGCAGCAAAGTCGACGAGATCGGCTTCCATGCAGGGAGAGCGGCGCTTCCGAGCGCGATGTCGGCCGCGTTGTAGAGGAGGAGCGATGTGACGATGCCGAGGATGAACAAGAGCACGATCGTCGCGTCGAGCATGCCCTCGTGCATGAGCTTCTTCGGGCGGATCACGTACCGCCGGTACAGGGCCATCCCGACTCCGACCGCACCGAGGACGGCGATGACTTCCTCGGCCAGGTACAGCGGTCCGTTCAAGGAAAACCCCGCGATGGTGGGCGTGGGCACCTGCCATCCGCTTGCGTAGGCCTGTGCTGTGATCTCGACGACGCTCGCTCCGAGGATCACGAACGCCCAGAAGATGAACGAATGGAGGACGCCGGCGTACCACTCCCGCGCGACCTTACGCTGGAAGATTCCGTACACGATGAAGTTCTTCAGCCGCGTCGGGACGTGGTCCCATCGCCGCTCCTGTCCCTTCGCGAGGAACAGGTACCGGATTCGGAGGTACAGTTTCCGGCCGAAAATCGTCAGGGAGACGACGATGAAGAGGGTCGCGGCATACGTGTCGAGGGCGCTCAGCACCATGCGCATTCTCGGGAAAGCGCCCTCCCTTCATCAACCCGCGGGTCGAGGTTTCTCGAATGGCCGTACGATTCCTTTCGGATCCTGTTCCCGGATGCGGCGCGTCATTTGTGCGACCTCGGATTCCGGATAGATTTCATCATACGCCTCGGGTGGCACCTTCCGAACTTTGGCGTCCGGGGCGACGATCACCAGGACAATCTCGGGAGAGTGCTGATCGAGGAATGCGGTCAGCCGCTCGATCGCGGGCCGCGACATGACAGCCAGAGGTTCGACGAGGAACAGAATGGGTCCGCGACGGGCGACGATCGCGGGCGAGTACTTCGCCGCGCCGCCAGCCGCGTTCCGCACGCGGAACCGGAGGGACCGGTGTTCGTGCGGGAGTCCCTGGCGGACCATCTCGGCGCACACGGTCGCCTCGAGCTCGGTCCGAAACTCATGCTTCGCGCGCTCGGTCACCGCGGAGCCCCATGGATCGCCTCGACGACCGCCTGGGCGAAGACGGACGTGCTGACCTCTTTCGACCCGGGCATCTGCCGCGCCAGGTCGTACGTGACGACCTTCGAGGCGACGACCTTGCGGACGGCATCGCGCAATCGGACGGCCGCGTCCTGCCATCCGAGGTACTCGAGCATCATCACGCCCGCGAGCATCTCCGCGGTCGGGTTCACCTTGTCCATCCCGGCATACTTCGGCGCGGTCCCGTGGACGGGCTCGAACACCGCGGTGGCGTCGCCCATGTTCCCGCCCGCCGCGACGCCGAGCCCGCCGATTTGGGCCGCGGCGGCGTCGCTCAGGTAATCGCCGTTCAGGTTCGTCGTTGCGAGGACGTCGTATTCCTCCGGCCGCAGGAGGAGCTGCTGGAACATGTTGTCCGCGATCACGTCCTTGATCAGAATCGTGTCGGCCGGAACCTTGCCGTCGTACTTGCGGACCGCGTCCTCCCACGGGATCGTCCGATCTCCGAATTCATCCTGGGCGACCTCGTATCCCCATGCGCGGAACGCTCCCTCCGTGTACTTCATGATGTTCCCCTTATGGACGAGGGTCACGGACCGGCGTCGATTCCGAATGGCGTAGCGGATCGCCTTTCGAACCAGGCGCTTCGAACCCGTCTCGCTGATCGGCTTCACGCCGATGCCGCTGTCCGGCCGCACCTGCGTTTGGAACTCCTTCTCCAGGATCTCGATCATGCGGGCCGCCTCGGGAGAGCCTTCCTCCCACTCGATGCCCGCGTAGACGTCCTCCGTCCCCTCGCGGAAGATGACCACGTCGAGGCGCTCCGGATGCGTCACGGGACTGGGCATCCCGGGAATCCAATAAACGGGCCTTACGTTCGCGTACAGGTCGAGGATCTTCCGGAGGGCCACGTTCAAGGATCGGAATCCGCCGCCGACCGGGGTCGTCATCGGGCCTTTGATCGCGACGACGTATTCGCGGATCGCCGCGAGGGTGGCCTGCGGCAACAGCTCGCCATACTGGAACATCGCCTTCTCGCCCGCCGGCACCGGATACCAGGCGATCTTCCGTCGACCTCCGAAGGTATCTGCAATCGCGGCGTCGATTGCGCGAGCCGCGGCGTGGACGACCTCGGGACCGATCCCGTCGCCCTCGATCAGCGGGATGATCGGGTCGTCGGGGATTCGGAGGCCCGCCTCCGCGATGAGGATCTTGTGCCCTCGTTCCGGAGGCCGCAGGACGAGGCGCTCCGACGGCATGCGGGTCGCCTCACGCCCGCTCGTCGAGGGGCACATACGCGAGGTCCTTCGGGCCGACGTACCAGTCCAACGGTCGGAGGAGGCGGTTGTCCTCCCAATACTCGATCACGTGGGCCGTCCAGCCCGAGATCCGGGAGAGGGCGAAGACCGGGGTGAAGAGGTCCGTCGGAATGCCGAGGCCATGGAAGACCAGTCCTGAGTAGAAGTCCACGTTCGGGAAGACGCGCTTCGACGCGAGCTCTCGGACGACCGTGTCCTCAATCGTGGCGGCGATCCGGAAGTAGGTGTCGTCCCCCTGCATCTGGGCGAGCTTCCGGGCGTAGTCCTTCATGATGAGCGCCCGGGGATCGTAGGTCTTGTAGACCCTGTGCCCGAACCCGTACACCTTCTCCTTGTTCCGGAGGGTATTCATCACGAAATCCTCCGCGGCGTCGGGCTTGCCGATCGTCTCGATCGTGTTCAGCGCGGCCTCGATGGCGCCGCCATGAAGAGGTCCTTTCAGCGTCGCGATGGCGCCGACGACCGTGCTGTAGAGGTCCGCCAAGGTCGAGGCCGCCACGGTGGCCCCGAACGTGGACGCGTTCATTCCGTGGTCTGCGTACAGCACCAGGGCGACGTCCATCATCCGAGCCCGGGCCGGGTCCGGTCGTTTGCCTGTGATCATTCGGAGGAAATCCTCCGCGTGGCCCAGTCTCGGGTCCGGTCGGAGCACACGCTGCCCTTTCCGGATCCGCTCATACGTCGCGACGACGGTAGCCAGCTGCGCGGTGAGTCGCAATGCCTTTCGAAGATTCGCGGCCCGCGTGGAGTCGTCCCGCTCCGGGTCGAAACCGCTCATGTACGAGACCGCGGTGCGGAGCACGTCCATCGGCGGCGCGTGTTCCGGCATGGAACGGAGGAGTTTCAGGACCGAAGGGGGCAAGGTCCGCGAGGCGGCGAGATCGGCCTTCGCCCTCTCAAGCTCGGCGCGGTTCGGGAGGTGCCCTTGCAGCAGGAGGAAGACGGTCTCCTCGAACGTCGAGTGCTCGGCGAGTTCGCGGATGTCGTATCCGCGGTCCACGAGGCGTCCCCGCTGACCGTCGATGCAACAGATCGATGTCTCCTTCACGTAGATGTCGTCGCGTCCTCGGTCGATCTTCGGAGTCGATAGATCGGCCTTCATGGCCCGCGTCTCCGATACGAATCGGCCTCTTGTCCGGGTGGTTGACCGGTGCGCGAAGAGCCGGGACGCGCGATGGAACCCTCTCGGCAATCGTTCGTCCGGACACCACCAGCTGCGGGTGCATCACGTACTAAGGGGGGACTCTTATTAAAGCGTGAGGTCGTGTGCCGCTTTCTGAACGTCACACGGGGATCCGGAGGATCGCGTCGGCCATCATCCCGAGCAAGAGGAGCGTCAGATAGACTCCCGAAAACTTGTAACCGGCCCACGCGTTTTCGACGCTCGGAGACATCAGAAACTTCGCGGTGAATCCGAGCAACACGGCCCCCGCGATGATCGCGACTCCGAGATAGACGGCGTCGAAGGCGGACGTGAACACGAACGCGATGCTCGCGACCGCGACGACCGTCGATGAGAAGGTGATGGCCCGCACGGACGTTCGTTCGTCGGAGACCGAGGGAAGCATCGGGAGTCCCGCGCGTCGGTAGTCCTCGCGGCTCCGGAACGCGAGAGCCCAGAAATGGCCCGGGGTCCAGAGGAATACGAGGAGGGCGATGAGGATGGCCGGGAGACTGATGGCATTCGATGCGGCGGCGGATCCCGCCAAGGCGGGGAAGGAACCCGCGAATCCTCCGATCACGATGTTGCTCACATGGGTCCGCTTCAGGCCCAAGGTGTAGACGCCGATATACACAACAAAACCGAGGCCGATCATCAGGGCCGTCAGGAGATTGATCCCGAGTCCCGCGACGACGAGGCCAAGGGCGACCAGGACGAGGCCAAATTCGAGGGCGTGCGCGGGCGGCTCAATCCGATGCTGAGGCAAGGGTCGAGTCTGCGTCCGCCGCATGACCGAGTCGAGATCTCGGTCGAGGTAATGGTTCGTGGCGCTGGCGCCGGCGGCGCCGAAGAATCCGGCGAGGATCAGGAGGGCGAACCGAATCACGTCTACGTGGATACCGGACGTGGCGACGTACCCCGCGGCGGCAACAAGCAGGAGAAGCGCGTCGATCCGGAGTTTCATCAGTTGGACATAGTCTGCGAGGGCCACGGAGAACGCTCTTCGCGCGCTAACCGACCTGCGTTCTTAACCCTTTGTCGAGGAACTGTGCTTACGCGGGGTTGGCGGCGGTTTCCGAAGTCGAGAGCGACGGTACCAATCGCAATCCGCCCGAACCGGGCAATCCGCGCAGCGTGGATTCCTCGCCTTGCACAGCGCGCGCCCGTGGGCGATGATCGCGAGGTGCCATGTCTTGCGTTTCTCCGGCGGAGTCCGATCCTCGAGCGCGCGCCGAATCGACTCGTAATCTTCGCGGCGGGTGAGCTCCCATCGGTGCGCGATGCGAGCGATGTGCGTGTCGACGGGGAACGTCGGACGTCCGCCGGCCATCGCGAGGACGACGTCGGCGGTCTTGGGACCGACACCGGGAAGGGCCATCAGTTCCTCCTGCGCCCGTTCGGTCGGTAGGGCGAGGATGCGTTCGATCCGACCCTCCCACTTGTCCCGAATCGCGGCCGCCGTCGCGCGGATCCGTGGGGCTTTCTGACGTGCAAGGCCCGCGTGCCAGATCGCTCCCGAGATTTCCTCATCGGGGATGTCCGCGAGTCGTTCTGGCGTGATGGCGCCGACCCGGCGGCGAAGGTCTTCGAGACCGCGGCGTTCGTTCGCTGCGGTCGTGCTCTGCGAGAGAATGGTCGAAATGAGGACCTCGAACGGGGACATCCCGGTCGTCCAGTCCTTCACAGTGTAGCGGCGTTCGAGGATCCGCATCGTCCGGAGGAACGCCCGCCGGTCCATGGGCTCGCAACGTCCGCGGGCGGAAAAAGGTGCTTCACTCTTCGACGAAGGATCGGACCATGGTCATGATGTTCCTCGGCCGCTCCCGGAGCCTCCTGCTGAAGTAGGGAAGCCAGTTCGGTCCATATGGGATGTACTCCGACACCCGATGACCCTGCTCGACCATTTCGCGTTTCAGCGGGTCTCGGACGCCCTGCAGCATCGCGAACTCGAACGGCGTGGGGTGCTCCTCGGCGAGTTCCAGGGCGCGACGGATCATACGGCCGTCATGGCTCCCGACCGCGAAGTCCTGGGCTCGACGGAACAGCGTCTCGACGTGCATGAGGTACGCCCGGTCAATCTCCGAACGGGTGCGGTAGGCGATGTCCGAGGTCTCTTTGTACGCTCCTTTCACCAGGCGGATTCGGGCCCGTTTTGAGATCAGCCGGTCGATGTCGTCGGCCGTCCGTTTGAGATTCGCCTGCACGCAGAGCCCGATTCGCTCGTACCGTTCGAGAAGCCGCTCGCCGATCCAGATCGTATCGTCTGTCGTATGGGCGTTCTCCATGTCCAACCACAGCACCCGGCCGTCCGCCTTCGCGGCATCGAGGACCGGCAACATCTGTGACAGCGCGTACGACTTATCGATCAACACGCCAAATTGCGTGGGCTTCAAACTCACGGTTCCGCGGATCCCACCGGACGACATCGCGGCCAGAATTCGGAGGTACTCGCGCGTCGTCGCCTCGACCGGAGCCGTATCCCGGTAGTGTTCGCCGAGGTGATTCACGAGGGCCTCGATGCCTCGGGCATTTGCCTCCTTCGCGACCCGGATCGCGTCCTCCATCGCCTCTCCCGCGACCCATTGCCGGGCGAATCGCAGGAGGAGGGCCATCGAGTCGCGCGAACCCCGCCGCGGGGTCAAATAGATTCCGAACCGACCGCGCGAAGTGATCGGGTCAGATCGGTTTGTTGCACGACATGCAGAACTTGACGAACTCGGGATTCAGGCGGCCGCAGCTCTGGCACCGGACTCGGATCTCGGATGCGCGTGTTGCCTCCCGCTCGCGCGCGGTGTTGCCCGTGTTCCCCGCTACGACTCCGACCAGGAGGAAGATCCACCAGAGACGGATCATCCATCCGCCGACGCCCGCGAGGACGCCGCCGATCACGAACAGGATGATCGCACCCATCATGGTGCTGAAGATCCCCAAGACGCCTCCGCCTCCCAGGGCGGCCCCGATGGTCCCCATGATGAACGCGAAGAACGCGTAGAGGATGATCACGATGCCGATGATTGTGAGCAACGCGCCGATCAGGAGGACTGTCACGGCTCCCCAGCCAAACGGAAGCGAGGGCGGACTTCGTTGCATGCGGCTCATAGAATACGCAGCGGGTATCGCCATAGGAATGCGAACCTGACGCCCTTTACGGGAGATCGTATCGGCGTCGGTGCCTCTCCAGATAAAACTTTCAACGGTGTTCCCAGCCGCGGTATTCAGCCGTGCGGACCTGGGTGTCCTTTCACGACCTTGCGATTTTGACGGGCAATGCCTTAAGAGCGACCGAGGCGCTAGAAGTATGGATGGATTTCACGCACAAACTCGACCAAGCGCAGAACCTGTCTGACCTCTTCGAGCTCGTGAAACGGGCGGTCGAAACGGTGCTCGGACGGACACGCGCAGGACTCATGCTCGCCCTCGCGGACCTCGGCAACCATCCGCAAGGTTTCCTCGGTGCCTTCTATCCGGTCGCGAGCAACGTGATCGTCATGAACAAGGTGCCTCTCCTTCGGATCCAGGAGACGAACCCCGCCCTCTACAAGCCGTACGCGTTCTACGTCCTCCTGCACGAGTATCTCCACTCCCTCGGATTCATCGACGAGCGTGTGTGCCGGGAACAGTCCCATCGGATCCTCGAGACTTTGTTCGGCGTGGACGCTCTCGTGACCCAGATCTCCGGGGACACGACGCGGTTCTTCCCGAACCTCGTCTTCCCGGATGCTGCGTGGCAGCCGTCGGAACTGAGCCTCGAGTTCGTGCGGGGTTTCGACCGCGGATCCGCCTCGTACATCGCGTGACCAAGTCGTCCCGCGCATCCGACCGAGAAACTAGAAATACGCCGCATCGATACGCCGCGCTCGGAGGCGGGAGATGGCGATTGCGGCCTGGCGGAAAGCCATCGCGGAATTCATTGGGGCCTTCACGCTGATCTTCATCGGAGCCGGGTCGATCCTTTCGCCCGGAGGCGGGAGTCTCCTGCTCGTCGCCTTGGCCCACGGTCTCGCCATCGGCGTCATGGCCTCGGCCTTCGGTCGGATTTCGGGAGGACACTTCAACCCGGCCGTGACCCTCGGTGCCCTCGTCGGCCGCCAGATCAAGCCTGGCCTCGCAGTCGTCTATTGGTCGTCCCAGCTCCTCGGAGCGCTAGCGGCGGCGCTCGGACTTGTCCTGATTTTCCCCTCGGGCGTGTGGCAGCCTTCCCATCTCGGCACGCCCTCCCTCGGCATCGGCCTCCCTCTCGGCTTCGACGGTCTTGGAGGCCCCAACACATGGAACGTGACTCCCGTCGGCGGGATTCTCATCGAAGCGATCCTCACGTTCCTCCTCGTCACCGTCGTGTACGGCACGGGCATCGATCCCAAGGGCACCTTCAACGCCGTCGGTGGCTTCGCGATCGGACTCACGATTGCGATCGACATCATGATGGGCGGACCTCTCACCGGGGCCGCCATGAATCCGGCGCGCTGGTTCGGCCCCGCCGTCGTCTCGCAATTCTTCGACAATTGGTACGTCTATTGGATCGGACCGTTCCTCGGCGCCGTCATCGCGGGGCTGCTGTACAGCCGCGTGTTCCTCGAGAAAGCCTCCTGAGAAACGCTCTCGCGAAGGGCACGTGATTTCGAGGCGTGAGAGGACCTAATGCTCATTTCTGCCAATCTCAGGACAATGTTTAAATCGGCCTGTAGGGTCCCCGCATTGCTATGATGCGGGAGACCGCTTCATCGAAGGCTACGGCGCCTCCAAAACAGGTAATCCACGAGGCGCCGGTGAAGTTCCGTTCGGGCAAGCACACCGCCATCGTGAAGGAAGTTTTCGACATCGCGCCGCAGTTTCCTCAGACCTATCTGATCCGTTTCACCTTCGAGAACGAAGGCGTCTTCGACTTCGAGCCGGGCCAGTTCATCTCCATCTTCGCGGAGAAGGACGGGAAGCGCATCTCGCGGCCCTATTCGATCGCCTCTTGGCCGGAGAACAAGGCCTACCTCGAGCTGTGCATCAAGGTCGTCGAAGGCGGGTTCATGTCGAACTACCTCCACCACGTGCGACCCGGGACGAAGCTCCCGACGATCGGTCCTCTCGGCCGATTCGTGATGCAGGAACCGATCCCGTACGACACCGTTTTCGTCGCGACGGGCACCGGCGTCGCCCCGTTCATCGCGATGATGGGCCACATCTGGGATCGGGGCCTGGACGACGGCCGTCAGTTCCACATGGTGTTCGGCGTCCGGTACGTCCACGACCTGATCTACCGCGACCTGGTCGAGCGGTGGGAACGGGAGCACCGGAATTTTCACTTCTACCCGACGATCTCCCGCCCGGAAACGCCGAATTGGAAGGGCCGCGTCGGCTACGTCCAGAAGGTGTTGGAGAACGACATCAAGGACCACGGGAACAAACAGGTGTTCATCTGCGGGCTCCACGACATGGTCGAGGACGTGAACAATTTGTGCAAGCGCCTCGGCTTCGCGTACGTGCGGTTCGAGAAGTGGGACTGAACGCGTCATCGTTTCAGTCGGATCCAAACCTTCCCGACAATTCGCTCGACCGGGACGGGCCCGAAGGCACGGCTGTCACGGCTCGCGATGCGATTGTCCCCCGCGAGCCGGACCTCGGTCGGCCCGGTCGCATCGGACACGCGTTTCACGAGGAACCGCTCCGACGCCTCGGGGTCCCGGACGACCACGAGGTCCCCGCGTTTCGGCGATTGGAACCGGTACGCCCATCGGTTCACGAGCACATAGTCCCCGGGCTCCAGCGTGGGCCGCATGCTCTCGTCTTCGACCCGGAAGCGGGTGAAGGGGAACATCGTGGACGCGGTCACTTGAACTTCGGGTAGACCGTCTGCCGCTCGGTCGGATAGGGGGCCTTCGCCGTGATCGTCTCGAATCCCTTCGTCTTCCAGAACATGGAGGCCACGTCGTTCGTCGCTTTCAACAGATCTTCCGCAGCTTGGAGGTTGATCTCCTGCCGGGCCTTCGAGGCGGTCTTAAGCGCCTTCCACATCGCGTCGTGGAGTTCCGGGAACGTCTTCAGGTGGTCGGGTTTGAAATAATCGGCCCACAGGATTCGGAGTTCGCTCTTCGCGATCTCGGAGTGCTGCTCTTTCGTCGCAATGTAGCGCGTGAGCTTGTTCGTGTATTCTTGTCGTTGCTCCGCCGTCGCGTTCGGTCCCGGCTTCTCAAGCTGGTTGATCAGATCAACCATCCGCACGACCGTGTGGGCGGCCAGTTGCGCGTGGTGCGGGTCGTAGATGCCGCACGGGATGTCGCAATGTGCGTAGGCGGTCGGAGCGGGAGAAACGCGGTCGAGCGCACGGGCCAACGAATACAGAAGTGACATGGTCGTCTCGTAGCGGATTCCGTTATTTAAACTTCCTGCGTGAGACGTTGTCCTCCTCCCGCAATCGGGCCCGACGAGGTCCGCAGGAGAAAGTGCGAATGCCTCGTAGGCGTCTTCTCCCCGTGCGTTGAGCACGCTTATCCGCGATCCGTCCTTTTCGCGTCCGTGGCGGGTTACCGGGACCTCTCCGTCCTTCGATCCGAGTACGCTCAGAAGAAGGAGAAGATCCTCTCGCGACTCGAGGACTTCCGAGGCGTCGGGAGGCTCCCGGACGAACGCCTTTTCGAGGAGATGTGCTTCTGCATCCTCGCGGTGCAATCGAAAGCCCACGGGGCGGATGCGGCGGTTCGTGACCTGGTGGCACGAGACCTTCTCTGGCCCGGACGCCAGCGCGAGGTCGCGGCGTTCCTCCGGCCTCGTACGCGGTTCCACAATCACAAGGCGGGCTACATCGTCCGAGCTCGGGAGCGGTTCTTTCCGCCCAATGGACCGATCCTTGGCAAGTCGTTGGACGGCCTTGCGGACCCGAAGACGGCGCGCGCCTGGCTCGTCCGCGAAATCGACGGTCTTGGCTGGAAGGAGGCGAGTCATTTCCTCCGGAACATCGGACGTGGTGACCAACTCGCGATTCTCGATCGCCATATCCTGAGGAATCTGATTCGCCACGGAGTGATTCGGCGCATGCCAACCTCGCTGACCGCGAATCGATATCTTGCGATCGAGTCACGGATGGAACACTTCTCCGACGATATCGAGATCCCGATGGCCGCGCTCGACCTGTTGTTTTGGAGCCGCGAGACGGGCGAGATTTTCAAGTGAGTTGGAGGGCCCGGGGAGAGACCTGAGGGCCGCGAGGCGATGTTAACCTTATTTAAGGTTGATATGTCGTGCCTCAGGCGATCTCCACCATGGCTCCCGAATCTCTGATGTAGACCGCCGCGCATCGCACGCCCGATGGGCGAACCCTCTCCGACCGAGGTCCGGAGCCGATTGCTCGCTTGGTATGGCGCGAATCGGCGCGATCTCCCCTGGCGCAGGACGCGGGACCCCTACCGGATTCTCATCGCCGAATATCTCCTTCAGAGGACCCGGATCGCAAGCGGCACGCCCTATTACGAACGATTCCTCACGCGGTTCCCCACGATCCAAGATCTCGCGGCAGCGAGTCTCGACGACGTGCTCGGGGCATGGGAGGGACTCGGGTTCTACGGCCGGGCAAGGCGTCTCCATGCCGCGGCGCGGGCGATCGTGGCGGAACATGCTGGGAAGGTGCCCCCATCCTACGAGGCACTGGCCGCCCTCCCGGGAATTGGCCCGTACACCGCGGGAGCGATCGCGAGCATCGCGTTTGGCATCGCTGTCCCGGCCGTCGATGGGAATGTGCTTCGGGTCCTTGCCCGGTTGTTCCGAATCCGCGAGGACGTCACGAGCGTGGTCATCCACCGCCGGATCGTTGAGCTCGCCGCCACCCTCGTCCCGCCCGACGCCCCGGGCGGGTTCAATCAGGCGATCATGGAACTCGGCGCGACGACATGCACCCCGACCAGTCCTGCATGCGACCGATGTCCTCTCGAGAATCAATGCCTCGCGCGGGCCGTAGGAGAGGAGCGCGAGATCCCGATTTCCGCCAATCGGAAAAAGCCCCGGGCGGTGCCCGTCGCGTTCGCCCTCATCGAAGCGAAGGGGCGGGTGCTCCTGGTTCGGCGTGAATTGGGGACGTTGCTCGGCGGCCTCTGGGCCCTTCCTGGAGGGGAGGTCCCTTCGCGAGCGTCCGAGCGAACCTCTCTCTCCATGCTCGTGAAGAAACAAACCGGATCCTTGATTCATGTCGGGCCGCGATGGTCCCCCGTCGACCGAACGTTCTCCCATCGAAAGTGGTCCGGCTCGATCTATCGGTGTTCTCCGACGCGGCGCCCGTCCAGCGGCGAAGGGCTTCGGTGGATCCCGATCGCGGAGGCGCTCCGGCTCCCTCTGGTCCCGTTCCATCGGAAGGCTCTGGAGTCCCTGGCCGGTCTCGACAGCTTCGCCTTCCACTAAATTATTCATTGTATAAAATACAAATAATGAGTTCGGACGAATCCTTATGGGACCGGGACCGTTCGGCCCTGGGTGCGCCGCTTCCTCGTGGTGGGCCATCGGGCGTCCACCGATCCCCACTCCCCCGCGGCTGGTTCGTCTCGTCGGCTTCCGTTTGAAGTCCTACCAGCCGGATGTCCGTTCCAATGCCTCTCTGATCCGGCGGGCCCTCGTCGATACATCCCGAGTCGAGCACGAATTCTCACCGGGTGTGTACGGATCCATCGCTACATTCCCGGAAGCGCTCGACCGCCTCGGCCCGACGTTCGTCGCCCTGAGGGAAGGCGGCAAGGATATCCGACAGGCTGCTCTGCCGGCCGATGCGACCTTCGTGCTGTCCGATAACCAGGAACTGGCCGCGGATGAGGAAGGATGTCTGAGGGACCGCGGGGCCCTTGCGGTCGGCCTCGGCCCGGTCGCATTGCACACAGATCACGCGGTCACGATTTTGCATAACGAACTCGACCGGAGGGGCGCATGAACCTGATCGAGTACGTCCGGAAGAACCTCACCGAGTTCGTCGGCATTCCCTCCACTCCAGACGTGGACATGCGCGCCATCCTCCGTGCCGCGACGGCATCGATAGAGGAACTCGGTCTCAAGCCGACCATGCACGCCGACGTGAATGCGGTCACGGCGTCGAGCGGCTCGGGCGGCATCCTGTTCAACGGCCATCTCGACACGGTCCCGATCGCGTCCGGTTGGACCCGGGAACTCGGTTCCTGGGACGGCGATCTCCTGTACGGTCGCGGCACCGCGGACATGAAGGCGGGGTGCGTCGCGGGGTTGGCGGCCGCCCGGGCGCTCTTGGATGATGGGATTCCGGTGTCCCTCCTTTTCACGACGGACGAAGAGACGACGATGCACGGGGCGGTGAAACTCGCTCCATCCGATCTCGTGAGGAATGCCGCGGCCGTCGTCGTCGCAGAGCCCACTCGTTTGCGCGTGGTCGCGAGCGAGAAAGGAGTGCTCTGGTATCGCGCGTCTACGTCCGGCAGGAGCGCCCACGGGAGCCTGCCGCATCTCGGGGACAACGCCGTGTATCGGATGATGCGCTTCCTCGCGCAGATCGAACCGTACGGCCACCCGCGAGACGTGCTCCATGAAATCACGGTGAGCCTGGGGACGATTCAAGGTGGGACGAAACCGAATCTCGTGGCGGACACCTGCTCCGCCGACCTCGACTGCCGTCACCCACCCGGGACGACGAAGGAGGACGTCGAAGCGCTCCTGCTTGCCGCGGCCAAAGCTTCCCGGGAGGATGTCGTCTTGAATCGATTCCACGAGGTCCCACCCGCCGCCGTTTCCGCCGCCGCGGATCACGTGCGCCTCCTTCGCGATCTTGCGGGGACGGAGGTCGTCGGCGTGGCGTACGGGACCGAAATGGCCTACTACGCGTCGCACAATCCGCGGTCGGTCGTCTTCGGACCCGGCGAAACAGAGCGGATTCACGTTCCGGACGAGCGCGTCGCACTGTCCGAAGTCGTGCGGGCGGCGGAGATCCTCACCGCGTTCGGGACGAAGATGAGCGCCTCGCGGAAGGCGTCGACCCGCCCCCACGGACGCTCGAGGACGTAAACCGATTCGGCCGAGCGCGGGGCCGATTCCAGGGAGGCCGATGCCCACTTGGCCGTCGTCGAGGGCTTCCAAGCGGTCGCCGGATGGATCTCCCAATGGTCGTCGTCCCAGTAGACGTAGCCACGGAGGTCCAGGGAGATTGTCCCGTTGGACCGATAATCCGCGATCTTCACGGTGTCGCACAACGGAATGTCGGCGCCGCAGAGCCCCTTCGCCTGCCAGTCCTGATCGAACTCGATGTGGACCTCGCCGGCCACTGTCCCCATCGCGAGGACGTCTCCGACGTTATCGCAGAAGATTTGGTGGCTCGGATAGGGCGCTCCGCCGTTCACGTACTTGAAGCGGTCCGAGCAATCGTACAGGGCGGTCGAGTAGTTGCGCAGGTAGACTCCGTTCACCTGAACGAAGGTCGGCACGACCTCTCCCTTCGCGTTCGTGATCGTACACGGAGGCGAGAGTGCCCTCTTGTGCGGGATCCCGCCCGCCTGAGGACCGGTCCAGTAGGGGCTGTCGTTGAGCGATTGGGCCGGATAGGAGGGCCCCAGGATATCGTCGACGGTCACGTTGACCGGATTGCAGGGATCTTGGTGTGGATTGAAGATCGCGGTGACCCATTGGAAGATGTTGGCACCATAGATGGCCAGGACGACCAGCACCAAGACGATCGCGATGGCCGCGACTCGCTGGCGGCGGTTGGACGAACCTCGAGGCGCGGGCGCCCCGAGATCGTCCTCGTCGTCGTCTTCGGGGAATCCTTGGAGGCGCGATTCGGATCGTGGCCCGAAGCGATCCTGCTCCCGGCCCCTACCTGATTGCGGTCGCATCGAACTGGCCGGCCGGCCAAACTCCGCAAGACGGCTAATAGCTTGCCGGTCCCGCTTCGTCGTCGTGATAGCATCCCGTCTAGGCGAAGGCCAAGCCGGAATCACGTCCCGAACGGGTAGACGGTTCCTACGTTCTAATCAAAATGAGCCAAGAGTTAAATAACCTACACGTCATATAGTGTTCGGAGAAAACGTCCATGATTGAGAAACTGACTCACGTGCCCATTGTCGTGAGCGACCAGGAGAAAGCCCTCAAGTTCTATACGGAGGTCCTCGGCTTCGAAAAGCGTGCGGATTACAAGAACCCCGGTAGCCCCCGCTGGCTCACGGTCGCGCCGAAGGGGACCGACGTCGAGATGATTCTCTTCGAGGGCAAGTACAAGCTGGATCCGCGCGCGCCCCCTGAGGCGGGGAGCGGTGGGAACCACTGGGTGTTCAAGACGAACGATTGCCGCAAGGACGTCGAGATCCTCAAGGCACGCGGCCTGAAGTTCAAGGACCCTGCACCCGTCGAGGCAAACTACGGCATCGCCGCCTATTTCACGGACCCGGACGGAAACCACCTGACGCTGCTCCAACCGGGCCCCGCACCTGCCCAAGCTCGGGGGAAGTCGTGATCCCGTGCTCGGGATGAAGAAATACAGCAAGGACTACATCGCGGCGTGTCGTGCGAGGACCGATGCCGACCTGCGGGCGTACCGAAATCTAGCCGGCAACGGTCGTTCTAAGGAGTTCGAGGCTCGCTTCTTCAACGACCAGGTCCTCCTCCTGGACTACATGTTCGTGCACCGGCTCACCGGCATCGAAGGGAAGGACGGCAATCCGTTGAACGAGGTCCGCGTCCTGTGCAACTCGATCCTCCTCAACCAGGGCAGGCTGCAAGTCGACAGGCTGCCGGGGTGGCCGAACTCTGCCAGTACGGGAATGGAGCTCCCACCGGAGAAGTCCGTCCTGAGGTTCAAGGTGGGCGAAGAGGTCCGGTTGAACGAAGCCGACTTCGTGCGGCTCTCCAAGGCTTTTTTCGCTGAACTCGAGAAGAAGTTCGGATGAGGATGGTCGTGACGAAGGACGTCTTCTTCGCGATCTCGGACCCGACACGCCGGGCGGTCCTGGACCTACTTGCGGGCGGAAGCCGGACCGCCGGGGCCATCGTCGCGAGGTTTCCTCGCCTCACCCAGCCGGGGATCTCGAAGCACCTGAAGGTGCTCCGGGACACCGAGCTCGTCGATGTCACCGTCCGCGCGCAGGAGCGGATCTACACGATCAAGCCTCAAGGCCTCGCCGAGCTCTACGAATGGGTCGCGAAATACCAGGCGATGTGGCCTGACACGCTCGAGGCCCTAGAACGCTACCTCGACGCCAGGGCCGCTGGTGAAAAGGCTCGGAGGAAGAAACGATGACGACCGAGCTCCGCGAAACGTTCCGGCGTGAGATGCGAGCGGTGGTTTGATAATGCCTCGGTCGGAATCACCGCGCGCAGGACCAGGAGGCCAAATCCAGATGACGGCAGCCCGTCCCTCGCGAGGCGGCACGGTCACATTCGAGGGCGAGTGCGCCACCATCACATTCGAGCGAAGCATCCGGCACCCGATCCGCGTCGTGTGGGAAGCCCTCACCGAGTCCGAGCATCTCGCCCGCTGGTACATGACGCGGGCCCGTCTCGATGCGCGCGAAGGGGGGAGCATCGACTACAGGAGCGGCCCGGCCCAGTATCACGTGACGGGGAAGATCCTCGTGTGGCAGCCGCCGAGGGTCTTCGAACACGAGTGGAACGTCGAGCCGCGGAGGGAGCTCCCGAAGGGGGAGAAGAGCATCGTACGTTGGGAGCTCACCCCCGACGGCGAGGGTACGCTCCTGCGCCTCACCCACAAGCGGCTGACACGCCAGACCGCAGTCGGCTTCTCGTCCGGCATCCACGCCTTCCTCGACCGGCTCGAGAACGAACTGGACGGCGCACCCCTGGTGGACTGGCGCACCCGGGTTGACGAAGTCCGCTCGAACTACCCCGGGTGGGGTGCCTGATGGGGCGTCTCCCGCGCGACAACGACGCTGAGCCACCCGGCCCAGGGCGGAAGGTAAAAGCTCTAATAGACACAGAAAGTAGCCGCTCGCAAGACGATGCCCAGGGATGCGAAGGGTCGTGACTTCTACATCGCCACCTCCGAGGAGATCAAAGCC